>TARA_R100000306_G_C4381983_1_pt1 | contig 22337 bp, 21 predicted proteins | sample TARA_R100000306 | Tara Oceans TARA_R100000306 (sample SAMEA2620824) | marine metagenome | biome: marine biome (ENVO:00000447); feature: mesopelagic zone (ENVO:00000213); material: "saline water (ENVO:00002010), including plankton (ENVO:xxxxxxxx)" | depth 1000 m | reverse complement strand
GGCGTACCCACCGTACCTGGCTCTGAAGGCGCCATCACCGACGACACCAAGCTCACCCTCGAGACGGCGCGGGAAATCGGCTACCCGGTGCTGATCAAAGCGGCTTCGGGCGGCGGCGGTCGTGGCATGCAGGTCGTGTACTCCGAAGCTGCGCTGCTCAATGCCGTTCAGGTCACGCAGTCAGAGGCAAATGCAGCATTCGGTGATCCTACTGTCTATCTTGAGAAGTTCCTCGACTCGCCCCGCCACATCGAGGTGCAGGTGTTGGCGGACGGCCAGGGCAATGCCATTCATCTCTGGGACCGCGATTGTTCACTTCAGCGCAGACACCAGAAGGTACTCGAAGAAGCGCCAGCCATTAACGTCGACCCGGACGCGCGTGCAGCTGTTCTGGCGGCTTGTGTCAAAGCCTGCAAGGACATCAACTATCGTGGCGCCGGCACCTTTGAGTTCCTCTACCAGAACGGCGAGTATTTCTTCATAGAAATGAATACTCGCGTACAGGTCGAGCATCCGGTTACGGAAATGATAACCGGTATCGATATTGTGAAGGCCCAGCTGTCGATTGCCAGCGGCGAACCACTCTCCATTCGCCAGGAGGATGTCCTCGCGCGAGGTCACGCTGTCGAGTGCCGGATAAATGCTGAAGATCCTGTGCGTTTCGTGCCCAGTCCCGGTGAAATCAAGTATTACCATGCCCCTGGCGGTAACGGCGTCCGTGTCGATTCACACATTTATAGCGGCTATCGTGTGCCCCCCTATTACGACTCGCTGATCGGCAAGATCATCTGCTGGGGCAGCACCCGCGAAAATGCCCTGAATCGAAGTCGCAATGCGCTTGACGAGATGGTTATCGAAGGCATCCAGACCAACCTGCCACTGCATCGCCGGCTGGTAAGTGACAGCGGAGTCCGTCGTATGGACATCAATATTCACTATCTCGAAAAATTGCTGAAGGCCTAAAGCTCCAATGCCTGAACATGCTCAGAATCCGGCGAAGTGGCTACAAATCAGCCTCGACTGCACACCAGCGGATGTAGACCCCCTCGAAGATGCCCTGCTCGAAGCTGGCGCAGTCTCAGTGACCCTTGGTGACGCCGCAGACCAGCCGTTACTGGAACCCGGGCCAGGTGAAACACCATTGTGGGAGGCGCTGACCGTGACTGCGCTGTTCGACCTTGCCGATAGCGGTGCGGCAGCCGAAGCGGTTGTTGCCAGTGTTCGTGAAACCGTCGGCCGCCTGGGTGATGCTTCAGAACGTCTACTCGGCACGCTCAATGCGGAAGAGCTTCCCGACGAGGTTTGGGAGCGCTCCTGGATGAGTCATTTCAAAGCCATGCCCTTCGGCAAACGCCTCTGGGTTGTGCCGTCCTGGGACACGACAAGCCGCGAAGATGCCATCGAACTGCGGCTCGACCCGGGCCTCGCCTTCGGGACTGGCACACATCCAACCACGGCTATGTGCCTCAGCTTTCTTGACACATTTTTCACAGCCGAGCAATACAGCGATTTTCGCGCAAGGCCTCCGACCGTAATCGATTTTGGCTGCGGCTCAGGCATACTCGGTATTGCAGCACTGCTGCTGGGGGCAGCATCGGCCCTGGCCGTGGACATTGATCCACAGGCGCTGATAGCTACGCGCGAGAATGCCAGACTGAATGCGGTGGATGAGCGACTGCACTGCGTCGACATTCCCGAGCTCGCCGGACGCGAAGCCGACCTCGTAGTCGCCAACATACTCGCTGGACCGCTCATCGAGCTGGCCAGCAAGCTCGCTGGCATGGTACGGCCTGGCGGCCACCTCGTCCTGTCAGGCGTGCTTGCCGACCAGGCAGGAAAGGTCCAGCAGGCTTACCGAGAGCATGGTATTGAATTGCAGTGTAACATGCAGGAAGATTGGTGCTGCCTGCACGGACGCAGAAACATCCCCAGCTCACCAATGCCGCCATTGTCATAGGTATCATCATTTGCTCACCCAGTGCCCCCATTGCGACGCCACTTTCAAGGTCACCGAAAAGCAGCTCGAACTTGCTGCTGGCAAGGTCCGTTGTGGCGCCTGCATGCAGGTGTTCCAGGCCGATGATAACCTTGTGGAAGTGCAGGATGCCGCTGAGGTCCCGCAGGATGATTCCGAAGTCTTTGTCGATGGCGACGATGACGAGCTGATCCAGGACGGCGAGGATGATTTCGAGCACAGTTATGGCAAGCGGCGCTCGGCACACACGCCGGCAGGCACCGACAACTACTCCGACGCCTTTGTCGACGACACCTACAGATACGCCCACGTAGACGCGTCCGAGCACGACGAAGAACTGGTCACTGCCGCTGACGAAGCCTGGGCCGAAGATCTTCTGAAGGAAAGCGCATCGAGCACAACCAAGTCGCGCAGCGACTCCAGTGACAGGGGCTCTGCTACTTTGGCACCAACGGCAGATCAGTATGCCGGCTATGGCGCTGATGCCAATTTTGGCCAGCGCAATAACTTCGATCAGCTTCGAGCAGAGCGGCTCGATTACCGGCAAGGACGGTCAACCGCTGGCGTCGATTATCGCACTTTCTGGCTATCGATTGGCGGTGTGCTGCTGGCCACGATATTGGCTCTCCTGCTGCTTGCGCAGCTCGCCTGGCTGCATTTTGACAAGCTGGCTCAACGCTTCCCGGAACTCATCCCATACTATCAGACCTACTGTGACCTCGCAGGCTGTGAGCTGCCCTCACTCTACGAGCTGGACGATATTCACAGCCAGGATCTCGTCGTTCGGGCACATCCCGTGCAAAAGAATGCACTGGTTGTAGATAGCATCATCGTCAACAAGGCTGATGTTCCACAGCCCTACCCCGACATTCAGCTCGAATTTTCTGACGTAAACGACCGGATCATTGCCAGGCGTCGATTCACGCCAGACGAGTACTTCCCCAACCGTCCCCCAGAAAACACATTCATGGCGCCTGAAGCGCCCTTGAAAATCGTCCTCGAGATCCATGATCCAGGTCCGGCAGCGGTTAACTATCGCCTTGATTTTCAACCTTCTGCAGCATACGAACGCCTCAATCAGCCGGAATCTGAGGGCTGAGCCCGTTCAACGCGCCTGTCAAGCTGCTATGTCTCAGATTTGATGAATAAATGTCCTATTCTGCTCTTTAACAGAACCAGAGACATGAGTATCATAGCCATCCTCCCTAACCGCTCAATAATTGAACGCCATGTTGATAGGTCAGCATCGAATCGATCCACCACTCGTCGTCGCCCCCATGGCGGGCGTCACCGACCGGCCGTTCCGAAAGATCTGTCGCGAAATGGGTGCAGGCCTGGCCGTTTCGGAAATGCTGGGCAGCAATCCGGCCTTCAGGGATACCGCAAAAACGCATAGACGTCGTAATCACGACGGCGAAAGCGGACCTATATCGGTGCAGATTGCCGGCGCTGATCCCGGCTATATGGCAGATGCAGCCCGCGACAACGTCGCTCACGGCGCGCAGATCATCGACATCAACATGGGATGCCCGGCAAAGAAGGTCTGCAACAAGGCGGCTGGTTCAGCCCTCATGCGTGACGAAGCGCTGGTAGCAGCAATACTCGAGGCTGTCGTCGCAGCTGTCGATGTACCGGTCACGCTGAAGATTCGCACCGGCTGGTCGCCCGAAACACGCAACGCCCTTGCCATCGCCCGCATTGCCGAGAGCGCAGGTATCCAGGCCCTTACCATTCACGGCCGGACCCGTCAGGACCGTTTCAAGGGCAATGCCGAATACGACACGATTGCCGAGGTCAAACAGGCTATCGGTATCCCGGTCATCGCCAACGGGGATATCGACTCCGTCGAAAAAGCTCTGGCCATCAAGCACTACACTGGCGCAGATGCGCTGATGATCGGTCGTGCCGCCCAGGGCCAGCCCTGGCTTTTCGGCGCGCTCGCCATTGCCTTGAAGGCGACAGAGCAGACCGCTGATGCTGCAAGCACTCGTCCGGATCGGACCGAGCTTGGCCGGCTGGTTTATCGACATGTGGACGAGCTTCACCAATTCTACGGAGTAGCAAACGGCGTCAAAATCGTTCGCAAGCATGTTGGCTGGTATCTTGATCACTGCGGCATCGAGCTCGAATCGGTGAAGCAGTTCAGGAGCCTTTTCAATACTCTGCAGGATAGTCAATCACAGTTGATGCACATCCTTGCGTTTTTCAATGAGCAACCCGTCAGTATGCCGCCGGTTCCCTGTGCCGGTGCTGACACAGGCGCCACAAGCACCTTACTGAGCAAACCTAGCAAGAACGACCAAAAGACCCATAACAAACCGCATAACTATAAGGAAAATGCCGCATGAATACGGAAACTCTCGCGTCCTCCACAACTGAATCACTAGCCGACACAGGCCGTCCCAGCTGTCAGCTGTACGTGGATCAGAAAGATAAGCCAGGCACCCTCAGAGACAGTGTCGACCAGTCGCTGGCACGTTACTTCGGTCAGCTCGATGGCCTTGAAGTCAGAGACATCTACAATATGGTCCTGTCGGAAGTCGAAGCGCCCCTGATGGAGCAGACGCTGCGATTTACCAGGAACAACCAGACCAGGGCCGCAGAAATACTTGGCCTCAACCGCGGTACGCTGCGCAAGAAGCTGAAGCAGTACGGCCTGCTCTAGCGCAGGACGAATTTCCTCTGGACATGATGTCCGGTAAACCTCAATTTTTGTAATGGGAAGAGTTCATGAGTGCAGTTGGCTCAATCGAGGTCAGACGGGCGCTGATCAGCGTTTCTGATAAGACGGGCATTGTCGAATTTGCCAACGCGCTCGCCGCGATCGGCATCGAGATCATTTCTACCGGTGGGACGTATCGTCTGCTGCAGGAGAACAAAATTTCGGTGACGGAAGTCTCGGAGTACACCGGCTTTCCTGAAATGATGGATGGCCGGCTCAAGACCCTGCACCCGAAGGTGCACGGCGGTATTCTCGGTCGTCGTGGCGAGGACGATGAAGTCATGCGGGACAACGGTATCCTGCCGATCGATCTCGTCATCGTGAACCTGTATCCCTTCAAGGATACTGTGAGCCGACCTGACTGCTCCATAGAGACCGCAATCGAGAATATCGATATTGGTGGCCCCACGATGGTCAGGGCGGCAGCAAAGAACTACGCCCATACCTGCGTGGTCGTCGACCCACGCGACTACAACGGTGTGCTGGCCGATATTCGACGCGACAAAGGCTGGCTCAGCGCGCATCTGCGCTTCAGCCTCGCGGCAAAGGCTTTTGCCCATACCGCAGAATATGATGGTCTGATTTCCAATTACCTCGGTGCGATCGTCACTGCCAACGAGCAGATCGAGGATGCGGACAACAATGATCTGAATCTTCGCTCGATCCGGGAGGTAGGCAAACGCGTGTTTCCCCGCACCCATAGCATGCAATTCGTGAAGAAGCAGGATCTCCGCCACGGTGAGAACCCGCATCAGGAAGGTGCATTCTATATCGAGGCTGACAATACCGAGCCCGGTGTCGCGACCTCTGTGCAGCTGCAGGGCAAGGCGCTTTCATTTAATAACATTGCCGATACCGACGCTGCACTGGAGTGCGTCAAGCCTTACGCCGACCCGGCCTGCGTGATCGTGAAGCACGCCAATCCCTGCGGTGTCGCGCTCGGCGCAGACCTCCTGCAGGCCTATGACCTCGCTTACCAGACAGATCCGACCTCGGCCTTTGGCGGCATCATTGCCTTCAATCGTGAAGTAGAGTCAGACACTGCTCGCGAAATCCTCGACCGCCAGTTCGTCGAAGTGGTTGTTGCGCCATCCTTCAGCGAAGATGCCCTCAAGACCTTCGCTCGCAAGCCCAATATTCGGGTGTTGTCGTGTGGCGACCTCGTCAACGTGCGTCAGACGGCGCTCGATTACAAGCGGGTTACTGGCGGTCTGCTCATTCAGGATCGCGACCTCGGCATCGTAAGTGAAGAGGACGTTCGCACGGTGACGAAACGGGAGCCGACCGAACAGGAAATGGACGACATGCTGTTTGCCTGGGAGGTGGCGAAATTCGTCAAGTCCAATGCCATCGTGTATGCCCGACAGCGCCGCACCATCGGTATCGGAGCGGGCCAGATGAGTCGCGTCTACAGCGCCAAGATCGCCAACATCAAGGCGGGCGATGAAGGCCTGAAGATAGCGGGATCTGTCATGGCGTCTGATGCCTTCTTCCCCTTCAAGGACGGTATCGAAGCCGCGGCAAGGGTTGGCATAACCGCCATCATCCAGCCGGGGGGCTCGATTCGCGATGATGAAGTCATCGCTGCGGCTGATGCCCACGATATTGCCATGGTATTCACCGGTATGCGCCACTTCCGACACTAGTGAACGGCGCAACTCACGACGCCGCCTGTTCAGCATGACTAGGCGGTCAAGTACAGGATTCATAATGAAAGCTCTAGTCATAGGCTCTGGTGGACGCGAACATGCCCTGGCGTGGAAACTGATGCAGAGCGAGCGTGTGGACGCGGTGCTGGTCGCACCAGGCAATGCCGGTACTGCACTCGAGCCGGGCGTCAGCAATGTGGCGCTGGATATTCTCGACTTCGCTGGTATCGAGGCACTGGTAAAAGCCGAGGCGATCGATTTTATAGTCGTCGGCCCAGAGGCGCCTTTGGTTGCCGGTATAGTCGACTATTTCCGCGCTCGTCAGGTGCCAATCTTCGGCCCCTCGCAAGCCGCTGCGCAACTCGAAGGCTCCAAGGCCTTTACGAAGCATTTTCTGGCTCGCCACGGTATTCCCACAGCGGCCTACGAGACCTTCACCAGCCCTGATGAAGCCATCGCCTATATTCGCCAGCAAGGCGCGCCGATTGTGGTGAAAGCGGATGGTCTGGCGGCTGGCAAAGGCGTGATCGTGGCGGAGACGGTGGATCAGGCTGAGGCAGCTGTACGTGACATGCTCGAGGGCAACAGCTTCGGCGACGCCGGTCACCGTGTCGTTATCGAAGACTGCCTGGTTGGCGAAGAAGCCAGCTTTATCGTTATGGTCGATGGCCACAATATCGTGGCGATGGCATCCAGCCAGGACCATAAGCGCATTGGCGATGCGGACACCGGCCTCAATACCGGCGGCATGGGCGCCTATTCCCCTGCTCCAGTGGTCACACCGGCGATTCATGAGCGCATCATGGCCGAGGTGATCGAACCCACGGTGCAGGGTATGACAGCCGATGGCATTCCTTACACCGGCTTCCTCTATGCTGGCCTGATGATCGCAGCTGACGGCACACCGAACGTGATCGAATTCAATTGCCGCTTTGGCGACCCTGAGACGCAGCCGGTGCTGATGCGTCTGAAGAGCGACTTTGCTGAACTCATACTGGCTGGTATCGAGCAGCGCCTCGACGAAGTCAGCTGTGAATGGGCCGACGCCTCGGCGCTTGGCGTGGTGCTTGCCGCAGGCGGATATCCCGAGGCCTACGACAAGGGCAAGGTCATTAAAGGCCTGGATGCCCAGGGTGATGTGACTGCTGCGACGCTCGGCTTACCGGCAGGCTCCCTGAAGGTATTCCATGCGGGCACCAGCAGTAAGCCTGATGAATCCGACACGCTCGCCACGAACGGTGGTCGTGTGCTGTGCGTGACGGCTTTGGGCGATAGTGTTGCTGATGCCCAGGCTCGAGCTTACGCGGGCGTGGAACGGATCAACTGGGATGGCATGTATTGCCGGCGCGATATCGGTTATCGGGCAGTCGCAAGAGAACAGGGCAAGGGCTGAGTTGCAATAGCCTTCCGGCAGCGCGTTACCGCGCGCCGGGTGGCGGCGTGACTGGCAAGGCTTCCACCGAAGGCCCGTCAGGCACTGGCACGCCGTACAAGGACCAGAAACGCTGGCTGTCGAAGCCCTGCATTCGTTTGTTGTTGACGATAAAGAACGGCGTACCCCGGCCCCCAAGTTTCTCGAAATAGCGATGTGCCGTCTGCGACTCACTGATGTTGTATTCACGGTAGGGAACCTGCCGCGAGTCCAGATAACGTTTGGCCACTTCGCAAGCCGCACAGTAGGTCTGGCTGAAGAGTGTAATTTCGCCCGCCTTAGACTCGGCTCGACTTGCGGAAGCCAACCACAGGCTCAACACAAGTATTAGCACAATTCGGATCAAGCTCACCCCCGGCAGTTCGTCTTGGCATTCAGGATACAGCACATGCTCGCATACTGGCAGGAATTCATGATGGTCGCGGTGGCCCATCTGCTGGCCGTTATCAGTCCCGGCCCCGACCTTATGCTGGTCATTCGTCAGAGCCTCGTAGCTGGCAAGGCAACAGCAATTGCCAGTAGCGTTGGCATCGGTCTAGGGATCATGGTTCACGTAGCCTATTCGCTGCTCGGCCTTGCCGTCATCATGCATCAATCGGCCTGGCTGTTTGACCTCGTCAGAATCTGCGGCGCGGCTTATCTGGTATACCTCGGCTTGCAATGCCTGCGTAGTGCCTTCTCCAGCAAGGCTGCGAATAGCGAGCCGCAGCGCACCGGTGGCACCGATCCGTCGAGCGGGTCCGTCGTGGGCCCTGATTCTGCCTCCAAACCTCGTCAGCCTGTTTCTCGCCCGCTCTGGACCGGCTTCCTCACCAACGTGTTGAACCCGAAGGCTACGCTCTTCTTCTTCGCCCTGTTTTCAGTTGTCATCGAACCGGACACACCCAAGGCCATACAGCTTGCCTATGGCATCTACATGAGCCTGGCGACGATGGGGTGGTTCGCACTCGTTAGCCTGCTGCTTTCAACCTCAGCCGTCCGCAGTCGCTTTATCCAGTCACTCAAGTGGGTGGACGCTGTGATGGGCGGTGTACTGATCGCCTTTGGCTCACGCCTGCTGTTTTTTACCGAGGCCCGCTAGCAGCAGATCCTTCGCGGCATTTAACCGAGCGGCCTCTTCATGGCTGCCGCCGTGGTCGGGATGCGCGGCCTGCATCAGGCGTCGATGCGCTGAAACGATGGTCGCCTTGTCCGGGTTGCCTGACAGCCCAAGCGTTTCGAGCGCTTCACGGCGGGCCTGCTCAGCGCCCTGACGCGTTCCTCCAGATGGTCCGGAGCGGCTGTGTCGGCCAGCGCTACCATCCCTGTCTAGGCGCCCACCAAAGAGGGCCCGCAGACGCTCGATGAGTTGCGACTTCTGCTGTGGGAAGACTCGCCCCAGCAGCGTCAGCAGCAACGGCAGTCGCCTGATCAGTGGTATGAGGCCAGCCATGAGCGGCGCAAGGAACTGGAACCGCCCATGAGCCACCATGTAGACCAGTAAACCAAGAATCGTCACACCTACGCCAACGAGTAGCAGGCGCTCGCGAGGCGAACCGCTGACCGTTAGCACGCGCTTCATGAAAAAGTAGAATCCGATAGCTACTATCAGAAAAATGAGCGTCTGCATGTCGTTCCCGGAAGATGGATTGTACTCAACAGAACAAGCCCTAATCAGGCGCCAGATGGAGCCGCTCGGCTGTTTAGTTACGCGCTGGATTGAATTACACTCGCTGCACAGCTGTCAAATCAGCGCTCCAGCATTCAATCACAGTCGAGGTTGCATTGATCGTTTACCAGGGCCACGAAGGCGCATACTCCCATCTCGCCTGCAAGCACGTCTTCCCCGAGAAAAGCGCACGGGCCTGTGCCTCGTTTCACAAGGCCATGCTGGAAGTGGAAGCGGGTACTGCCGAGCTGGCGATGATCCCGGTCGACAACTCCACTGCCGGACGTGTCGAGGAAATCTACCGTCTGATTCCGGAGATGAGCCTTCACATCGTTGCTGAGCACTTCGAGGCGGTCAATCATTGCCTTGTGGGTTTGCCAGGCACGGCGCTTGAGCAGATCAAGGTGGTGCACTCACATCCGCAGGCGCTTGCACAGTGCAAGGACAATATCACCCGTCTTGGTATGCAGGCCCAGGCCAAGCTGGACACGGCCGGCGCCGCGCTGGAAATCAGTCAGATGGCGGATCCGACTCACGCGGCGATCTCGTCACGTCTGGCTGCGGAACTCTACGGGCTGAGCATCATTCAGGAAAATTTCCAGGACAAGGCAGGCAACACTACCCGCTTTATCATCCTGTCCCATGAAGAGCAGATTCCGCCGATGGAGCCCGGCGTCGATTACATCACATCGCTACTCTTCAAGGTCAGAAACATCCCGGCTTCGCTGTACAAGGCGCTGGGCGGATTTGCGACCAACGGCGTGAACCTTGTCAAACTGGAAAGTTACATGCCCGGGGGTAGCCTCAATGCCACGCAGTTTCATGTTGATATCGAAGGCCACGTGCACTCTGAATCGCTCAAGCTTGCGATCGAGGAACTGACCTTCTTCGTCGATGAGGTTCGCGTATTGGGCACCTACCGCTCGCATCCTTTTCGAAGCAGCAATGTGCACCGGATGACCGCCGAGGCATAAAATTCTGATTAGAGCCAGAGGCGCCATCGGACGCCTGGCCAGGGATCAGGCAGGGCGGCGTCCGACGAGGTTATCCATTGGCGATGACGCACTAGCGTGAGCCTTGCGTGGCATTCGTCCCGCGAGGTAGGCCAGCCGGCCGCTTTCAACAGCCAGTCGCATAGCCCTGGCCATCATGACCGGGTCATCAGCGAGTGCAATGGCGGTGTTCATCAGCACACCATCGCAGCCCAATTCCATCGCCACCGCAGCCTCGGACGCTGTACCAACGCCGGCGTCCACAAGCACAGGCACACTCAGCTCTTCCAGAATCATCGCGATATTGTAGGGATTCTGTAGCCCAAGCCCCGAGCCGATTGGCGCACCCAGCGGCATCACAGCCTTGCAGCCGATCGCTTCCAGCTGCCGTGCGACGATGGGATCGTCGCTGGTATAGACCATGACTTCGAAACCGTCCTGCACCAGTACTTCTGCTGCCTTGAGGGTCTCTACGACGTCCGGATACAGCGTTTTGTGCTCACTCAGGACTTCCAGCTTCACCAGGTTCCAGCCATCCAGCAGCTCACGGGCGAGACGACAGGTTCGAACAGCCTCTTTGGCAGTATGACAGCCGGCCGTGTTCGGCAGGATGGTGTACTTGTCCGGCGGCAGGAAGTCGAGCAGATTGGGCTCGTCGGGGTTCTGGCCGATGTTTGTGCGGCGTATTGCGACAGTCACGATTTCAGCACCACTGGCCTCTATTGCCAGCTGGGTCTGCTCGAAATCCCTGTATTTGCCGGTACCAACCAGCAGACGTGACTTGAATGTATGCGAGCCTACCGTGAAGCGATCGGCTTCACCCGCTCCAGGTCTTACTATTGACACTGATTAACCTCCACCTATGGCATGAACGATCTCGAGCTGATCACCAGTTGTCAGTCGCGTCTGCGCATAACTGGATTTGGGTACGATTTCTTCGTTGAGTTCGACTGCGATCCGGCGGCCAGTCAACTTCAGCTCGGCAAGCAGGTCGGCCACACTGGCGTCCGCCGGCATACTGCACGACTCGCCGTTGACACTGATTTCAAGCGGCTTCATTTCAAAGGTACCTGCTCCATGGGCGCCGAGACCTCGATGGCGACGTGATCGTTATTGTCTGTGATCGTATCGATATTCACGGCTTTCATATGGCCACCCCACACATAGCCAGCGTCGAGCGCGATGGCATAGGTCGAAGCCGCTTCGCCTTCGAGAGCGGCCCAGTGACCGAACAGGATACGAACCTTGTCGGGCCGTGGATATACAAACCATGGCTTCAAGTTCGAGGGCGCCGAGTCGACGTCTTCCTTGAGGTTCAGGTCCATCCTGAAGTCAGTATCGATGAAGCGCATGCGGGTCAGGTAATTGGCTATTGCCTGTAATCTGAGATTACCTTCCAATGCCTCCTTCCACTGATCGGCGTCGTTACCATACATATGACGCAGAAAATGGTCGCTTTTCGGATCGGCCGCCGCCGCTCGAATGGCGGTTTCAAGTTCTGCGGCCAGCGACTGCGCCTTGGGGATGGTCCAGTGCGGGGGGATGCCCGCATGGGTCATGGCCAGCGAGAGCCCACTGAAACTTTGTCCTGTGAGCATTAATGCTTGCTGCGCGAGCCACTGTAGAAGCTCATCGGCGTCGGGTGCGTCCAGAACCTGGCGGAGTGTATCCTTGCGCTTGAGCGACGCACCACCGAAGGCAACTGCCAGCAGATGCAGATCGTGATTGCCGAGCACCACCTTGAAAGCCGGGTGTTGACGAACGAAGCGCAAAGTATCGAGCGAACCCGGACCACGATTGACGAGATCGCCGGCCAGCCAGACCGTGTCCAGCTCTGGATTGAAATGAATGCGATCCAGCAGGGCGCGAAAACCGTCATAGCAGCCCTGGATATCGCCGATGGCAAAAAAGCTCATGTCTCCTTCTGCTTCCTTTCCTCGATCAACAATTCAGCCAGCTTGACGAAACTCGACCCGCTCAAAGTTTCTGCCCTGCAGCCAGGATCGATACCAACTGACGCCATTTGCTCGTCCGTTGCAATACCCTTGAGGTTATTCCTGATCGTCTTCCTGCGCATGGAAAAGCTGTGCTGCACCACATTGGCAAATACCGCCTCCTCTTCCTTCGTACTGAAGTGCCGAGGCAGCGGCTGGAGCCTGACGATAGCCGACCAGACCTTCGGTGCTGGCACGAAAGCCGTTGGCGGCACATCGAACAGCTGCTCCACGCGACAGGCGTGCTGGGTCATCACGCTTAACCGCCCATAGGTCTTACTGCCTGGTTCTGCCGCCAGACGCTCCACCACTTCACGCTGTAGCATGAAGTGCATATCGGTAAAAACGGTACGATACTCGAGCAGCTTGAATATCAGCGGCGTGGAAATATTGTACGGCAGATTCCCGACCACCCTCAGTCCGGCCGACGGACCACTCTCGCCCTCCGTAAGCAGCGACGCGAAATCGAAGCGCAGCGCGTCGGCTTCGTGAATGCGAAGGTTTTGCCGCGTGGCAAACTCTATTTTCAGCAGCGGAATGAGGTCGCGGTCCAGTTCGACGACCGAAACCAGGGCTCCGCTATCGAGCAAACCAGCCGTTATGGCGCCCTGCCCGGGGCCGATTTCGACAATATGGTCACTCGGCCCAGGCCGTATTGAGGCGATGATGCGGTCGATGACGGTTGAAGAACGCAGGAAGTTCTGACCGAAGCGCTTGCGAGCCTGATGCCGAAATCCTGGGAGCTGACCTACGTGGGTCGGATTGACTGGATCATTCATGCGCGCACCGTCATTTCGAGGGCGACCTTCACGGCCGTTTGAAGACTACCGAGATCAGCGTTCATGGTCCCGGCAAGATCGAAAGCGGTACCATGATCGACCGATGTCCTGACGAACGGCAGGCCGAGCGTGATATTCGCCGCTGCGCCGAAGCCCTGGTACTTCAACACCGGCAGCCCCTGATCATGGTACATCGCCAAGACCGCGTCTGCGCCTTTCAGCACCTTGGGGGTAAACAGTGTATCGGCTGGCAAGGGCCCTATGAGCGCATGACCTGCTGCGCGAAAGCTGTCCAATACCGGCGTGATGATGTCAATTTCCTCTCGGCCCAGATAGCCATTTTCGCCTGCATGAGGATTGAGACCAGCGACCAGGATGCGGGGGCTGGCCAGGCCGAAGCGCGAGCGCAGATCGTGCAGCAGGATCTCGATGATACTTCGCAGGCGGTCTGCAGTGATGGCATCGGCGACGTGCCGCAGAGGCAGATGAGTCGTCACGAGCGCGACCCGCAGATCTGCACTTGCCAGCATCATGACGACCAGAGGCACGCCCGAATAATCCTGGAAAAATTCCGTATGGCCGCTGAAGGCGATGCCCGCCTCATTGATGAGTGCCTTGTTGACCGGTGCGGTAACGACGGCGCTGAAGCGACCATCGAGGCAGCCCTGTGCAGCCAGCTGTAGCATGCTCACTACCGAAGACCCATTCGCAGCTGAGGGCTGGCCCGGCGCCACGTCTTCAGCTAACGGCACAGGCAATACGAACATCGGTCGAATCCCAGTGGCGTCGCCTGCAGTACCAGCGACAGTCATGTCGTCGTGGTATTCGATGATCTCAATATCCAGACCAAGGCGCCCCGCGCGCTCGCGCAGGAGATCAGGATCACCCGCAAAGACAGCAGGTGCAGCCATGCCGGCAGCCGCCAGCCTCACACACAGGTCCGGACCCACGCCCGCGGGCTCCCCACTGGTGATGATGAGCGGACGACGGTGCCCTGCCGCTGAAATTGTCACCTAACTATCACTGCCGTCTTGCGGGGCGAAGCGCTTGTCACGGAATTCAACGAACGCTTCATCACGGATTTCGGTACGCCACTTCGTGAGAGCTTCCTGGAACTTCCGCTTGCTGATCGAGTTCTTGGCTTCGACAAACATGAAGCGCTCACTTTGATCCTGTTCACGTCGGTCACGAACTCGCAGGATGTGCCAGCCAAACTGGCTCTGGAAGGGCTCGCTGGTTTCGCCGACAGGCGTCTGGTTCATGACTTGCTCAAACTCGGGCACGGTCTGACCTGGCGAAGCCCACTCCAGTGAGCCACCGTTGCTGGCACTGACCGGATCGTCAGAATAGGAACGGGCCAGCGCTTCAAAAGACTCGCCAGCTTCAAGTCGCTGATCAATTTCTCCGATCAACTTCTCTGCCTGGGCTTCGCTGCGCAAGGCGCCGGGGCTGATGAGAATATGATCCGTCAGGGTCTGCTGGACGACCTTCTGCGTTCCGCCGCGTTGCTCTACCAATTTGACCAGATGAAGGCCACCCGGTGTCGTCAGCGGCCGCGAAACCTCGCCGACCTTGAGATCGGGCACCACTGGTGAAAACAGGCCGGGGAGGTCGGTGGCCTTGCGCCAGCCCAAATCGCCCCCCTCGCTAGCGGTGCCGGAATCGGAATACTCGCGCGCAAGTGCCGCGAAATCTTCACCCTCTTTCAGTGACTTGAGCACACGCTGCAGCGTCTCGTTGCTTGCTGGATCGGCGTTACCACCACTGGGAACTTCAATCAGAATATGCGCCAGTCGATATTCCTTCTCCGACTGCGCCTGCCCAGCAGCAGAGGCGAGATAATCATTAACTTCACGATCAGTGACCCGAACACGCGGTTCAACATTGCGCTGCTGCAGGCGACCCATCAGCATTTCCCGACGAATCTGCTCTCGTGCTTCGCTGAGACTCAAACCGTCCTGTTTGAGGGCCTCTTCGAACTGCTCGGGCGTCATGCCGTTTTCTCTCGCGATAGTCGAGAGCGTTTCATTCAGCTGACTGTCATTGACGCGAAGGCCTGCCCGCCGTGCCATCTGCAACTGAATTCGTTCGTTGATAAGCTGTTCGACGATGCGCTGCTCGAGCTCGGTGCGCGGCGGCGGCGTCCCGCCATCGCGACGTATACGCTTGCGAATTTGATCGACACGCGCGTCCACTTCCTGCTTCAGCACGATGTCGTCGTCCACCACGACGACGACCGAATCGACCAGCGTCTCTTCCGCCGTAACTGTTGTGGCGAGGCCGGCTAGCCCTGTGAAGAGCCCAAGGCAGAGCAGCAGTGGCGCAGAGCTGATCTTCCGGAAGAATGATATTGATGAACTATTCATAAACTCCAATCAGCCTGTGGCTGTGTGATTGCAGACTAATGGCTACCAATTGTACCGCGTCTGTCGATAATTATCGCGCTCACGGAAATTGCGGATTTCCTGCTCCAGTGCATAGGACAGGCCAGATCCGATCTCCCCAAGCCCGCGCAGCTCGAAGCGCAGTATGAAGCCATGATCAATCTTGTTGTCATCCTCAAGAATACTGCGGACCATCGCCTGCACTCTCCAGCAACAATCGGTGTATTCAAGACCGTAAATGGTCGCGAGCGTGCGCCGAGTATTGAGATCGTAGAGCCAGCGGCCGATAAACGAAGTGGTATCGGTCATCGCCAGAATGGTCGATACATCGGCCTGCTCCAGGTTGTCGATGCTGTATCGATGCGTGAGGTTCACTATTCTTCGATAGTCCTCGTCATGGTAAGACACTGAAGTACCACCGAGTTCGGTCTGGCCCGTATCGGGATCCCACAAACCATCAACACGGATGTCCATACGCCGGTTCGGCGACCAGGCCAGCTCACCGGCGAGCGCCGATTTGCTGTCGTCACTGATACCGTCGAACTCTGTACCGGGCGAGCGCTCGTTACCTAGCGCATCTCTGAAACCAACCTCCCGATCGGAGAAATGAAAGATCTGACCCAGACTTAAGCGCAGCCTCTCCCAACCCGAAATATATTCATTGAAGCGTGTCGTGAAACCCAGCGTGAGACGGTTGTTGTCACCTACGCGATCCCCCCCGAAAAACCGATCCTCGTTGTAGAGCTGCGAAAAACTGAAGGTCGCTACCGAGGTATCGAAATTCGGTATGGCCTGCTGGTTCTGCTGGGCAGACGTCACGTAAAAGATACGGGGCTCAAGACTCTGATTATACAGTCTGTCGAAGAGTTCGAGCTTACGATCCAGATAGATACCTGAGTCCACGCTGAAGAACGGCACCGTACGGCTGATATGCTCGTCCTCACCGGGCAGCCGGTCCTGCAAAAGATAGTCGGTATGATCGAGCTTGAGCTTCGGCGTGAAATAGCCCCAGGTACGGCTGAACGGAAAGGCGACAGAGGGCTGCGTGCGCCATCGACTGCCCTTCACCCGTCGCGCAGGATCTTCAATCTCGTCATCACGACGCCAGAAATAGCTGTACTCGGAAGTAATCTGATATCGGAACAGGTCGTCGTTGATGTCATAGTCGAGATAGATCTGTGGCAGCAGCAGATACGGCCTATCCACCCGTGCGATGTTTGGATCGACCGTCTGATAGCCCAGGAAGCGAGTCCGCAACTCGACATCCTCGCCGGCGTATTTTACGTCAATCGTCCGGCGGATGTGAGTTTCACTCTGGATCTGCAGCGTGCGGTTCAGATCGTCGATATAACGGGTGTCGCTCACATAATTGTAATCAAGCAGGGCGTACCACTGGCGGTCAACCAGGTAACGCTGCTCGAAGTCGACCCCGAACCGGCGGCCGCTGCTCTTGTCCGGATTGTTTTCGGCAAAGGCCTCATCGTTGGCAATATAACCCGCTCTGAGTACGGCTTCTGATCGCGGATCGAGATAACGCCCTTCGAGTTCGTTAAGGATGCCGCGTCTATGAATATATTGCGGGGTGTAGGTGAGATCGTAATTGGGCGCCAGGTTGAAGTAGTACGGCGCACCGACAGAAATACCACTACCGGCATTCGACGACCCTATAAACGGAAACAGGAAACCACTCCGCCGACGATCATCCAGCGGGAAGGCAAAATACGGCAGATAAAGCACAGGCACATCAGCGACCCGAAGCGTGGCGTTCCGTGCATAGCCTTCACCCTCAGCCCGATTCAGCTCGAGCGAGCGAGCGAGCAGAGACCAGGAGGTATTGCCGGGTGAGCAGGTGGTGTAGCTGCTATCTGTAGCGTATATGACATCGGCACCCTGCGAGCGAATGGAAGTCGCCTCCCCTCGTGCATGTCTTTCGTACAGCACGTAGTCGGCATTCTCGATCTCGATAAGACTGGACTTGAAGTTGTATCGCATGAAGCCGCCAGCAAAACCAACCCGCGGTCCCCGGGCAATCATGCCACCGTAGGCGGTCATGATATCGGTTTTCCGATCCATTTCGGCATTCTCGGCCTGCACCCACCATTCGCCCTGCTGCACCTCCACGCCATCCTTGAAGCGTACAAATGAGCCAGTCTCGGCACTCACTTCGCCGGCACGTGCCTTCACAAGATCTGCCAGTTTGGAGCCGGCAGGCGTTGGTGGTGTTTCCAGGGTCATGTCGAAGCCATACTGCGGCACCAGATAGGTTCCCTCACAGTAGGGTTCAATCGAATCCCGTAGACGCTTGTCAAAACTTTCGCGCGGCACCCAGTCGAGTTCAGCGATGGTCTGCCTGGGGCGCTCGGCTTCCGAGAGCGCTTCTGGACTGACTTGAGTCTCAGTGTCGGCTCGGGCCATAGATACGGGTAGCAGCGCAGGGCTCACCGAAATAACCAGTATTAGGTTGCGAGCGCCACAAATGACCCGCCCCACTGCATGAGGCACGCTTTTAATGCAGTGGCGAAAAGGTCGATAGAGCATTGGAGCTTGCGGATCCAGATCGTGGCTTTGATCGAATATTGATCGTTACTGGAATGACCGGGGCAACCGAAGGGGTCTGGCGAGTCGGCTGGCAGCGGTTGTTTTCAGACTGTTCAGCGCCGAACTATAGCGAGGCCAGTCGGCGCAGTACAAGGACTTTTGAACTAGACTGGAAGCAAATAACCAACAAAACATTGCGCAAACAAGCGTTCAGACAAGAGACCAGGCCCAGTGACCGGAAATCGAAACACAGCATTGATACTGACCGGCGGCGGCGCGAGAGCGGCTTACCAGATCGGCGTACTCAAGGCGATTGCAGATCAGCTGCCTGAACTGACACACCCTTTCCCCATCATTTGCGGCACCTCAGCCGGGGCGCTGAATGCCGTCGGCCTGGCCGCCAATGGTAGCAACTTCAGGGAAAGTGTCGATTCACTGGTCAAGCTCTGGCTCGGCCTGAAATCTTCAGACATATACCGCACAGACTTCTGGGGCGTTGCCAAGCGCATGTCGCACTTCGTCAAATCATTTCTCAGTGGCGACGAACATGATATGCCGGCTTCGATGCTCGACGCGACGCCGCTGAAAAGCTTTCTCGGCAAGGTGATGAATGCGGAAGGACTGGCCGCCGCCATCGAACAAGGCGGTATAAAGGCAGTATCAGTGACAGCCTGTGGCTACAAGAGTGGTCAGAGCGTCAGCTTTTTTCAGGGCGGCAACCACCTCGAGGGCTGGCATCTTGGGCAGCGTGTCGGCATGGCAACGCGCCTTGAAGTGGATCACTTGCTGGCCTCTTCGGCGATTCCGACCATCTTTCCACCGGTCAAGATCAATCGGGAGTACTTTGGCGACGGCGTCGTCCGAAACATGGCGCCACTCAGCCCGGCGGTTCACCTTGGCGCTGAACGCCTGCTCATAATTGGCGTGAGCGCCAACAGGATCTCCGCGCCACAGCGGGTGAAGGCCCGCAAGTTCCCGAATCTGGCTCAGGTAATGGAGCATATGCTCAACGGCGCCTTTCTCGATGTCATCGAAAACGATATTGACAAGGCGCTGCTCATCAATCAGCTTATCAACATGATTCCCTCGGATACGCTTGCCAAGTCGCCGCTGAACCTGAAGCCGCTGGATATTCTTGTCATATCGCCCAGCGAACCTATCGACCAGATTGCTTCACGTCATACCGATGACCTGCCGCCAGCCGTACGCAAATTTCTCGGGCAGAGCAAGAGCGACCCTGAAGGCGGCGCGAGTATGGCAAGCTACCTGATGTTTGAACGATCTTTCATCAGCGAGCTGATCGACCTCGGGTACAATGATGCGCGTGCGCATGAGCGGCAGATCGAACAGTTCCTGCGTGCACATCCGACTCCAACGGCTTAGACCAGAAGCAGGCTTTTCTTGAGACTTGAGCAACTGATTGAATGGGTAAGGCTGATGGCCGCCCCTACGGCCGTGTCCGGCTTGACGAATGATGGGCCACGAGTGGATCACGAATTCGTAGCTGCCCGCACAGAGTGGGCCAGCCCTCTGCCAGGCGATGCCAGCTTCCGCCACTACTGCCGAATTACCTCGCCGTCCGGTAAGCGCATGATGCTCATGGATGCGCCGCCCCCGCATGAGAGCACACGGCCGTTCGTAACGATAGCAGAAGACTGGCATGCTGCTGACATTGCTGTACCTGCTTTGTTTGCCGTCGATGACGAAGCCGGCTTCATTGCCATGGAAGATCTGGACGACCGAACGCTGTTCCAGCTGACAGGCTCTCGCGTTGCTGCCGGCTCAGCGAAAATTGAGGGTTACTATCAGGCCGCAATCGAAGCCCTGTGCCGTATTCAGGCCCTGCCGCTCGATAGTGATGCAGTAGCCGCCATGCCTCGCTACGATGAAGCGCTGCTGCGACGTGAAACTGCTTTGTTCCGTGATTGGTTGCTCGAAGCCTGTCTGGCATTGACGCCTGAAGTCTCTCCGGAAAGTCACGACCTACTGGTCGCCCTGGACGATGTGCTGGTACTGGAGGCGCTTGCTCAGCCGCACAGTGTGGTGCACCGCGACTATCATTCGCGCAATCTGATGATCGACGACAAGGATGCAATCCGCATCATCGACTTTCAGGACGCGGTGGTGGGCCCATCGAGCTACGATCTCGTCTCGCTGCTGAAGGATTGCTACGTACTGCTGGACGACGAGCTGCGCCAGCGCCTGATTACCCACTATTTCGCCCATAGTGAAGGCCAGAGCCATGTCACGGCCTTCACGCCAGTGCAGTTCGACCTCATGGGCATGCAACGGCATCTCAAGGCCGCAGGTATCTTTGCCAGACTATACCGACGGGATGGCAAGCCACGCTATCTGAAGGACATCCCTCTGGTACTCACGTATCTGGCGGACACTGCCGCCAGTCTGAGCCAGACCTCACGTTACGTCGATATCATGCGCCGATTTGAAGCACTGCTGCGCAGTGAGGTCATTCCAGCTTACCAGGTGTTTGCGCAAACAACGGCCAAGGCATGAGCATCAAGGCACTCATCCTGGCAGCCGGCTACGGCACGCGCATGCGCCCACTCACCGAGCATACGCCAAAACCATTGTTGCAGGCGGGCGGCAAGGCTCTTATCGAATACACCATCGATAGCCTCGTGAAAGCCGGTGTGCGGGATCTGGTCATCAACCACGCATGGTTAGGCGAGCAGATTGAAGCTGCGCTTGGCGACGGCAGCCGCTACGGCGCACGTATCAGATACTCAGCCGAAGGCGAGCCGCTGGAGACCGCGGGTGGCATCAGAAAAGCGCTGCCGCTGCTGGCTTCTGATGATGCCGGTGGTGGCACGAATGACTTCGAGTTCATCGTGACCAACGGCGATGTGTATTGCGAATACGACTACAGTCAGCTCCTCGAGCACAGACTCGGGACTGGCCAGCTGGCGCACGTTCTGCTCACTGAAAACCCGGAACACAATACTGCTGGCGACTTTCTCCTGTACGATGACGGGCGGGTTCGCACCAAGCCGCTCATACAAGGCACGGCGATGAGCGCCGGACAGGCTCGCGTCATGACCTTCTCAGGCATCGGCCGCTACCGGTCTTCGATGTTCAGCCAACTGCCGGCAGGTGCCTATCCGCTGGCGCCGGTTCTGCGCAAGGCCATGGACCAGGGCGGAGTCACTGGACAGGCACTCGAGGCGACCTGGCTGGATATTGGCACAGTCGACCGACTACAGGCACTTGATCGCATGCTACAATCCCGCCCCTGACCCGCTTATCTGACCGTATTCAGAAAGGAATTTACGTTTGAAGCCTCAAGCTATTGGTATCATCCTCATCGCCTTGCTGGCTGCGGGGCTCGGGATCTTCCTCGGTATGCAGTTCAGCAAGGGGCGCAGCCTGGACATCGAGCAGCTGAGCCTGCTTAACGCGGTCATGATGCCTGAGCCGCGGGTGATTGAAGCGCAGCCCCTGGAAGCGACGACCGGCAAGACCATTGACCTGACCAAAGACTTTGAAGGGCAATGGGTGCTGGTAAACTTCGGCTATATGTCATGCCCCGACATCTGCCCGATCAATCTGGTGGAGCTGGCCAAGGTGCAGGCCGAGTGGGACAAGACGCAACCGTACTATCCTCTACAGGTCGTGTACCTGACCATGGATCCAGCGCGAGACGATCTGGACACCATGCGAACCTACCTGGGCCATTTCAATGAAGACTTCATAGGGGCCCGAGCTGAATTCAAAGAGACCCAGAAACTGGCCCTGCAGCTGAACACGGTCTTCGAAGCTGAGGCAAAGGATGACGATGGCAACTACATCGTCAGCCACTCCGACAGCCTGGCGCTGATCAATCCGGACGGAGACCTTGAAGCCGTACTGCGAGGGCCGCAGAACTCGAAGCGGATCCTCGAAGCGCTGAACCAGATCATACCAACGCAGACCTCGCTCTATCACCTCAGCGCCGCGCTGCTGCCCTGCCACTGACCGCCTATCGCGTCACTTCGATGCCGGGTGCGTAGCGCCGTATCCAGCCTCTGAGACTGCGGATAACGGGCTCATGGTACTCGCGAAGGTCACCATCGATACCAGCGATACCACGCTGTTGATAGCCTTTCGCGGCGTTACGCATCATGACAGTCTTCCGCCCCTTGGCCAGCGCACTAGCGTAGTTGCTCGTATGATCATATATATCCAGCACCACCGCCTCCGCAAGGCCCGGGTTCTGCTTCACCAGCT
>TARA_R100000306_G_scaffold62551_2_pt1 | contig 22706 bp, 16 predicted proteins | sample TARA_R100000306 | Tara Oceans TARA_R100000306 (sample SAMEA2620824) | marine metagenome | biome: marine biome (ENVO:00000447); feature: mesopelagic zone (ENVO:00000213); material: "saline water (ENVO:00002010), including plankton (ENVO:xxxxxxxx)" | depth 1000 m | reverse complement strand
CCGAAGGCAGAGGTCTCAGGTTCGAATCCTGATGGGTGCGCCATTTTACAATCACCCCCATCGAGACCGCCTAACACCTTGAACGGTAAGGCTAAATCTGGGGTTCGAAGTCCATTTTCCCGATCATACGTAATGCCTGCTGGAAACACCATTTTCAGCACCAATTTGCGCACCGCTAAAGTGCCATTTGTCCATATTTCATAGGGGTTTGCGAGGAATTGGCAGGCGAGTTCGAACATCTCCTCGAAGGTGTGCGGTTTTTGGCCTACACGATTGGTCTGTTCCCGAAGCAATAGCTTATCTTTTTCGAATCCTTCGATCTTCGCCTCATATGCCGCGATCACGCGTGAAGAGTTTGAATCTACGATCCGGTCGAGGAGTTGATCGATCTTCTTGTCGAGTTCCTTGATACGCGCTTGAGCTTCTTTCGCCCGCGATTGTTCTTGATCGACACGACCATCCCAGAGGTCTTTCAGCATCGCTCTCGCAAGCTCAAAAAGGCTCTTAGCAGGCGTAACGCTTGCGAGCGCCGCTTCGACCTCCCCTTCGATCGCATCGCGTCTGATAGACTTTCTGTGGCTCCCGCAATCACGATTATAGCAGAGATAATACGGATGCTTTGTTCCGGTCTTGCTCGTGGACCACGCCGCCGTCAGAGGGTGATCGCAATCACCGCACAACGCGGCCCCGCGAAGCGGAAAGTCTTCCCGCATATCTTTACGGATAATTTGACGATCAGGATTCGCTAGTCGTTTTTGAATCCTCTCGAAGGTCGAGACAGAGACCAATGCTTCGTGACGGCCTTCACGCATCGCAATCCCCCACTTTGGAATTGAGATCAGACCGGCATAAAGCGGCTGAGTGAGTAGGTCGTTCACACGCTGATTACGCATAAATCCGCCCGGCAAATCTTTAGGGAAAAGGGGCTGGGCTTCGAGATAGCGCTTCACTTCCGCTTGTGTACCGAAGCGGCCAGACGCAAAGCCTTCAAGAGCTTCTTGCACGATCGAGGCGAGAGGCTCATCGCGAACCAAAACCTTGCCTTCGTTGGAGCGTTCAAAGCGATAGCCTTTAGGCGCTGCAAACACCCAGTAACCGTTCATGGCCCGAGCGCGCATACGGTTCGTGGTTTGCTCTGCGTTCTTTTGTCTTTGGTGTTGCGACACCGAGGCCAGAAGGTTTTCCACCAGCACCGAATCTGAGTCCTCCCCAAATTCGATCGAAGGGCTTTCCAACCGGCCTCCCGCGCCACCGATTGCCGTTCTCAATCGAATATGCGCGTCCAGCCCCCGTGCGAGACGCGACACATCGTCGATGATGACAACCGGATTTTCTGCATGGTGTTCTTTGAGCCAGTCCAGCATCTCCATCATGCCAGGACGATCAGCTACGCCGCCGCTCATATCATCTGTGAAGACTTGCTCTACGCGATAGCCCTTGTAGCCAGCATATTCCCGGCAGCGTGTTTCTTGGCTTCCAAGGCCATCGCCGCGCGTCGTCTGTTTGACGTTCGACACACGGCAGTAGATCACTGCGATTCCGCCGGTTTCGCTTTTCTTGTTCGTTAGATTCATCATGGTGTGCTCTCCGGCGTTTCGAGCTGCTTGCGAGGTTTGTCCTCGCGTTCAGCCTCTTGGTTTTCTTTATCAGCCATTGCCAGAGTCGGCCCATCGATACCGAAGCCAGCGTCTACGAACAGAACCATCAGGTCCCAAACAGTTCGCATGAGCGTTAGCTTCTGCGTCTCGGTGAGGTCGAGTTGTGCAATGTGGTGAGCGTACGCTTCAGGATCGAAACGAACCTTGCGAGCCTCCTGATTAAAACCGTCAACGGTTGACGATTGCAGGATGTTCTTTTGATCGTCTGGCATCCTGAACTCCTTTCTTGTGTCTCACGCACGCGAAGGGGGCTCTATTTTTATTATGCCGTATACGGATTAAAAAGTCCAGCATTTTCAGGGCTTTCGGCCCTTTTTGTGCATAACTTATCCGGCATAAAAGCACCGTTTCGCAATGTTCGAACTCAAAATGCGGTGCTTATTGCGATGCGACAATTACCTGTCCCGATCAGAGGAAGAAGAGTCGGTTAACGCTCTGAGATTAAATAATATTTTCCATGGCAAACCGTTACATCACCCGCTCAAAACTGAGCAATGAACAGGTCGAAGCACTCCTTTGGGCGGTTTGCTCAAACTTTTCTGTGCCGATTGCCAGTGAGAATGCTGGTATTTCCGAGCGATCAGCCGCTGAAACCATGCGCAAGCTGCGTGATATGATTGCCCGGTCTGACACGCTATTTCATCAAATCGGCCTTCCGTCTGGCTGGCCTGACGATGACGATCCGCTTTGGCAGCGCCTTCACACTTGCGTATTTGACTGTCCGTCTGAAATCAGGGAAGCGTTCGAAGGGGTCGATGGTCCAGGAACAGCCCTTCTTGGCAACAGACGCCTTTGTTCAGCGTGCGAGTTTCTGCCGCTCGTCCAGCCGCGCCCCATGCTGCTCCGCACACTCCGGCATCTCAGAACGGAACAACGCGGCCTTCCTACAGGAAGCTTCAAATCGGTGTTTCTTACGGCATTGGTCTATGACCGTTTCCGCGACGTTGAACTCGACCGTGCCCTCAAAGACGATGAAGCCATGAAGCGATTGGGATCGACCCGGCGCAATCATATGACGATGATGTTCGAGGCATGTAAGCAAACGCTACGAAAAGCCTGAAAACCTCCTGTCAGCCGAGGCATAAGAGCCTGGGCAAAACCGTCCTCCGCTTTGAGATAACCGCATCCGTGGCGACTGGCAGGCCCACTGCAACCGACCTTCCGCACCAGTGACCGTGAAGGCAGTTGCAGCGTGCCTTTATTCCAGTCGCCCGAGCCTCCTGCGTTCAAAGCAAAGGAGGACAATATGCCCAACATTTATCATGCTACGCCCTACGACATTTCAGCGACGGGCTTCTATTTCGAAACGCTCGATGAGTGCCGCGAGCGAGCATCGCGACATCGCAACGAGTACGGCGATCCCGTCGAAGAATATGAGATTCAGTTCATTGATGGCGACAATTACGAGCTGTTCAAAGCGATCGGCGTGAACCAAGCAAATCTGCCGCTGTGGTTCGATCAATTTGAAGACCTCGACGAAGATGAGGCCGCCCGCGCCATATACCTCGCTGGATACGAATGTATCGCGCCGGAAGAGATCATCGATCGCCTGGACGAAGTGATGCTCTTCGAAGGCACGCTTCTCGAATACGCCGAGGATTACGTCGAGAGCACCGGGCTTCTTGACCAGCTACCAGAAAGCCTTCGCTACTATTTCGATGTCGAGGCCTTTGCCCGCGACATGCGCCTGGGCGGTGAAGTCACCGAACTGGAACTCGGCAATCGTCAATGGATCGTCCAGCTATAAGCTGGGCGACCCAATTCGAAAGAGAGGCTAAAGCCGTGGCAAACGGCTCAGCCGATTTCGAGCACTAAGCTCGTTCATGACGACATGCAGATTGTGCGCAATCGCTTGAGCAAGCTCTGAACCGCATTCGCTATTTGCCAGCTCTTCGGCGAGCAATTGATGCAGCGCTCGAAGCTGCGTTATCGGCATGCGGGCAGCTTCCGCCTTTGAAATGATTTGAAGAGACATCGCGTCGCTCCTTTACGTTTGTAATTGCGGCGACCGAACCGTTCGAGCACCTCGCCTGTCCCGCCACACAATTTTCAGGCAATGGGTGTCGATCGGTTCGGTTCAGCGCCGCGTATCCGTAAAGGTTGCGACGTTATGCGTCCCAGGGATTCAAAGGCTTGCTGGCCTTCGCTTGACGAAACCACCAATGTTTTCGAGCGATGATTGGATAGTTGTTCTCCACGAAGAGAATCTGCAAATCGCGGTGAAGCGTCATCATCTCATCTGCATATGCCAGCGGACGCTGCACATCGTCATACGAGATAGTTTTCGAGTGGCCCGTAGTGGACGAGCTGCTTGGGTAAGATGTGGTTGCCGATGAGGACGTTCCGAAGCTGATGGACCGCTTTTTCATCGTCGTCATGCCGGTCAAGTGTTCGGCGTATTTCGCCGTCTCATAGTCGCGGCTTCCAAAATACTGAAACACGCCCGCATTGCTGACGAATGTCTGCCAGCCCTTATCGCCGTAGAGGCGCATGAGCTGAGACAGGTCTTGTGTAACCGCCCAAAGCTGTACGCCAAGGCCCGCCATCGTCCCGAAGGCTGTCTCAATAATCTTCAGCCTTTCGAGGGCTGCAAACTCATCCAGAATCACGCGCACCGGCTCAGCGTCCGACTTCGCAGGGGTGCGGGTCAGATCGATCATGGCGCTTGAGATCATCAACCGAAGCCAGCGATTGAACGTCGAGAGACGATCGAGCGGCAGCACCAGATAAATCGTCGTTGGCGCATCGGCAGTTTTGAGATCAGAGAAGCGGAAATCAGACTTGGTCAGGCTGTCACGGATTTTCGGACTATCAAGAAAATGCGTGTTCGATTGCGCCGAGGAGATCACGCCTGAGCGCTCTTTCTCCGCCTTTTGGGCAATGCGGAAAGCGGCAGCACTTACCAGTGGGTGAGGTGAGACCGCCATCCGCATCAAAATCTCATCCATTGTGCCAGGAAGATTCTCATCTTCCGTATCCGCAGCCGGAGGCAGCGACAGGATATCCCGGACTCGGCCAAGCGTTCGGTTGCCCTCTTCTTCGGGAGCAACAACGACATAGAGTATGAAACCAGCAATCAGCGCTTTGGCCTCGTCGCTCCAAAATGGCTCCTTGTCGGTTGAGACAACGAGCGCGTCCGCGAGTTGCATCGCGTCCGATCCAAGGTCTGGATCATCTGCGCGAAGAGCATCCAAAGGATTGAATTGGGCATGGAAGCCCGCATCGGTCCCAGGACCAAACTTGTCAGCTTCTTGAGCGATACCCCACGGGTCTACAATCTTGATATTGTGACCCATCGCAGCGCGCTTTTCTGCCGTGCGCCGCGCATTCTCGCCTTTGGGATCAATGACGAGAATGGAGCCTTTTGACCGGAGAAGGTTCGGAATGATGGCGGCAGCGCCTTTACCCGTTCGCGTTGGCGCGACCGTCAAAGCGTGCATGTCGCCTCGATAGACGAGTGGGATGCCTTTCTCTTGCTCTTTGCCGAGGAAGAGACCGTCTCCCTTATCCATTGAGCCAATCAGGTCGGCCTCTGTGATGTCATTGAAGGTCGCCCATCGTGACGAGCCAAAGATGTCGGGTATTTCCGTCGGCGGTCTGATGACGAGCAGAAACTTTGCCGCCAGGGCAATGCCCGCGCTAAAGCCAGTGATGAAGGCCAGCATCGAGGCCATGGATGTTGTCGATGCAGAGTCACTTGTGTCTCCGATGAGGACGAGCAACGCGCACAGAACCACGAGCGCGACCCATCCATGTTTGTGAACAACCCAACGCCAAAAGGCGAGGATCGCGACCAATCCAACCCCGAGCACAAATCCGCCCATGAGGCTGCTTAACGTGAGGCCGCGCATTGGGTTCATGGCAGCGCCAAGATCACCGCCGCCGATTGGCATGCCATAGGCATCATATTGGACTTGATTGCCGCCGCTTTCTTCGCCGCTGAGACCAAAGCTCACGACGGCCACGGTGACGGCTACACCGAAGACAGCGAGCGCGCCCCACACGAGCCATTTGAGAAATGGTTTGGCATCTGCCTTAGCCTTCGGTTCAAGAGATGGTTTTGATCCTGGCTTGCTCCGAAGGTAGGCTTCCGTCGCTCTTTTTGCGCGAAGCTGTTTCGCTCGTTCTGGGTCGATAAAACCGTGTATGCCGTCCCATAGAGAGCGGAACCACGAAACTATTGGGTCCATCGTTTGGGCACTCCTCTTACGTTGAAAAACTGTCAACGTGTGTGAGTGCCGTTTATTATCGAAAGTTAAGCCAATCGCCCGTTTTGCGAAATTAGCCGCCAAAGCCCGCAGATTTTTTCACTAACGGTCGCGTTCTCGATCTTGCTCTTTGCCGCGTTGCAAAAGAGCCCGCATACGATCGCGTGCAGCGTCATCGCGTTCGGGCGCGGCATACTTTGGAGCTGGCCGGATAGTTTCGCCGCCCAGGCTCAACGAGGGTGGTCTGGGACGCGGCTTTTCCAGTTCGGGAAGTTCGGCTTCCTCTTCCTGCTGAGCCTCGTCATCCAGTTCTTGTGCAATGCGGTGAATATCAGAGTTCCGGCGATCAGCGACGCCCGATCGCCGATCATTGAGCCCTTCGAGCGCTTTCAAAAGGTCGCTCGACAGCTCCTCTTTTGGAGCGTCCGAAGCCTTCTCTTCGAAGGCATTTTTCGCCGCTCCTTTGTTCCGGGCGTGTTTCTCATCCCAGCTATCAGACACATCGCACTCCACGTCTCGATGGGAATCGACGTAGCACGGAAATCGTCAAAAGTGCAGTAAAGCCGAGTGTTTCGCGGTTTTCACCCGATTTGGACGCGTTTTTTGACGCGCAAGGTGTGCGTTGTACTACAACGCCGACCTTGCCAAAGGGGCTGCTGCGCCCCCTGTTGGATACCCCAAGCCTTGGCGCTGACCAGGTATTGAACCTACCCAGCACCATCCAATCGTATCGCCGATTGATCCCTCGTTAGAGGCGGAGAATGACCTCTCCCCTCCAACACCTCCCCATGTCCGAACAGCCTGCCGTTCGATCGCAGATCAAGGGAGCCTCCAAGCTCCCCCGATACCCCCATGGCCATGTCATGGAGACGACTTCATCGAGACCAACCGTGCGCCGTTTGGATGCCGCCAGCGTATCGCCGCTGAACTACTCGCAGGCACTTGGAGAGTTGCATCTCCACTCCTGCACCGCCAACCATGCACGAACGAATGGCCGTTCGATCACCATACACGGGCATCAAAATGCCTACTCGGCCCCAGCTCTGAGCGCCACAATGCCAATAACGTCTCGAACACACAGTGTCTCTTCTGATTAATGCATTGAAAAAATGTCAGAAATTGTCAATTATAGATTGAAATAACAACGAGCACTCGGATTGTGAGAATAATTGAATGATACCTGACTACCAGACATTGATGCTACCGGTGCTGCAATGCGCTGAGGGCGGACCGCTCCACACCAAAGATGCAATCGAACGTCTGGCCAAAAAGTATGATTTGAGCGCCGAAGAGCGTGCAAACCTCTTACCTAGCGGAAAGCAAAGAACGTTCGACAATCGGGTGAACTGGGCAAAGTCTTACCTCAAGCAAGCAGGCCTTGTTCGATATCCCAGCCGCGGTGTTTTCGAATTAACCGAAGAAGGCAGCCGGTTGCTCTCAACAGATATAACCCGCATCGATAACAACTTTCTCAGACGTTACGAATCTTTTCAGGCCTTTCAGAGTCGCAAGGGATCGACATCAGACGGTGACGATCAAGATGTTTCTGTCATCGAAAACTCGGATTCTACCCCGGACGAGATTCTTCGGGATGCCCATCGTAAGATAAATTCAGCACTAGCCGCAGAATTGCTTGAGCGCGTTCGATCATCACCGCCGGAATTCTTTGAGCTTTTGATAGTCGATCTGCTCCTAGCCATGGGATACGGCGGCACGTCGGAAGACGCGGCTCGTGCTCTTGGGCAGTCAGGAGATAACGGCGTTGACGGTGTCGTCGATCAGGACCCTCTTGGGGTTGATCAAATATATGTCCAGGCCAAGCGATACGCGGAAGGCAATAACGTGGGCGCGGGAGATATCCGTGATTTCTTTGGAGCACTGAATCTAAAGAAAGCTCAAAAGGGCCTATTCTTTACAACATCGGCATTTAGTCCAAGCGCCACTCAAACAGCAAAAGACTTGGGCATGCGGATTGTTCTGATCGATGGCATACAGCTGTCTAAACTTATGATTCGCTACAACATCGGATGCCGGGACGAAGAAGTCCTACACCTGAAGCGAGTCGATGACGAATTCTTCGAGACGGGGGCGTAATGGAGCACGTAGGAGAAATTGAGAAACGCTTGTGGTCAGTAGCTGACCACCTGCGTGCGAATTCAAACTTTGCGAGCAACGAGTATTTCCTGCCAGTCATGGGGCTGATCTTCCTGCGCCATGCCTACAGCCGCTTTTTGCGCGTTAAAGAAGAAATCGTTTCCACGCTCCCATCGCGTGGCGGGAAAACACGCGAGCCAACTAAAGAGGACTTCTCGCAGCGCGGGTCGATCTTCTTGAAGCCTGAAGCTCAATTCGATCATCTTGTATCCATACCTGACGGCGGCGATCGTGCTGGGGCAATCATCGCTGCGATGGAGAGCATCGAAGCGGATTATGAATCGCTTGATGGCGCGCTTCCTAAATCGGAATATCAGGAATTGGGTGATGACGACCTGGGCCAGCTCTTGCGCACGTTCAACGACCCAGCGCTTCAAAATGCCGACGGTGATGTATTCGGGCGCATCTACGAATATTTCCTAACCCAGTTCGCCGACCAAAAAGCGCATGATGGCGGTGAATTCTTCACGCCGGTTTCCATCGTCCAAACCATCGTGAACATCATCGAGCCTGATCACGGCAAGATCATTGACCCGGCTTGCGGCTCCGGCGGTATGTTCGTTCAGTCCGCACACTTCATCGAAAAGATGAAAGCCAACCCAAGTGACCGCGTCACGTTCTATGGGATGGAGAAAAACCCGACGACGATCCGCCTTGCTAAAATGAACCTCGCGGTTCACGGGCTGGAAGGTGATATCAGCAAGGCGATCTCCTATTATGAGGACCCGCACGAATTGCTCGGCCAGGCTGACTTCGTGATGGCTAATCCGCCCTTCAACGTGGATGAGATTGACGCCGAGAAAATCAAGAACGACCCACGCCTATCGTTCGGCCTACCAAGCGTGAACAAGGCGGGGAAGGTTTCGAACGGCAACTATGTCTGGATGTCGTTCTTCCATTCATACCTGTCAGACACGGGCCGTGCAGGCATCGTGATGTCCTCTCAGGCCTCGTCTGCCGGAGGCGGTGAAGCCAAAGTCCGTGAAGCGATGATCAAGACGGGCGATGTCGATGTCATGGTCACCATTCGTGGCAACTTTTTCTACACGCGCTCTGTGCCGTGCGAGCTGTGGTTCTTCGACAAGGGCAAGCCGGAGCATCTCAAAGACAAGGTCCTGATGATCGATGCGCGCAACATCTACCGCAAAGTCACGCGCAAGATTTATGACTTCACACCAGAGCAACAGCAGAACATCACATCCATCGTTTGGCTATATCGGGGGCAAACCCATAGGTACTTGGAGCTGGTCGAGAGCTATCTCGACACAGCCTTCTCGGAAATGCGGGCTTGCGATTTCAGTGAGTTCAACACGGCACTGAAAGCCGTCGTCGATGCGCACAAAGATGATGAACTCACCAAGCTCGCCGAAACTGTCGCTAGCGATATCGAAGCATTCCAATCGGCGGCAAAATCAGCTTTCGATAGTGGCTGGAATGGCGCAGCGCGCGACAACGATGGGCTCAAAGCATCTGCAGACGCGCTGGCACCGGTGGCGGATCAAGCCAAGTCTCTGATCAAAGAATGGGATCACCTCTCCAAACTCGCGACCCGCGTGCATGACTCCGATGTCGCGAACGGGATCAAGCCAGCCGAAGGGAAGAAACGCCTGATCGAGCTGGACGAAGCGCGAAAGGCGGTCGCTGAGCATCTTAAAGAGGCGCGCTATTTCCACACCCAGGCCGAATGGCTGCAAACGCGCTTCCCCGATGCCGAGCTTTGCAATGTGGAGGGCCTGGTGAAACTCGTCAGCCATGAGGAGCTAAAGACGAATGATTGGAGCCTCACCCCAGGCCGCTATGTGGGTGTTGCCCCGGAAGAGGAGGATGAAGACTTCGACTTCGAGGAAGCGCTTAGGGACATTCATATTGAGATTGACGGCCTCAATTCTGAAGCCGTTCAGTTAGCGGAAACGATCAAAAAGAACCTTGGAGATCTGATCGTATGAGTTGGCAATCAATTTCAGTGAAAGAATCTCTCGCAAAGATTAAGCGGGCGGGTAAGCTTCAAAAATCGCAGTATTTAGAAAACGGTCCATTTCCTGTCATTGATCAGGGGGAAGGACAAATTGCGGGATACAGTGATAATGAGGAGATTGTTCAGAAGTCGCCATTGCCGCTAGTGGTGTTTGGGGATCACACTCGTCGTGTGAAATTGGCTACAGAGCCATTTGTTTGTGGAGCCGATGGCACGCAGCTTCTCTACCCGAATACAGAAGATATTGATCCTGTATTTTACTATTATGCTATCAAAAACATCGATTTATCGAACTATTTCTATGCGCGGCACTTCAAATTCCTCAAGGATCAAGAGTTTCAATATCCGGACCTAGCTTCACAGAGGCGCATCGTATCGGTCCTATCTGCGTATGATGACCTAATCGAAAACAATCGTCGGCGAATTGCGTTGCTAGAGGAGACGGCACGGCTTCTTTATCGCGAGTGGTTCGTCCATTTCCGCTTCCCTGGCCACGAGCACGTGAAAATCGTCGATGGCGTTCCTGAGGGGTGGTTGCCAAAAACCATCGGGGAACACTGCCCACTGGTTTACGGAAAAGCCTTGAAGGCTGATTCTAGGGTTCCCGGTGAATGCGACGTCTTCGGCTCGAGCGGCATTGTTGGGAGTCACAATAAAAAATTTGTTTCGGGTCCTGCCATCGTCGTCGGCAGAAAGGGAAACGTAGGGAGTATTTTTTGGGCACGAAGAGATTTTTGGCCAATCGACACGGTGTACTACGTCGCGCCTGAAAACTGTGACTTCTTCACATACTACGCGCTTCAGCACGTAACATTTATCAATACGGATGTGGCAGTTCCCGGATTGAATAGAGATTTCGCGCATAGTCGGGAATTGCTCATACCAACAGAAGCCCTGCTTGAAACTTTTCACAGTCACGTTGAGCCCATACAGGCACAAATTGGCCTCCTTGAACGTCAATCGACAGAACTGTCGAAAGCACGCGACCTCCTACTTCCCCGCCTAATGAATGGTCGATTGGAGGTGACGGCATGAACGGCTTCACCGAAGATCGACTGGCGCAGGAAACGCTCTCAGATTATCTAGTTAATGATCTGAAGTGGGATGAGAGTGTTCTGGCCTTCAACGCCGAGACTTTCGGCCCCGAAGGCATGCTTGGTCGCCAATCTGATCGTGAAGTCATTCTCACCCGATACCTTGGGGAAGCTTTGGTTCGGTTGAACCCTGGCTTGCCTGATGAAGCATACACCTATGCGCTTCATCAGATCACCGACACGCTTGGTTTCCAGTCTGCTGTTCAGACCAATCAGGAGAAGTACGAGCTGATCCGTGATGGCGTGCTGGCGAGCTATCACAAAGACGGTGAGATCAAGAAAAGCCGCCTGAAGGTCTTCGACTATGACGATCCGAGCAACAATCATTTCCTCTGTGTGCGGGAAATGTGGATCAGCGGGCCAAACGGCCATCGCCGCCGCCCCGATATCATCGGCTACGTGAACGGCCTGCCATTGATGTTCGTCGAGCTGAAGCGGCCCGACAAATCTCTACGCCGCGCCTATGACGACAATTTCAAAGATTATCTCGATACCATCCCGCAGCTTTTCCACTTCAACGCCTTCGTGGTGCTGGCCAATGGCGTTGAGGCGAAGATCGGCTCGCTCTCCGCAAAGTATGACCATTTCAGTGATTGGAAGCGCCTGGCTGAGGGCGACAAAGGCGTCGTCCAGATGGAAACGCTCATCAAAGGTGTTTGTGAGCGCGCGAACTTCCTCGACCTGTTTGAAAACTTCATTTTGTTCGACGATAGCTCGGGCAAGTTGATAAAGATCGTCGCGCGGAACCATCAATATCTCGGTGTAAATCGTGCGCTCCAGTCGGTCATAGACCGCAAGAAGCGCGACGGGAAACTCGGTGTGTTCTGGCACACCCAGGGCTCGGGCAAGTCCTATTCAATGGCGCTTTTCGCGCAGAAGGTACGCCGCAAGCTTGGCGGTGATTTTACCTTCCTTGTGCTGACCGACCGCACCGATCTCGACAACCAAATTTACAAAACCTTCGCGGGCGTCGGCCTCGCTAATAATGAGAAAGACCCATGCCGCGCCGATAGCGGCGAGGAGTTGAAGGCGCTTCTAAGCCAGCAAAAAGCATTCGTGTTCTCACTTGTTCAAAAGTTCAACAAGGAGATTGGCGAAGGCGAAGAATACTCCACGCGCGACAATATCATCGTGATGACGGACGAGGCGCACCGCACCCAATACGGCACGCTCGCGATGAACATGCGCGATGCCTTGCCGAATGCGAGCTATATCGGATTCACGGGAACGCCGCTGTTTAGCAGTGATGAGATCACCAAGAAGGTGTTCGGTGGATATATCTCCACTTATGACTTTCAGCGCGCCATCGAAGATAATGCGACTCTGCCGCTCTATTATGATGCGCGCGGCGACAAGCTAGGTCTGACGGCAGAAGGACTTAATGAGAAGCTCGCAGAAGCGATTGCAGAGGCTGAAACTTCTGATGCCAACGTTGCCGCCAAGCTCGAAAATGAGCTGAAGCGCGAATACCATGTGGTAACGGCGGAAAAGCGTTTACGGCATATCGCGGAGGATTTCGCCGCTCATTATTCGACGAACTGGGAAACCGGAAAGGCGATGTTTGTCAGCATCGACAAAATCACAGCCGTTCGGATGCATGACTACATCGAGGAAGCCTGGAGCGAACGGATCAAGTTTCTTGAGGCAGAGCTGTCGAATGCGCGTGATGATCAGGATCAGGCTCTGCGAGAACGCCAGATCGCCTGGATGAAAGAGACCGAGATCGCCGTCGTCGTAAGCGACGAACAAGGCGAAGTCGATAAGTTCCGCAAATGGGACCTGGACATTCGACCTCATCGGAAGCTTATGAAAGAAGGTTTCTTGCTTGAAGATGGCAAGCGACTTGATGTGGATAGCGCCTTCAAGCGGGAGGATCATCCGTTCCGCGTGGTGATCGTTTGCGCGATGTGGCTGACCGGATTCGATGTGCCATCGCTATCCACGCTTTATCTCGACAAGCCGTTACAGGCGCACACGCTGATGCAGGCAATCGCTCGTGCGAACCGCGTGAAAGAAGGCAAGAATAACGGCCTCATCGTCGATTACTGCGGCATTCTGAAGAACCTTCGGAAAGCGCTTTCCACTTTCGCCGGTCACAAAGGTGACGGCGAGATGGATGGCGAGGGAGCCCCCGAAACCGATCCACTACATCCCGAAGAAGAGCTACTTGGCGAACTCGGTGAAGCCATCACGCTCGTTCGTGAGCAACTCTCAGAACGCGACTTCGACCTAAGCCGCTTGATCAATGAAACAGGCTTCGCGCGCAACAAGGCCATCCTGGACGCCAAGGAAGCGGTCAACGTTGATGATGAAACCCGCAAGCGTTTCGAGATTTCTGCGCGGTCTGTCTTCAGAAAGTTCAAAGCCTGTCTGACATTTGAAGGCGTTAAAACCTATCGCTCAGACAGCGAAGCGATCAACTTCCTTTACAAAACACTCCAAGAGGATCGCGACCAGGCGGACACCTCAGCCATCATCCAGAAGCTGAACGCGATCGTGAGCGATGCTGTCGATGTGAAGGAAGACAAGGACTCGGACGACAAGATTTTTGATATCTCGAAAATCAATTTTGAGCTGCTCCGCAAAGAATTCGCGAAAAGCGAAACGAAACGATCAGACGTTCAGGACGTAAAGTCCGTGATCGAAAAACGGCTTCAGAAGATGCTCGCTGAAAACCCGCTGCGGACCGATTTTCAGGAACGCTTCGATGAGATCGTGCGCGAGTACAACAAGGAAAAAGACAAGAACACCATCGAGGCGACGTTTGAGGCGTTGATGCGCCTCACAGCCGAGATGAGCGAAGAAGAACATCGCTATGTCAAAGAAGGCCTGGAGAACGAGCAACAACTCGCCGTGTTCGACCTTCTGCTGAAGCCTGACCTCTCCAAGGCCGATATTAAGAAGATCAAAGGCGTCGCCGTTTCATTGCTGCGTGAACTCGAAACGCAGATGCGCGATATACAGGATATCTTCACGAAGACGGCTACTCGCGACCGCTTCAAGCAGACTATTTACGATTTCCTATACGATGATCGTACGGGATTGCCTGTCGATGTGTATAGCGAGGATGATCTCCACGGCAAAACAGATCGCCTATTCCAATTTTTCGAGCAGCGCTGGCCAAAACGATCACAAATTATGGAGCACGCATGATTGAAGACTGGCTGGACATTGAGGAGGCAGATCATGGTGAACGGAAACGCCTGTATATGCTTGTCGAGAAAGAAGGTGGCCGCGCTGCTGTTCAGTCCGACCTGATCGACCGTGTCCGCAGTCATTATGACGACCCCAAAAACATTGCTAACGACATAGAAGACCTTGGCTTTCCGGGAGCTGCCAGCATCCTGCGTGAGCGATTGCCCCGAGATGCCAAGAAGCGTTCGGGTGAAGTCGGCGAAATTCTGGCTACCGAATTCATTGAGCACCAGACCAGCTTTCGCATTCCGTTTCGTCGACTGCGATACAAGGATAGTCGAGAAATGCCGCTGCGTGGGGACGACTTCCTCGGCATTGAGCAAGCGGACGGACGCCTAAGGTATTTGAAAGGTGAGTCGAAGAGTGGAGTTAACATGGGCGGTGGTGTCATCACCGAAGCCCGAACCAGACTTGGGTACGATGATGGGCGACCTACCCCGATATCACTTCTGTTTATTGCCGATCGGTTGCTTCAGGGCTCCGAAGCCGACCAAGCGCTTGGCCGGTTAATTCGGAACGAATTGGGACGAGGGGCAATCCGCGCCAAGGACGTAACACATGGTCTATTCACACTGACTGGCAACGACCGTCGCGCCGAACTCGAAATCGATCTTGATGACGCACCAAATGGTCACGGTCATGTGTCGGTGAACCTGAGAATTATTGATCATCAGGAATTCATCGCCTGGATATACGAAGAGGCGGAGAACCTTGGAGACCATTGACGAACTTCACGAATTCATAGGTGCTTTTGGGCAGCCGAATATTCGCGGGCGACTGCTTGCCCGAGGTGAAGCCCGCGCAATCATCAGGCGACAAGGACAACTACCCGAAGGCGCGCCGCCTTTTGCAGTCACCCTCGATACCGATCTTTCCGAATATGGCTTCTCGCTGTTGCGAGCTTCGCTCGCGTTGCGCGAAGGCCAAGAAGGTGACGCGGACATCTATCGCGACGGCTTTCTAAAAGCCGGAAATGCCTTTGAAGCACTTGTAAGAAATGGTTTGCCCGAGATGCCTCAGCGCGGGTTTTGGCGTGTGATGGGCGCAGCTTCCTATCATCTGGCTGGATATGCCGCGATGGCATACTCGCTCATGAGCCAAGCCGAGGAAGATGCAAACCTCGCTCCGGCTGAGCGCGCTATTGTTAGTTTGCTGCTGAGTGACCTCGGAACGTTGCGCCAGGAGGCTGAGGCGTGGCTACGCAATCCGGAACATAGTGACGATGCTGTTCAAGCCGAATTGGAGGATGACGAGGGCGATTTCGATGACGCGTTCTCGACCATCCTCACAACGTCTGTTTTCCGCGCGTTCGCTTTCTTCGAGTTCGCACTACTGACGGGCGATGATGTGATGCGGGTTGAAGCCGTGTCGATCCTGAACCGCGGTCTGCGTGTCGCGCGAAAACTTGGCGCGGTGCCCATGTGGTGGATCATACGGGTCGCAATCAACCTGATTGACGATTTGTGGTCCAACAGCCTTCACCGTGTCTTGCCTGAGGAAGGGCCTAATGGGGCGGGCGGCTATGCCGATCTACGCGAGATGTTCCTCGCCTCTCTTTATGCCCGCAAGACCGCAGAAGTGGAGCTTTGGCCCTCACAAATCGGTGCTGCGCGGCGAGCCACCGATTTGACCGACGATCTTGTTGTTGCTCTTCCGACCAGCGCTGGAAAAACCCGCGTTGCAGAAATCTGCACTCTAATGTCGCTCAGTTCGGAAAAGCGTGTGTTGCTCGTCACGCCGCTACGGGCACTTTCAGCGCAAACAGAACGGTCGTTTAGGAAGACTTTCAGTCCTCTCGGTTTTTCTGTTTCGTCGCTTTACGGAGCGAGCGGAGCGATGCCGGGAGATCAGGACGCGTTGCGTTCGCGCGACATTGTGATTGCAACACCGGAGAAGCTGGACTTCGCACTGAGGAGTGATCCGCAGTTGCTCGATGATATCGGTTTGATCGTGCTCGATGAAGGACATCTGATTGGACCAAGTGAACGCGAACTCCGCTATGAAATCCTCGTTCAAAGACTTCTTCGACGACAGGACGCTGATCAGCGGCGTATTGTCTGCCTGTCCGCAATTCTGCCGGATGGCGAGCAACTCGACGATCTGACGGCGTGGGTCCGCAGTGATGCGGACGGGGAACCGGTAAAGTCAGGTTGGCGTCCTACCCGCCAACGCTTTGGCATCCTTGCGTGGGGTGGACAGGGAGCGCGCCTGACTTTCGATCTCGACGATGACGGACCGTTCATCCACAACTTCGTCACCGAGCAGCCTGCCATTGCTCCACGCAGAACGCCTTTCCCAAAGGATAATCCGGAACTCACCATTGCTGCGGCATGGCAGTTCGCAGGGGAAGGAAAGCGCACGTTGGTGTTCTGCACGCAGCGTGATCACGTGGAGAGCTATGCGAAACGCATAGTCGATCTCGCACGGCGTGGTTTTATCGCTCCGCTACTTGAGGACGAAGACGCGATTGAGCGAGCGAAATCAGTCGGGGCCGAGTGGCTTGGTGCAGAACATCCAGCCGTTAGGTGCCTCGAGATCGGTGTCGCTATTCACCATGCGCGACTTCCGAATCCATTCCTCCGCGAAGTCGAACGACTACTCAACGAAGGTGTTTTGACTGTTACCGTCGCATCACCGACGCTAGCCCAAGGTCTAAACCTAAACGCAGCAGTCCTGCTTGTTCCGACTTTGTATCGTGCCGGAACTCCGCTCACGGGAGAAGAATTTGCAAACGTGGCAGGTCGGGCCGGTCGGGCATTCGTTGATCTTGAGGGGCTTGTTATTCACGTCATGTTTGAGCCTCTGCGTTGGCGCAGACAGGCGTGGCGTGAACTAGTGAATGCTTCAAAAGCACGAACGCTCGAAAGCGGCCTTATTCAGATCGCTAGTGAGATTCTCAATAGGTTAGCCCGCAACGGCACGCTAAATCGCGATGACGCGTTCGAGTATCTCGCCAATAATCGTGATGCGTGGGACGTCAATGTGGATGAAGAAGACGACGAACCTTTCGAGCTTCTCGTCGAAAAGCTCGATCACGCAATTCTTGGCCTCGTCGAAGCCCTTGACGCTGACGAAGCAGATCTACCACAGCTAATTGACCAGGCGCTCAACGGATCGCTCTGGGCACGTCAGCTTGCTCGCCGTGGTGACGACTTACGAGAACGTCAGCTTAAGTTATTCAGGTCGCGCTCGGGACTCATTTGGTCTCAAACAACTGTGGAGCAGAGGCGCGGGCATTTTGCTATGGGGGTTGGACTTGAATCCGGATTGACGCTTGATGCGATGGCAGACGGTCTTGCTGTGCTGCTCGATCAGGCCGACGCGGCAGCTCTACCGGGTGACGCCGAAATCCTAGTTGCATCGCTTACGGCACTGGCGGAACGCTTGCTCGCGATCCGACCCTTCGTGCCGGATGACCCGATGCCGAACGACTGGCGCGACACTCTCGCTTCGTGGATATCGGGAACGCCGGTGCGTGAGATCGGTCCGGATAACATGCGCTTCATTGAGGACGTATTCACTTATCGTCTTGTGTGGGCGCTGGAAGCCCTCCGCACTCGACGCGTAGCCCTTGGCTGGCAGCCGGAGATCATTGCCGGGACCGCAGCAGCCTGTCTCGAAACTGGTCTTCCGCGATACACAATGGCGATGCTCGTTCGCGCCGGACTTCCTTCAAGGGCGGCAGCGCTCACCGCGATAAACGATCAGGAGCCGGTGTTCGTTGACAACGACGGCCTTGTTGCTTGGCTTGAAACCAACGAAATTGCCGCACTTACAGATGCCGGGGAGTGGCCAACACCCGTCACAAATGACATCTGGACAGCATTCAGGGCAGACATGCTGAATCGCACCAGTCAGCGTTGGACTTCCCGTGAATGGCGCAGAAATGTTGATCCGACAACACGTCAAATCGCGCCAATCCCTGATCGGCCATATCGTGTCGAGGTCAACGAAGGTGACAGTTCTGTGTGGGTGCTAACGCCAGATTTCAGCCGAGTTCTCAGGTTGGAAAAAAAGCTTACTAACCCGCATCCAAGCGTCTTAAATGCACGTTTTGAAGATGGCAGTGATCAAGTTGTGATCCGTCGATTGGGGCGGGCGCGAGCAATATGGGATTAGTTGCAGAAGATCGATATACCTCAGGCTCCTAACCTCTTTCGCGCTCGCGTAGGGTACGATCTCGGCGCATCTTCAATAGGTTGGAATGCATTTGTTCGTATCTGCGTTGCTCACTAGTGAGAGAAAGTTTCAAGTCGGCCTGGCGTCGATGCTGTTGTTTCTGTTCACGGTTCAATTCGCGGCGCTGCTCCAAATGCTCGAAGATAAGCGCGTCTCGTTCAGAGCGGTCACGCATCACGCACTGCCAAGCCTCAAGTTCATTTTGCTTTTTGATCCGACGCTTTTCCCCACGAAGCATGTCCCACACACCAGCGATCCCAGAAAGATAGCGATCCTGCCGTCTTTGGGCTTCGGCAGTCCTGCGCTTGCGATGACGTTCTTGTAGCGCCCTTCTCTCCGCACGTTGCACGCGGACAAGCTCTTTCCGTTGCTTGTTTAGAGCCTCACGCTCCAATCTCGCTTTGGCGCGCCGTTCAGCTTCCAGGCGTTGCATCGCCGGTGTCATGGCCAATGCGATCTCGGCCTTAGCCGCCTCGACGCTTATTAAAGTGGCAGAAGGCCCGACCTTTTCGCGAACGACCTTCGTTTTGATGCCAAGCCACTTGGGAAGTGAATAAATCTCGCAGTCCCGATCAAGGACAACAAAGCCGCGTCGGTCGCCCTTAGCGAGGGTGAAACCCCTTTCTTCGAGCGCTTGCATCAATGCCGACTTGGAATCGGAAATTGCCCAGGCATCTTGCAGCGCAGATTTGATTGCTCGCGGGTCCTTTCCAACGCGCCTTGCCTGTTGCCATTCGGCGAGCGAGAAGTTCTTCGGGTCACGAGCGTCGCGATCAATCAGGCCGGAGGGCAACACCCATCCATGCTCCCTGTAGATTTCGCGGGATACGTCTCTCAGCTTCCGATGAGAGTGAGAAAGCTGGATCGCTTTCATGTTGATGGTATCGATCCGGCTCCACACAGCATGAGCATGACGACGACCATTCTTCTCGTGAAAGACGATGGCACGAGGCTGACCTTCCAGCCCAAGCTTTTTCTCGACTTTATCGATCGCGGCCTCAAACTCTGAAACAGCTACCAATTCTTTTTCGGGTGGATTCAGGCTCAGCGAGAACAAAAACTGTTTGCAGCGCGTGCCCTTGCTGATCGCTTGCGCTTCGCCAAAAGCGCCCATCAGGTCATCGGCCACAAAACCGCGGAGCTCATAAAGCTCGATGTGATCATTCTCCTCTTTCATGAGGTGTACAGCCAAGTCTTTCGCGCCGCCGCGTTGATTGCCATTGAGGATCATGACGGCCCCTCAGTGCCCGTCCGAAGTGCCCTCATGAGTTCGTCGCGCATCGTCTGGATATCAGCGCAAGCGCTTACAAGCTCAGCTTCGAGATCAGGCCCCATAGGCAACGTGCCGTTGTTGATGCCTTTTGCGATTTGATTGAGGTTGGAGGCGAGACGTGAATTGCCCAAAATGCTTAGCGCTCTCGCTAGGGCTATGCGATCAACAGTTGGCCTGCGTTGGCGCGACTTACGCGGCGCTGCATCATCGCCGAACAGGTGCTTTCTGATATACGCGCCGAGCGACATGCCATTGGCCATGTGTTCCAGCTTAGCGCGCTCTCCAACGGTCAAACGCAGGGAGAATGGCGGTGCGGGCTTGGATTTGTCTTGCTGCGCCGCAGCGGCCTTGAAACGGGCGCTAACGCCCATCTTCGCTGCTTTCTCTAGGCCGCTCATAGCTGCGGCCCCTTCGGCTTCTGAGGGATAGCCTGGAAGTCTATCTCAGAGTGTTTGAGTTGGTGCTCCCAATCCTGTAGTGTTTCAAATAGCGCGTTCGAAGAATTACCTTCAAGGCGCGCCAGTCTCTCTTAGTGCTCAAGCGCCTTCGCGCTTTCGCTCCTCACTGACGCTGCGGGCGGCTGTTCGCCTTGCGAACCGTCACGGTTCGAATTTGACCGACGATACCGCACTACTCTGAAGACAATAGAATTGACGCACTGAGCCTGCTTACCTTTTGCAGCAGATGTCAATTTGCCTAGCAAGTACGTAACAGCCCCTCACTCCGCGACGATTCACAACAAAATGTTGAGCAAGTACAATGGCGAAGCACTGTCTCAACCATGCTTCATCACCGCTTTCGGCCTACGTTCACAATAGTGAACCCACTAGTGAGTCACTTAACCGCCCGTGCCATAGGGTGAGTCTGTGGATGACCCCATTCAAAGGCAGACTAGCGTTAAAGCTGCCAATCTCAAACAAGCCCAAATAAGGCGGAGCAACCGGGGTGCCGGCGGCTGCGCTGCCGCCTGTAACGGCCAAACTCCCTTCCCCCGTTTTGACGCCAAGGATCGCGCTGTAGCGAGCGTACGTGTTGACCGCTGAAGCGGTCGTGAATGTCTCACTACCGTCGCGTGTCACGCGCGTTGACACTGCTGCGCGCGTAGTCAGCATGGCGATGCGGTCCGCCAGTGATCCGCCATGCAAGATCACCAGATAACCCACGCCCTGTGCGCCCGGCGTTTCGGTCACATCGGCCCGGATCGTCAATCCCTCGTCTGGGCTCCTGACCCAAGCGGGCAGGGCCGCCCGCCACGCCGTTGCACCGTTGCAAACCAGACCGTCACCGTTGATCAGCGGCGCACCTGCCGTCCAGCCTGGCAGATCCTCGGGGCCGTTCAATGAACTCCCGGCCCAATAGCGCCCAGCTTCAAAGTCGAGATCGAGCGCTGCGCCGGCGAGCACCCAGCGCGGACGTGGGTCACGCCTCAACGCGTCAGCGGACAGCGCCAGTCTCATGCCAGCCCCACAAGGCCTGAGGCCGTGGTCGCCGTCGCTAGTACGCGCCGCGCGCGGACGGCATACTGCACGCCCGGCAACAACCCGGGCAAAGTCACAGTGTCGCCGCCGACCATCACCACCGCCACATCCCCGGCGCCAGCGATCATGAGTCCGCGGGTAGGACGGACCAGATCGGCAGCGTCGTCAGGCGTGATCGTGAAGGCGTAGGCGGGTGGGCTGTCGAGTCCGGCGGCTCTGCTGGAAGAATCCGTCATGATGTTCTCCTGATTGAAGGGACAGCAAGCGTAAGCGCGATTGAACCCGGGTCGGATAAAGTCCCGCTCTGAATTGACCGGCTAGATCCGTTCAGTGCGCCGCGCCTTACTAGTCGCTCTCGCGAAGATGCCCGTTACAAGAGGGACAACCCTGACGCTGAGGCCTAAGAAGACGCATGAGCGTTGACAGGTGCTTAGGTGCGGCTTTGATGTTTCAGGCACTGGCAGGCTGACATAGTCTTCGGGTGGGACGTTATGTGACTGGCACAGGCCACGCCTTGGACGACCCGGCGAACCCATTTGAGAGGCAAGGCTGACCCATGGCCAGTTTCAAACGCTATTTCCCGATCTTCGACTGGGGTCGCACGTATGACAAAGCGGCGCTTGGGCATGATCTGACAGCTGCGGTGATCGTCACCTTGATGCTGATCCCGCAATCGCTCGCTTACGCCTTGCTGGCCGGACTGCCGCCTGAAGCGGGGATTTACGCGTCCATCGCCCCCATCCTACTGTACGCCCTGTTCGGCACCAGCCGGGCGCTGGCGGTCGGACCTGTCGCCGTGGTGTCTTTGCTGACCACCTCCACCATCGGCCAGGTGGCTGAAGCCGGAACCGCCGGCTACGCCGCAGCGGCGCTGACTCTGGCCTTCCTGTCAGGCGGCTTTCTGGTCGTGCTGGGACTATTGAGGCTGGGTTTCCTTGCGAACTTTCTCAGCCATCCGGTCATCGCCGGCTTTATCACCGCCTCCGGCGTTCTGATCGCCGCAAGCCAGCTCAAACATGTGCTGGGCGTATCGGCTGAAGGCCATACCCTGATCGAGATGATCCTCTCGCTCGTCGCCCATGCCGGCGATGTGCATGGACTGACGGCTGCGATTGGTTTCAGCGTGATCGCAGTCCTGTTCGGGGTGCGCTCGGGGTTAAAGCCCGTGCTGGTCAGGCTCGGCGTGAATGTGCGTCTGTCAGATTTCATCACCAAGGCCGGGCCCGTCGTGGCGGTGGCGGCGACCACCGCCCTCGCCTGGGGGTTTGATCTTGAAGCCCGCGGCGTCGCGCTGGTGGGCGACGTGCCCCAGAGCCTGCCGCCCCTGACCGCGCCGGATTTGTCGCTGGAGCTGATGCGCGCCCTGTTCATTCCCGCGGTCCTGATCTCGATCATCGGCTTTGTGGAATCGGTCTCGGTGGCCAAGACGCTCGCCGCCAAAAAGCGCCAGCGCATTGACCCCGACCAGGAGCTGATCGGACTGGGCGCGGCC
>TARA_R100000306_G_scaffold60832_1_pt1 | contig 22718 bp, 18 predicted proteins | sample TARA_R100000306 | Tara Oceans TARA_R100000306 (sample SAMEA2620824) | marine metagenome | biome: marine biome (ENVO:00000447); feature: mesopelagic zone (ENVO:00000213); material: "saline water (ENVO:00002010), including plankton (ENVO:xxxxxxxx)" | depth 1000 m | reverse complement strand
ATAGATGCAACCTGCTGGTGGAACCAGAGGGGCTTTGGCCGAATGGCCCGCGAGCTTTTGTCAGCGATGTTCGCCCTGGATTCCGAGCACATGTTTTATTTATTCATTGATCAGGCGCCGACTGAGTCAATGAACCTTCCGAACGTGGAAATTATTCAGGTATTCCCAGACCGCCCAGCCACCGCAGCCGCGATCGCCAATTCCAGTCGTTCATTGAAGGATATGGTGCAGCTTTACAAAGCGGTGTCGGGCTCACCTATTGACCTGATGTTTTTCCCGGCCGTTTATTCGTGGTTTCCGATACCGAAGAAGATACCCGCGGTCGTGACGCTGCACGATGCCATAGCCGAGCACTTCCCAGAGATGATATTTCCTGACTGGAAAGGCCGGTTGTTCTGGACATTAAAGGTGAAATTGGCGCTGTGGCAGTGCAAACGGGTGATGACTGTGTCAAACGCCGCCAAAGCAGAGATCAAACAGTATCTGGGGGTAAACGGTGATTTGATTGATGTCATCAGTGAAGCCCCCAACGAACTGTTTTGCCAGTCTGACAATGCAGCAGCCGGCCAGGAACTCAGGCAACGTATTGGGATACCACCGGAGGGCCAGCTAATCGTTTACGTTGGGGGGCTGGCGCCCCATAAAAACCTGCATGGTTTTCTGGAAGGGTTTGCGCGGGCCAGGGCCAAGCAGCGAATAGATGATGTTCATGTGGTGTTGGTAGGCGACTATGATGGAGCCGGATTTCACTCCAATTCTGGTGATCTGCAACAATTTGCCAATGATGAACGAATAAAGGGGCTCGTCCATTTCACCGGCTTCATCTCAGATGAGGACTTGCTCATTCTCTACAATGACGCCATGGCGGCCGCCATGCCCTCGTTTTCCGAGGGGTTCGGCCTACCCGCAGTCGAGGCCATGGCTTGTGGAACGCCCATCCTCTCCAGCGACCAGGGCTCACTGCCCGAGGTGGTCGGAGAAGCCGGCGTATTCTTCGACCCTTATGATGTGGACTCAATCAGCGAAGCGATATTGAAAATGTCGACCGATCGCGAACTCAGGCATAAGCTGTCGGCCATCGCCATTGCACGGGCGCAGAGCTTCACCTGGGAGCGAGCTGCCAAGCTTGCACTCGGCTATCTGGAGGCGGCAGCACAGGGAGTTAAGGTACGCCATGGATAATCATGCAGACACTCAGCCGTCCGAGCATCACTACGACCTGACCGTGATCATTGCGGAAGAAATGGCTTCAGCCAATCTTGGCCTTATTTTCAGTACCTTGCGGCCATCAGACTACCCTGCGGTCGAGTTTCTTGTTTGCAGCGGAAGCGACCGCACACTGCTTGCTGACGTTCCGGAAAAACCCAATGTCCGTATCGTTACCGCACAATCTGATAACAGAATTCCTTTGCTGTGGGCGGACGGAATTCGGGCGGCCACAGCGCATAAAATTGCGTTGACCACGGCCCATTGCGTTCCCACGAACGATTGGCTTGACCGCTTACTGGCATACCCGATGGATGGAAACCAGGTTGCCGTTGGGGGCGCGATTGAAAATGCTGAAAACGATACCAGAATCGGCGGTGTCATCTACCTGTTAAGGTATGTTCGCTACACCGGTGCCCGACCAAGCGGGCCGGCTCGGGATTTGGCTGCAGACAATGCGCTGTATCGCAAAGCAGACATACTGGCCCATGAAGATTTACTCAAGATTGGCTTCTGGGAACCTTCCTTTCATGAGCGTTTCCTGGCCGAGGGCAAATCCCTGGAATTTGATAACCAATTGGTTGTCGTGCATCACAACTGTTACACCGCAAAACAGTTTGTTCGCCAACGGTACAGCCACGGAATCGAATTTGGTGCAGCGCGGGCAAGAACCATGACTGGTCCCAGACGATTGATGATGATCGCCCTGGCGCCACTTATCCCGGTGGTGTTTACGCGAAAGATCATGGCCTCCGCTCGTCAGGATAACCGGTTTAACCTGGGCCTGAACCGGGAGATGGGCTGGCTGCTGGTGTTCGTATTGGCCTGGTCGGCGGGTGAAGCCGTTGGCTATATTAGAAAGTGATGCTGGACGTGTGCAAAAAGGGAATTTTCAAAAAGGAATCGTCAGAATGACTAACCAGGAACGTGCAACAGAGAACAAAATGCCGCTTACGATTAGTGTCATTATGCCCGTCTATAACGGCATTGAGTTTATCAAGCAGAGCCTGCCACCTTTGGTGGCCATGCGCGACCGGGGTGAAGTGCTTGAAGTTCTTGTTGTGGATGACACCTCCAGCGATGACACCCCGGGGGTTGCCCGTAGCCTCGGCGCTACCGTCATGCCCTCTGGCGGACGTCTCGGCCCGGGTGCTGCCCGCAATATCGCGGCGAAAGAGGCTAAAGGCACAATTCTCTGGTTTATAGACGCTGACGTAGTGGTCCATGAAGATGCCGCCAGGGTAATGCTTGAGGGGTTTGATGATCCCGATGTGGTGGGCGTATTTGGTTCTTATGACGACAGGCCGCCGGCACAGAACTTCCTGTCTCAATACAAAAACCTGGTTCACCACTATTACCATCAGCGCGCCAGAAAAGAAGCTTCGACCTTCTGGTCAGGGTGTGGCGCAATTCGAAAAGAAGCGTTTCTTCAACAAGGCGGCTTTGATATTGAAATGTTTAACCGGCCCTCGATTGAAGACATTGAGCTGGGCTATCGGCTGATTGAAGCCGGAGGCAAGCTTTTGCTGATGACTGACCTTCAGTGCACGCACCTCAAGGAATGGCGATTTGTAAATCTGGTTCATACCGAGGTGTTTTGCCGGGCAATACCCTGGGCACGATTAATGCTGCGCCGTGGCGGCCTGGATAATGACCTGAATGTTGGTGTGAGTGAACGGATAAAAGCACTGCTTGCTGGTTTGTTGGTTCTCACTGCACTCCTTGCTCTTGGAGGCATGATATCATCGGTTTACACCTTGATAGTCGCGCTGGCGGTGATTTACGCCAATTGGGACCTCTTTAAACTGTTCCATAAACGCAAAGGGTTCTGGTTCGCTTTAAGAGGTCTGCTATTTCATCAGATCTATTATCTGTACAGCGCCAGTGCCTTTGCCTGGGCCCTGCTCGAAAACAAACTGGGAAGAAATGTTGCCTGACATCAGGCTACTGCGTGGCTTCCTTTTTAAACGGTACCCATATGAAGGCGATCCTCACTTTCCACAGCATTGACGACCGGGGCACTGTGCTCAGCTTCCCACCGGCAACCTTTGCCAGAATGATCGAAGAGATTCTGGAAGGTGGTGTCAAAATCTGCAGTCTGGACCAATTGCTCTGCCCGGAAACGGATAACGCGCTCACAATTACCTTTGATGACGGTATGCGATCTGTCTATGAGAATGCGCTTCCGATCCTGAAAGACGCGAATGTTCCATCTCACCTGTATCTCACAACGGGTGTTGTCGGCCGCACGAATAATTGGCCGACCCAACCCAGGGGCGCTCCTGCGTTCGATATGATGGATTGGCAGGAATTGGAAGCCTGTGTCGACGCTGGCATGAAGATCGAAAGTCACACCGTATCCCATCCCAATTTGTGCCGGCTTGACCGGCAACAGATTGAGGAAGAATGTGAAACTGCAGATTTGAGCATCGAAAAGCAATTTGGGCGTCGACCAGAGCATTTTGCCTATCCCTACGGAATATACGACGCTCGGGTTGCAGAAATTGTCGGCCAGAAATACCAGACCTGTGTGACGACTGCGCTATTGCCCATCGGGAAGAAACTCAAAGCTGCGGAGCTGCCCAGGTTAGACAGCTATTACCTGCAAAAACGTCGAGATTATCGTCACTTTTTCTCCCCTACTGCAAGTGGCTACTTGCGGCTACGTCATGGGTTGCGGGTTTTTCGGAGTATGTTTTGACCAAAACAGTGCGACTATCCAACCAGTTAACCTTGAATTCACGATTGCTATCTACCCAAAATCACTAATCGGAAGGTTTTTACCTTCTAATCACCAGCTAAATTCTCCCGTTTGGCTCGCAACACGAGATCAGTGACATTACCGCACGGCAATCTCCAGAAGCTACAATTTAACAGACCCAAAGCTTGACACATGCTAAGTTAACGACTGAGAGGCTTCTTGGGTTCGGAATGCTCTTTTACCAAGTGAGTAATTTTTTGTTGCTTTTTGAATTCCTACAATTCCTGTCGCAAAAATTAAAAAGCAAACGTGTAGCCTATACTGAACGCTGTTTATTGTGGAGATCGAAAATGGTAAATGTCCCGTCAAATTTTCTAAAAAAGGCTGCCTATGTATGTTTGGTGCTTGGTTTTTCCCCAGTTTTTGCCACAACAGCTTCGTTAGAGTCATTGACGATAAATCAGGAAGAAACGACTGATAAAGTAACGATATCCCTAAAAGGCGAAGGTTTTGGAGAAAAATCACAAGTTCCTCCGGTTCTCTGGGTTTTCGGTGACGACGTTCGCCAAAATGGGGTAAAGGTAGATTTTGCTAGTTATCAGATTGGCGCCCCTGTCGCCACTACGGGACCTAAGATATGGGAGTATGTAGACAACGGCGTCACGTATTCTAGCCAAACACGCTATCCTGGACTGAATCACTCATATTTTGTCGGTAATAATGGAACTGTGCGATTTCCACTTGCATTCGGAGGGAGCAATCCGCCTTACAGCGATAAAGTATATATGGCCGCCCGCATTAAAGCAGTAGAGGCTTGGCACAAATTCAGATCCATCAGAGCTTCAAATGTTAGTGGGAGATTCGATCTAGGTCCCAGTCGATATGAACTTGGAGAGTCTATTACTGTAGAAAATTCTCTTGGAACTAGACAAACTAATGGGAAAATTGTTTTCTTGGATTCAACTACACAGTTAGTGACGCTCGAAACGGACGACGGCTGGGGCAAGTCGGATCTGGATAACGCAAAGGTGACCGGAAACTCTACCGGAGCAACAATGAGCCTTAGCGCCTCTGACTATTATTCTTTTGCCATCGGTTCGAAATATTTAAGGATGTGGTCGGGAGGAAGTAAGCCAGGGCTTTTCAATACTATGGCAACCAATCGCCTTATCTCCGGTTACCGGAATAGTTCGGGAACCGTTGTTTCCTACCCTGAGGACGACTCCGGGAATCGTGACACTGGTTATGGAGTTCCAGATATCACATCAAAGCTCGACTGGAGACTGTTAGAGACTTATGTAGACCAAAGTACAGACAGTATTACCACTTATGTTGACGTAGACAATATTTCTAGGAGGTATTTGGGGAATATTGATATATCAGATACCGAAAAGTTTCTAGATCGCGCTCCCACCATTTCGCAACTCGGAATCGATGCAGCAGGTGGGGCAGAGACTATTGATGCAGCGCTACATTTCGGAGAAATATATTTTGACACGACTCCGAAAAGAATAATGATCAGCGACGAATCGACCTATTCCGATTCGGGCGCTGAATTAGAACTGCAGTATCCAGTGACTTGGTCAGAAAACAATATTATTTTCGAATTTAGGCCGGGCGCCTTAGATACAAACAAACTACTCTATGTCTACATTTTTGACGAAAATGGAAACCCGAATTCGACCGGCATGAAAATGTGCATTGAGTGTGAGGAAAGAGCCCCAAAAGCCGTTGAACTCTATGTTGATTAGATGGTTCGATATTCCTATATAATCGGAGATTGGTTGGACGATTCGCCAAGCTTCGACGAATACAAACGTATTAAGCCTATGTATACGCTCGTGCGAACCCCAGGATGGTGTGTCTGCATGAAATTCCTAGATCTGCGGTAAGCGATTCACTGTAATGGTAATCCCCCCGAAAAACAGCGGTGGCGCACTCAACCGCTGTTTTTCGGGGGGATTACCATTCCGACTACCTTGACAGAGTGGGTTACTATAACGCTGTAAGGTGTCTACTGTATCGGGGGTTTGCCACTTTGATCTATAAACTTAACTAGTGATTTGAATTGCCTCCTCCATTCCTCTTCTTTTTTTTGTTTTAATTGAGCTGACTTTTGTTTAAGGTCTTCCTTGAAGTCAATAGCCTTATTAATTGCATGGGCGATCGCGACCGGGGAATGAGTAGAAAAAATCGCAGAATCTTCGAAATATTCGATTAAGGCCTGAGTGTTGGAGGTTACTAAAGGCTTGTTAAGAGACAACGCTTCGTATCCACCACAAACTAGACACCATTCCAAGGATGTAAAGTCGATTACGACATCTGCACTGCTTAACAATTTCGTATAGTCACTATCTGGTAAAAATCCAGTAAACTTAACATTAGACGGCAAGTCATCAGCAGCAAATTTAGGTTGAGATTTATAATTACCGGTGATGAATATTTGAATTTTTCGGTCTAACAAATTCCCCGCTTCGATTACCGAACCGTAAGGCTCATCATCGGCAAACGTACAAATAAATACAACTCTTTCCCGACCGTCTGATCCTTTAATGTTTTCATCACATAGACCGTCTGAATGAAGAAACGGAATTTTGTCTGGTAGAACAAATCCTCGCCCCCCTTTTCTTTCGACAAGATCTTTTAAGAATTCGTTGGTTACAATAGTTAGGTCTGCATATCGGATACTGAAATTACTACAAAGAATTAAAAACCAGATACGAGGATCAAAAGATACTTTCTTGCCTAATCTAAAATTGGTATGTCTATCGACCAAAAGTGGATAACCCCAAAAAAAAGAAAACAAGGTAGCAATCGCAGCGAGTATTCTTGACGGGTTTTGTACTATAATCACATTGTCCTTCTTAGCCCTCAAAATCGAGATTGTCTTGAGGGACCTAGCCAGATGCTTGGCCCAGATCGGGCCAGCCGAGTTCACGACTATCAACTCGGCGTTAAGCTCAGCCGCAATCTCGCTTGTTCTTCGATGATCGGCCCAAGTTATCCATGTGATACTTTTATTTTTGATCACTTCGTAAGGCCTCCTTATACAATTTTTTTTGATATCTATTAAATAATAATTGATACTCTCCAAATGCTAACAAAATGTCTCTATTTTTTAGCAATGGCCCACAGACACTTTCCAGATCGACATTGTCATATATCGAATTAACTTCTACGATTACTGGTCCATCCTGAGTGATAGCTATATCCATACCAAGTAATTTGTGAAAAGGTAAGGCGCTTTGGACTTTATTGGCAATTTCAACAACCTGTTCCCATTTAGGCACCGGAAAGCCCCCAAAAACAACTTCAGAGTCAGGATGTCTACTGAACTCGGTGCCATATCGGTCGGAAGCAACGGGACCAAGTTTCCCGGAAACCAAATCGACTGCAACCGCCATTCCTCCTTGGCTTAAATTGTCAATGAAAGCCCCCTGTGCGCCTAGTCTAATATAAGCTCCGACCGGAACCACTTTGTTGTCTTTCCGTAATAATGTAACGAACCTTATCGTATTCACCGAATCAGATATTCTATTTAAATCTTCATGTTGATTGACGAATTTCTGAATTAAATATTTCTGTTTGAATATTTCTTCTATATTATCGGCATCTAGGATTTTTTTTTCTGGCCGCAATAACTGCAATTCTCCGCTATCGTTTTTAGTTAAAACTATAATTAAATGGCCGCCTTTCCCTCCTATGGGTTTTGCTATCAATTTTTCGCCAGGAACAATAAAACTCGACAGATACGTTAAAACTTTTCCTTTCTCGCTCGTAGGGTCGAGCACTCCAAAAGTCTTTGGAATGGCTATTTTCCGCTCTGCACATAATCGCCAACAAACTGCTTTGTCTTCGTATAGAATTTCATATTCCGCCTTTTGGACATCTTTTCTTAATCGGCTCCGTTGATGGCAGTCATAGTTAGATCCATAATAATACTTCCACTCGTTTCTCGATTTTTCCCATAGTCGATATGGATAATAGAAATCCGGAAACGTCCTTAAAACAAAAAAAATATACAAAAAGTCGAATGCTACTTTAAACTTTTCTTTTGGGCAATTTTTCCAATTTACTAAAAATAAGTAACAATATGGTAAAAATATAAATCTCTGAAATCTTCTGAGGTATGGAAAAATAATTTCTGAGGAGTGACGTATCGACGCCACTAGTAAAATATAAAAACGTTCAAAATTATCCCGACCATTTACTTCTCTAAGTTTCACAGTGCACGCTCACTCAAAGTTACGTTTGACAATTCTTAATTTTCCAGAACTTTCTCGACAAACTTTATCAACCCGTAAAAATGAATATTTTAAATTCTCATCAAATCTTTCACATAATTCCTTTTTCACCTGAGCGATTATTTGTCCATAATTTTCGCTTAAACATTTTATTGAAATAGTTATATTGAGATCCTTGCTCTGTACGATCTGAAAAGATTCTACGGAAAAGCCTGACTTTTTTAGGTCCTCAAATATATATATAAAAAATTCACCGTGGAACTTTTCACCCTTCGTATTGACTAAAATGTCATATTCGCGCCCAAGGACATTTCGAATAGTGGGCAGTTCTCGGCCACACCTACAAGTTTCATCGGACAGGGTGGCATAGTCTTTCAAGCGATAACGAATTAGTGGCATCGAATAATTGACCAGATCGGTAACAACAATTTCGCCTTCTTCACCCGGTCCAACTGGCCTTCCATCTTCTTTTAAGATTTCTACAACCATGTTTTCTACTGAAAGATGCAAAACTCCAAACTCACATTCATGAGCAATTGTTCCTATTTCTCCGCAGCCGTATTCATCGAAGACTCTACAATTGAATACATCCTCAATTTTTCGTCTATCTGGTTCAGTCAACGCCTCTGCCGTTGTAATAATAGCTTTCGGGACCACTAGCTCAGATTGGCCAGTTTTCTCGACATGATCCGCAAACTGGCGAATCATCGATACATAACCGTAGAAATAATCCGGCTTGAAATTGCTCAGTTCCGTAACGTAACTATCAAGCTCATTCGAAGTGAAAGAAAATGCCGAGAAACGTCTTCGATGCGCAATGAAATCAATAAGCTTTGCACGTCGTTTATCCTTTGAACTTGCAGGTACGCCCCAAAACCGAGCTTGCCGGTCGCCAATATCGACACCTGACCAACTATATCCTCGCCAAGTTGCTGCTAACTCATGTGCCATACCACGGTTGTCTTTACGAAGTGTCACAGGGGCGCCTGTCGATCCCCCGGTGGTTTTGAGGCGAGTAAAAAGCCCTGTCTTCGTGGAATAAAGTTGTTCTGAATGATCTCGAAGAAATTCCTTTTCCAAGAAAGGAAGATTCTTAAGCTGTTCAAGTGTTGTCAATGTCTGTTTCGGAAGCTCGGCGTAATGAGGAACCGTTTTTCTTGCGTGCTTCAGCAGCTTGTTTAAACGATCAAGCTGAATCTCCGAAATTTTCTCAATTGGGTAAAATTGTGATTTTTGCAAAGCTTTGAGATGCTTACCTACCCACTCTCCGCGCAATAATACGACTGGGTAATATACACAGTACTTGAACAGAAAATTGCTAATATCCAATGATATTCTCCAAGCATCCAATGCTTTTTCGTCTAAAATTTTGTTTCAGGATTGTTGTAAATCGCGAGCTTGTTTTAATTTTGGCGAATTCGATAGCCGTATAGGTTCACAGTAATCGTATTTGGATGAACTCACTTTCCACGCTATTAAGATGGTGCAAGAACCTTAGTGTAAAGCTCAAAGTAACGACCCGCCATCGTCTCGGATGAATAGTATTTACTTACCGTTTGATGTGCCCGTTCCGCTTTGTGAATCGAAAGCTCTTTGTCATCAAATGATTCTTTCATGGCGCTGGCAATTGTTACTGGTTCGATATCTCTCAACAATCCGCCGCACTCCCCGTCGCTCAGAACGACTGGCACGTCGCCGACAGCAGAAGCAACGACCGGAACATTTAATGACATAGCTTCAAGCAATGTGATCGGTAGTCCCTCCGTGGATGAAGGCATTACCAGTAGGTGAGAACGTACCATCAACGCAGGCACCTCATTGCAATATCCCGGCATAAGCACATCAGCCTCGATTCCGAAATCGCTCATCAGGTTCTCCAACTGTTCCCGGAGGCTCCCCTCACCAATGATCACGAGTCCTGAGTTTACGTGCTCCCTTTTGAAGAGGAAAAATGCTTTGATCAGCCTGTCAAACCCTTTTTCATGAGACAGCCTACCGACACCTATGATGATAGTATCGTGTTCGTCGACGAAAGACTTTAGCGGATCATGTAAGACTGATTGAGAGGCTTCTTGAAGTCCTGCCAAGTCAAGTCCGTTTGATATAACCTCTGTCGTATCGGGTAAATGACGGTTAGAGAACTCAAGCCTCATTGCCTCAGCAACCAAAGCTATTCCCCTCATCTTTTTTATTGCTAGGCGGTCAACGCACTCGTAGAACCACAATTTCGAAAAGCGCGGCGCATAAACGTAACCATGAAGCGTAGCAATCATTGGAATCTTTCTTACCCTCTCAGGGTAAATGCCAAGAAGGACGTTAAACTTGAATCCGTGCGAATGCAGGAGGTCATACCTATTTTTCTTCGCCCATCTCAATATTTTAAAGGATTCTTTTAGGTTCAGCCCTGGCTTCATGCGCCAGGGAATAACCGGCAAGCCTAGCCTCTTTGCTTCGGCCTCAATCGGTTTTTCAATGACATCTAGCTCTCCAGCACTCAATATCATTGGCTCAAGCCCAGTCTTTAACTGCTCCTTGACCAAGCTAAGCAGCATCTTCTCCGCACCATAGAGGCCACCACTGTCAATTAAGTGTAAAACTTTTAGGCCCATTCTTGCTTTTATCCCTTCCTTGGATTCCAGATAACCTTCTTCTCGCCCTTCAAAAACGCAACACAAGCCTTGTATGAAGCAATGTTCAGAAGCATGAAATAGTAAGGTATCGAATAGAGTGCGGAGAGGGATTCGCCCTCTTTTTCTTTTTTGTGGCCTTGCCAGGCGAGCAGAACAAAGCCGACATATCCCAGTGCTGCCAGGGTATAAATGCCCGCTTTCGGCGTCAGATAGAGCGCTGCCAAAGCCAGTGTCACCATTGGCACGAACGCCGCGTATCTCAGTAACTTATGAGAGATCATCTGCCAGGCGAAGAGCCCGTCTCTGGCTGGGTTCATCAAATGTCTCATATCTTTCAGCGCCCAGAGGGCTCTCAGGCTGACCCGAACGCGCATGCTGAACTCGCTGCTGCCATCGGTCAGGGCGTCTTCTTTCAGCAGTGCTTCGGGCTCGTAGACTACGCGGTACCCCTGTTCGACCACTTTCAGAGGCTGCACAAAATCGGGCAACTGATCAGGCCTTAACGGTTTGTAGAGCGCTTTGCGCATGGCGTCTATGCCGCCATCAACGCCGACAACCGAACCAAGCCGTGTTTCCTGGCATCGCAGCCAGTTTTCGTACTTCATGTAGGCACTGCAGCCGTCGCCAACCAGCGAACCGTCCTGGTGTACGTAGATCATTTTGCCGGTGACGTACCCCACGTTTGGGTCATTAAAGTTGCGAACCAGGCGGCTCACTGTGCTGGTATCCCACTGGGAGTTGGCATCCGAGAATAACAGGATCTCACCCTGAGCATGCTGGCTGAGGGTATTCAGACCAGAGGTCTTACCTTGCCGGGGCACTTGCCGGAACAGGCGAACGGTGACTGGCGATTCTTCAGCAACGCGCTCGACAATCTGATCTGTACCATCTTCGGATTCATCGGATATGACCAGGATTTCCATTTGGTCCGCCGGATAGTCAAGGGCAATTTTGTTCCGGAGGGTGGCCTCAATGTCTTTCGCTTCGTTGTAGGCCGCGACCAGAATGGACACTGTTGGCTGATGGTCTTCGGATTTATTGATCGGCCGAAAGCGAACCGCCGTTAACGCTTTGACCGCCAGCGGATAGCCGAAGTAGATATAAAACAGAAGGAAAAATGAGAACCAGAAAATGAACAGCATCAAACCAGCCCGCTCGCCGTCTTCAGATGCGTGGGCTCCGGGGCCCTGTCAGTCAACAGCCCCTGGGTGCGAAGTACATTGCTCATGGTGGTAAATGGGAAGTGCCCCAGTAGCTTTGACAGCCGCTGTTCACACACGTCCAGATTGTTGTAATGCCGGAAGCGTGAGAACCACTTTACATCAAGCCGCGGCTGGCCCGGATCGACTTCCCATGGGTGGAGATAGAACACGAAAGGCTGGCCCTGCCGGTTGATGCTGCCCAGACCCCAGCGACTGAACCAATAGGGGAACAACCTGAAGTAGCCGCCGCCAGCAATGGGTAGTGTGTAACCAGGGAATTTCAGTGTACTCAGCGGGAATTCAGCCAGCGTATGGCCTTCATCGGTTGTCAGGGTGTGTGGCCATCTAGGTGAGTCAGGCATGCCGTAACGATCATGGTGAACCGGAAATATTGAGGAATCCCAGGTAAATCCTTCCTCGGCCAGGATATCCAGTGCCCAACGGCTTTCGTTGGTGATCGAATAGCTTGCTGCTCGGTAGCCGGTAATGGGTTCGCCGGTAATATCTTCCAGAATAGCTTTGGATCGCCGGGTTTCTTCGCGAAAGACCTCGGGAGTCTGGTTGTACACCAGTTGATGACTGTAGCCATGGCTGGCGATTTCGTGACCTTCTTTCTGGATGGCGCGAACCAGTTCAGGAGATTTCTCAGCGACCCAGCCAAGAGTGAAGAAGGTTGCCCTGGCATTGTGCCGGGACAGCAGGCCCAGAATACGTTGCGTGTTGGCCTCTACGCGGTATTCCATCGAATGCCAGTCTTCACGCCGCACGGCTTCCGCCAGGGCAGCTACCTGGAAATAATCTTCAACATCTATGGTAAGGGCATTTTCAATTATCTGTGTCATGGTAGCAGCCTTGTACACATCGCCGACCGATTAACGGAACCTGTACTCCACTCCGACCTGTGCCCAGAATTCCGTGTATTCGCGGCTCGGAACATCACTGGTTTTCTGTTCATGGCCAACCCTGGCGGAGATACTAAGGTCGCGGCTGGCCAGGTAATTGAGACCGAACTGGAGGTTGATAGCTTCGTCATCCGAATTATCCTCCTCGAACGCTTGGTATCGGTAGCCTATAAGGGTGTCGCCCGACACGCGCGAGGTAATAGGCCGGGAATACCCCAGATCAAGCCCTGCGCGCTCCTCCAGTTGATTGGTTTCCAGAAAATCTGCCTGGGTAGCGAAAATGTTTATATTCAAACTGCCCCGGTCTGAAAAACTTTTATTGATACCAGTGGAAACTGTTGTTGTCTGAACAGTAATGCTCTCGCTCAGGTTGAACTCGAATTCCTCAAACCGGATATCAAAACTGGAGCTACGATCAGTCAATTCCCGCGCACCCCGAAGGTACCAGTTGGTGCTGGGATTCAGTTCCCGAGTCAGATCCACCTCTGCCACGATTCCGTCGCTGGTCTGGGAGCGGCCGGCCTGCCGGGTTTCGATCTCGCTGACACCAAGTGCGCCAGACACAGTGGTGGTTGCCCATTGTTTGTTAAACGTAGCCTGAGCGGTTCTAACGCTGACTTCGGCTCCGGTATCCAGGTCGGCGATGCTGTATGAGGTAGTTAGGCCCCCACTCAAGGTCTGGCTGAAGAGGTGGCTCCAGGCTATTGAGCTTACAATTCGATCACTGTCCGTCTGTTCCGGCTCTTCAAACTCTGTATTTTCGTAGCGCGTGCTAAAAGCAATGGAGTCTGTGCTGCCCAGGCGCCAGACATAGCGCGGACCGGTGCTGAAAACGTTTTTGCGGGTTCTATTGGTCGGTGTGTCGCTCTGCGTAAGGTCCTGACGTACCTCGCGAAGATTGTTATCCAGTTCCCAGTAAAATCCAGTTGCCAGCTCACACTCGCTGTCCAGATTCATGTTGCCGCGGGTTTCGTTATCGAAGGAATTGTTCAGCCAGATAGAGTAACTGATGGTGCCGGAAAACCTGGCACTGCATTTTCCAGGATCCGTTTCATAGCCGGCGGTCAGCGATGTGCGACTTTCAAGGTCGCTGTTCTCATTTGCGGCTGTCCTGGCCGCGTTATCTGTAAACCGGGCGGCCTGGCTGCCGCTGAGTTGAAGCTGTGCGTGCCCGGATATAGGGATTGCGATCATTATGCCCGCCGCCGCCAGAATAATCGTGGACCGGAGCATCCCAAGTCTGTCTGGCCTACCCATTGATGACTGCCCCTACAAATTTATCCGGGTCAAAGGCCCGGGCTGCACTTTCAGCGGCCGACGCTGTAATCCGGCCATGAGGCACAACCAGCATGGAGTAGTCGCAAAGCTCACCTAGAATGCGGGCATCTGGTGACTCGCTGATGGGCGCGGTATCCAGAACAATGAATCGGTCCGGGTAGCGACGACGGATTGCCTGCAGGAACTGCTTCATTCGAAACGACGTGAAAAATTCCGCAGCGTCTTCCCTTTGACTGCCCGCAGGTATCAGCCGCAGCCGAGGAATGCCGGTTGGGTATATAATTTTTCCGATATCGTAGTCTGAGTCTTCCAGAAAATCCGTCAAACCGGATTCCGCGGCGAGATCAAGTTGAGAATGAAGCGTCGGATTACGTAGATTGCAGTCAATGATAAGTGCTGTTTTCGATTGATCAAAGGCAAATGCCGCTGCCAGGTTTAAGGCCATGAATGATGTGCCTGCGCCCTCCATGGCGCCACTGACAACCAGGGTGAAGTTGTTTCCGCCGGAAACCTCAAGCAGTTTTGTCCTCAGGTGCCGAAATCGATTGACCAGGTCACGGTTCGCAGACTGAGGGTAGACAATACGGCGCTCATCGAGATCGTCAGACGTCAGCTTTCGGGGCTCCTGCATCTTGACAATCTGTTTACTGATTACATATCTATCAACAGCGCCGGGGCCCATTTCGAGTGAGCTGGGAACCAACATCCGGGAGTCATCGCGTAATGCCCGCGAGCTGTTTTGTGGTGATTGTTGCTCTCCATCCAGCTCACGACGCTCTTCGTCAAAGGCACCTTCCTCAACACCCTGAACTGAGTCGTACCTGCCATTTTTGTAATCCGCCATCAAATAACCCCCATGAGCGCGGCCGTTGCGATGCCCACATATACGGCCACCGCCACTCCGGCAAATACAAAAATAGTGAGGGTAACCCAGCGGTCTCGGCGCTTTTCAAAGGGCGTTCTTACTGGCGGAATCTCCGCAAGGACCGGCAAGCCAATGCCGTCTTCCAACTGTTTGCGTGCGCGAATTCGTGGATCAATCTGCAACAACCCGGCAATAGCACCAAAAGGCGCCAGCGCGCCCAGGAAAACTCCGGCGAAAGCAAACATTGAAAAGTTCAGATCGGAGGGAGATGTGGGGAACTGAGCGGACTCATAGATTTCAAAGTTCAGGCCCTGCCCTTCGATATCAAGGTGCATGGAAACCCTCGCCTTTTCTCTGCGCCTGAGCAGGTCATTGTAGATCTGGGTATTGACTTCCATATCCCGCGTTATTTCCGAATACTGAGCCTTGCTCTCCTGTATTCGGTCCATTCGCTTCTCTTGTTCTGCAATTAACCGATTCAGCGAATTGATGCGCGTTGTTGTGGTTTCCATATCTGCCAATGTTTCGGACAATGACGAGCGTACGTCCTGATACAACGGATTGACTATGTCCTCCCCGGAAACCGACTGCCCGCCACTGTTGCCTTGTTCGATCGCATTTCGCTGCTGGTTACGAAGCTCCGCAATCTGCTCTTTCAGAATCACGATATCCGGGTAGGAATCAAGGTAACGCAAACGCAACTCATCGAGTTGCGACTCCATATCGCTGATCCTTTGCTGAAAAGCATCAGCAGTCCTGCCCTGTCGAACGGTTGGGTCTATGCGGTTCAACTGGTCCCGCAACGATTGAACTCGCGTCTGCAACTCAGACCGCTCCAACTGCGCGAGCTCGAGCTGGGATTTGAGGCTACTCATCCTTGATCTGGCTTCTTGCTCCGTGCCTTCTTTATTCTGTGACAGAAAGTTCTTCAGCCTTTGCTCTACCGCGGCCAACTGGGCTTCGTAACTTTTTACCTGCTTGTCGATGAAATCATAGGCGCTGCGGCTTTCCATGCGCTTTCTTTGAGAACTCTCCGATATGAACAACTGGCCCAGCTTTTGGGAAATGCGGAACGCCTGAACTGGCGATTCCGAGGAATACCCAATCGAAAAATAGCTGCCGCCTGCGGGCCTGACGGCCAGGTTGGCTCTCAATCTGGCTATTCTCGCCTCCAGCACCGACTCATCGGCACCGAGGGCGCCGGGACCATATATATCAGGGTCTCTGGCAACTCGCTCAAGCGTCTCTCTGTTTGAGAGCGTTTGCCGTGCCGAGGAGGCTTGATCGCTGATCTCTGTGGTGATAGCACTGCCTTCCATAAGCGGGCGGATGATGTTCTGGTCGTCCACGAAGATCACCACCTCAGACTTGTACTTGTACGGCCATACAAATCCAGCGCCCAGCACAAGGAAGCTGATAAGCACAAACAGGAGAAATACCTGCCATTTACGCGAGCGAACTTCCCTCAGAATTTCAACCGGCAAACTCGACAGCGGCAGCGCCATATGCAAACACTCTAGGTTTTATTCAGTGACCAGTACGCATTTTACTTCGTTGTCCAACAGGTCAGAAGCTTCGCTCTGGAACGGCAAGTATATCGCCCGGCCGCATTGGGTAGTTGGTCGCTATATCGCCTTTGGTGAGAATGTCATCCAACCTGACCGGAATCGCCACGACTTCTCCATTCATTGGCCTGTAGAGCATTGCTTTATTTGTCTCGGCAAATTCGTTTCCGCCGCCCGCGCTAAGAAACATGTCAAGCACTGTCATTCCAGTGCGGTGCTGAACTGACACGGGACTGAGAACGGCACCAGTAACCCGTACCCGGTCGATAAACTCGTGGCTACCCATACTGGTAACAACGACACTTACCTGCGGTTCTCGGATAAAGGCGGCAAGCCTGGACTCTATGCTACTGGAAAGGCCTTCCGGTGTTTCCCCAGTGGCATGCACATCACCAATCAGGGGGACGGAAATTTTACCGTCGGGGCGCACTGGCACCGAAATACTCAAGTCCTCATTTCGCCAGACGGATACTCGCACAACGTCTGTTGGACCGAGAATATATTGATCGACGCTGTTAGTTGTTTCCAGCTTTAGGGCTTGCTGAATCTTCTCATTTGAAGATGGGGAGTTGGACGCACAGCCTGCAATGAACGTTACCGCGGTCAGGGACATCAGAAGTCCCGAAAGTGAACACTTCGATGACATGATCATTCCTCTCAAATTCCGTGACTCTTTCCATGTCTCGGGTAGAGATGCCCCCGAAACTACCTTGATCCTTTCTTGAACAATACCACTTCCGCTGTCTGAATTATAATCAACAAATCAAGCAGCAGGCTCTGATTCTTGATGTAGTAAAGATCGTACCTCAACTTTTCCCGCGTATCTTCTTCACTATCAGTATACTCAAAACATAGCTGCGCCCAGCCCGTCAACCCGGGCTTTACGCGGTGGCGCTCGCTGTAGAGGGAAATTCTTCCAGAAAGCTGCTCAACGAAGACCGGCCGCTCAGGGCGGGGACCGACAAAGGCCATGGTGCCATTAAGTACATTGAATATCTGTGGCAGTTCATCAATCCGGACCTTGCGTATGAACTTGCCGACGCTCGTGACACGGGCGTCATTTTTACTGGCCCAGACCGCACCGTCTTTTTCGGCGTCAATCATCATGGAGCGAAATTTGTACACCTTGAACACTTTACCATTGAGCCCCACCCGCTCCTGGCTGTATAGCACCGGCGCCTTGAATCCATCTTCTATCTTAATGGCGATTGTTGTAAAAAGCATCAAAGGCGCGCCAGCAACCAATAATAAAGAGGCGGCAATCAGATCCAGTGAACGTTTTCCGATCCCGAAAACCGAGGAGACGGTGAAGCCGTCCGAAAATACCAGCCAGCCACGGGTCACCATTTCCAGAGCCACTTTTCGGGACTCCCGTTCATAGAAAGTGACGCCATCTACAATTTTGACACCTTCCATTTTGCACTCCAGAAGGTCTTCCAGCGGCAAACCCTTGCGACGGTCGTCTACGGCTACCACGATTTCATTTACCGGGTGGTTGAGAATGTAATCGTGAATGGTTCCAGGGACATTGAGCAGGTTTTCCTGTGAAATCTCGACGGGCTCATCCGGCAACGCAACGAAGCCCAGCAGCGTAAACCCTTTTCGATTGAACGGCGTATTGAGATCTTCCAGAATCTGACGCGCCCGGAAGCCTGCTCCCAGCACCAATACCTTGCGTCTGAACCGCGCTTTACCAACAATCGCGAAAAAGAGAGATCGCACTACCCCTAGCAAAAACAAACCAAACACAGTGGCGCTGGTCAGCGTGCCGCTGGAACCTAGATACCAAAGCCAGTCGGATGCAACCAGATAACCAAACCCGCAAAGTGGAATGCTGATGATCAACGCCATCAGGGTTCGCAACATCATCCCGGACATACCATCTTCTATGCGAGATTGATGAACCCCGAGAGAAACCATCACCAAAAGATTAAAAAGCGCAAAAACAACGGCAGAAGGAAACAGAAACTGCAGATTTTCCCGAAAAAAAGCCAGATCGCCGAAATACTTGAAAAACACCGCAAGCATAAACGCGCAAACCAGTACTAGAAAATCGATCAGGCCAAGAATGACATAGGGCAGGTGAATATAGTGGCGAAATAATCTGACGTGGGCCACGTCAACTCCTTTTGCTGTTCACAATCAGAAAACGCATCCGATGCGTTAATCAAAGGGCTTAGTGATCAGCAGTGTACTGCAATTTCCATGTACTGCAACGCTCAGTTGTACCTCCACGAGGATAAAAAACTGACAGCCCGACCTTGCGATCGGGCTGTCAGTCCCATTGGTCAAGCAGATCAAGCGTGCTTGCGGCGGCGAGAAATGCCAAGGCCCGCAAGGCCAAGACCCAGCAGAGCGAGGGTGCCTGGCTCAGGCACTTTACCAACGGTCAGTTGGTCAATGCCGTAGCCATCACCGGATGCGTTTGAGAACACTGAAACGCTTGCAAGCGTGGATACGTCAGCATCATAGATGCTGATGTAGAACTGCTTGCCACTGCCGAGACTTGAGCCGAAAATATCCGCAAAATTAAAGCCAAGTCCACCGATGTCAAAACGACCACCAGCATCGTTCGGATCTGTCATAAAGAAGCCAAGGGCGTTATAGCCAGTATCGACACCTATTGACATCTCCCTCGCATCCATACTGTCGAGCCAGTTGGTATTGTCAGCGTCGGTTGGAATCGAAAAACGTCCGCTGAAAGGGCTGACTGAGCTATCCAGCACAGCAAGGCCATTGGCGCAGCTATATCCGTTGTTGTCGCATGCGCCACCAGAGCCCGCAACTACCCGTGTAAACGTCGCAATGCCGGTGCTCGTGATGACTGCAGACTGCGCGCCCGATGCAACGGTATAGCCGGTTTCAAAGTCTTCGGTCAGATAGCCTCCCTGAAGAGAGCCCAGAAAAGCCGTCTGAGCCGCTTGCGCAGCTGCTGACCCTTCGGCGCTGACGGTTAGTACTGGTAAAGCTGATGCCCAGGAGCAGACACCAAGCAGCATTCCTGTTGCAAAAACTTTCGTTGTGAGTCCCATTTCCATTCTCCATGTTTTACTCAAACAAAGTACCTCGTTTTATTTGAAGCAGTTTATGTGCCAGTTAAATTTCAACGGAATTACAACGATTTAGAAATCGATCTTTTTTAACTTGTAAAATTATTCGACAACTTTGAGTTGCGGTTTTTAAGAAAGGACCTTTCAGTTGGTTAGGCACGTTGGCGTTGCCGCGCGCACAAAAAAACCTGAGGCGGCGGTTCAGGTCTTCAAATTTGTAAACAGTTGCGTGACTCTCGAAAGAAAGGCTCGCCAACAATTTCCCAGCAAATGAGATTTTTTACGAAACATGACTGTATCCTTACAACAAATAATTGGTATTTTGCCTTGATGGGCACGGCGCAAGATTTCAAACACGAAGCGGGCCAATTATTTTTGTCACTGCTTTTAAATAGATAAATCAGTCACATCTCCGACCTGTATAAAATGTCGACGCTCTCTCTCGACGGTGCCAGGGAAATCCGTAAACAACACCCGTGCGCATCAGATCACAAACAATCCCACAAACTCATTCACCGACATCCGCTCCAATACCACGCCCCCACGGCAGGCTTCCAGAATCCGCTCGCATTGCTGCGGAGGAAACCGGGTCCTCAGGTTGTTTGCGAATTTGGCCTCCAACTCCGGCATGCCCTCTTCTCTGCGACGGCGGTGCCCGATGGGATACTCTACGGCCACCTGATCCGTGCTGCTTCCATCCTTGAAAAACACCTGCACGGCATTGGCGATTGATCGCTTGTCCGCTTCCAGATACTCCCGGGTGTACCGGGGATCTTCCACTACTTCCATCAGGTCCCGCAGGCGGTCGATTTCCGGATGAGCCTGATGGAACTCGTCTTCATAGTGTTCAGCGGTTAGTGAGCCGAATATCAGCGGAACGGCCGTCATGTATTGCAGGCAGTGGTCCCGGTCCGCCGGGTTGGCGAGCTTGCCCTGCTTGGAGATGATGCGGATCGCGGATTCGTGGGTGGTGATAACGATCTTCTGGACTTCATCCAGCCTTCCTTTTACCTGGGGGTGCAGCTGAACAGCCGCTTCCGCCGCTGTCTGCGCGTGAAACTCCGCAGGAAAGGAGATCTTGAACAGGATGTTCTCCATCACGTAGGAGCCAAACTCCTGTGGTAAAGAAAACTGACGCTTGTCATCTGGCTTCAGCTTCTGATCTTTGTTGGTCTTGCTGAAGAGCACGTCATAGAAGCCCCACTGGGGCGCGGTCAGTGCGCCGGGAATGCCCATTTCGCCCCGCATAGCCATATCCGCAAGCCTTACGGCCCGAGAGGTTGCATCACCAGCCGCCCAGGATTTTCGGGACCCGGCGTTGGGCGCGTGACGATAGGTTCGCAGTGACTGGCCATCCACCCACGCATGGGACAGCGCGGCCATCATCTGATCCCGGTTGGCGCCCATGAGCTTGGCGCAGACCGCGGTGGAGGCCACTTTCACCAGTACCACGTGATCCAGCCCGACGCGGTTAAAAGAGTTTTCCAGCGCCAGCACGCCCTGGATTTCATGGGCTATGATCATGGCTTCCAGAACAGATTTTACGGTGATTGGCGCGTAGCCTTTCGCAATCCGCTTCTGCGAAATGTGATCGGCGACGGCCAGAATACCGCCCAGGTTGTCGGAGGGATGCCCCCACTCTGCGGCCAGCCAGGTGTCGTTGTAATCCAGCCAGCGGATAATACAACCGATGTCCCAGGCGGCTTTCATCGGGTCCAGTCGAAACTGGGTGCCTGGCACTCGGGCGCCGTGGGGAACCGCCGTGCCTTCCACGAGTGGGCCCAGGTGTTTGGTGCATTCCGGGAACCGGAGCGCCAGCAGGCCGCAGCCGAGGGTGTCCATGAGGCAATAGCGGGCGGTGTTCCAGGCTTCCTCGCTGCTGATGCGGTAATTGAGGGTGTAATCGGCGATTTGTTGGATCACCTGGTCGTAATCAGGGCGTTGGTTCTGTTCGGCGTTGATGGTCATGATTTTTGCTCCCGAGTAGCTTTGCTTATAGCCTAGCTTATGGTGCAAAAACCACCGTTGTAAAAATCTCGGTCAGAAACTGTGCATCATGGCGAAACGCAACTACAGAAGAAGATCATCCACTTCAACCTGCAAGGCCTCTCCAAGCGCTTTAAGTACCTTCGTTGAACCTGTTTTGGTTCCTGCTCCTCTGGCACCGACTTTTAGCACCAGTAAAACCAACTCCTCACCACTGTCCAGACTGAAAATGACTCTGTATCCGCCCCGCATGAGTCGCCAGTACGGCTTTCCTCTCATCGGCTTCCAGTCACCTGAATAATTCTCAGGGTCCAGCGCAATCGCTTCGAGTTCAGCCATCATCCGCTGAGCGATGGGCCTTGGAATTTTCCTCAACGCTTTGAGTGCGGACTTTTTGTATTTCAGCGCATACATGCGAAAAGTTCACTGAAATGTTTACTTATGGACAACCCTCGAAATTAAGCCTCCGGCAATCTCACCCACCCCTCCATCAGAACCCGTGCACTGCGGCTCATGATCGCTTTCTTCACTGTCCAGTTGCCATTCGACATTTCAGCCTCTGCGCCGACTTTCAGGGTTCCGGACGGGTGTCCGAAGACGACTTCAATGCGATCCCCTCCGCCGGCGGCCAGGTTCACCACGGTTCCGGGAATGGCGGCGGCGGTGGCGATCGCCACGGCGGCGGTCCCCATCATGGCGTGGTGGAGCTTGCCCATGGAGAGTGCCCGCACCAGCAGGTCCACGTCGTCTGCATTGATCTGTTTGCCGCTCGAGGCCTGGTAATCGGTCGGTTCCGCTACAAAAGCCACTTTCGGGGTATGTTGCCGACTTGCTGCCTGCTCAATGTTCTCGATCAGCCCCATTCTTACAGCGCCGTGGGCGCGAATGGTTTCGAATTTCTCGAGCACTGCCGGGTCATTATTGATGTCTTCCTGCAGCTCGGTGCCTATGTATCCGATGTCTTCGGCGTTGACGAAGATGGTCGGGATGCCGGCGTTGATCATGGTGGCCTTGAGGGTGCCTACGCCGGGCACTTCCAGGTCATCCACCAGATTGCCGGTGGGGAACATGGAACCTTCACCATCCGCC
>TARA_R100000306_G_scaffold26078_1_pt1 | contig 22919 bp, 24 predicted proteins | sample TARA_R100000306 | Tara Oceans TARA_R100000306 (sample SAMEA2620824) | marine metagenome | biome: marine biome (ENVO:00000447); feature: mesopelagic zone (ENVO:00000213); material: "saline water (ENVO:00002010), including plankton (ENVO:xxxxxxxx)" | depth 1000 m | reverse complement strand
CGATCTTGTCCAAAATTGCGTCTACCTTTTTCTGGTTGGAAGACTTGTTTGTATTTTTATTAGAACGCGGTGCCGCATTTCTTGTTGTTCGGTGTACTTTTTTAAATGGTTTTTGTTTTCTGGTTTTAAAGAGGTTTGCAAACCAATCCATAAAATTCTCGAACCATTTCCCAATATCATTCCCCTTGGCCAATTGCGAAGCGTATACATACCCAAAAATCGCTCCGCCCAAATGTGCAAGCATTCCGCCAGGATTCCTACCAGAAGAAAGTCTGATTAAGTCTAGCAACACCAACGCTACAGCGATATGCCATAATTTAATGTTCCATTTAAAAATACGCATCTCAGCATTTGGCGTGTAAGTGGCTATAAACACCATGACGGCAGTTACTGCCCCAGAAGCGCCAATGAGATAGCTGGGTTGATTTTCAAAAACAGGGAAAATATTATACGAAACCACAAATAGGAGTCCGCCAAACATGGCACCCAACAAATACACCGTTAAAAAGCGTTTTTCGTTAAAGAGGTTGAGCACAAAGTTACCAAACCAATACAACCACAACATATTGAACAGCAGGTGCCAAAACCCAAAGTGAATAAACGAATACGTAAGTATAGACCATGGTTGTACAATGCTTTCTGAAAAAGAATCGAACAGCACAAACCATTTGGTTAATTCTAGCAACCGATTGGGCTGCAGCCCCATAAAAAAGCCGACCAAATTCACTAAAAGGTACACCGCAAGATTGATCACGATCAACTTCATGATGACATTTGCAGTCTTAAACTGATATGAAAGATTATTCGTGCTCATTTAATTCCAACGGTTTGCGTTAAAACTGTTTTTCTTCCAATAATAAGCCATGATAAATCCTGTGAGGGCACCGCCAATATGCGCAAAATGTGCAATAGGCCCCATAGAATACGATGTAAGCCCAAAGAATAAATCGATTGCCAATACGCCCGGCACAAAGTATTTTGCCTTAATCGGAATGGGCAAAAAGATAAGCATGAGCGGCGTATTTGGGAACGTCATGGCAAATGCCACTAAAATTCCGTAGAGCGCCCCAGAGGCCCCTAACATGATGCCGTTAAAAGGGCGTAACAAATCGATTACTCCTTCTTCACCACCCAGAGCAGTCTCCCAACGCTTGTCGTACATATAATCTCCAGAGTTCAAGGTTTCAAAAATTTCTGCACGGTCAAATCCTGCTGCAAGTAGTACATCTAGTGCGCTGTTGAACTGAAAATAAAGGATTCCTGTATACAACAATAGCGATCCTAGTCCTGCAGAAATATAAAAGAAGATAAATTTCTTCTTACCCCACATCTGCTCTAAGGGCGTTCCGAACATCCAAACCCCGAACATGTTGAAGAGAATATGGTAAAACGCAATGCCCCCTCCCTGTTCGTAGCTGGCATGCATAAACATGTGGGTAATTATTTGCCAAGGTTTAAATCCGTCGTTTAACGGAAAATGCATGGCAAACAGATCGTTCATAAAATCGCCATTCTTGCCAATCAGCAAGGTGGCAATCCAAAAGATCACGTTGATAATGATGATATGTTTAACCGTATCGCTTATTCTACTCATAGTACGTTTTCCGATTCAACGGAATCTTTTTACATAAATTTTTTATCCAAATCATTGATGTCTATTGTTACCAATACCGGCGAATTGTCTGGTGATACACTGGGCTCTTTACAGGCAAACAAGCGATGTACAAGGTGCTCTCTAGCTTCCTTAGACAAAATAGTTCCTGTTTTTATTGCCATACTTTTCGCCATACTCTTTGCCAATAAATCATTTTGGCTGAATCCTGCATCTGGAACTTCTTCTTTGATGTCTTTTACCAATTTTTCTAAGGTTTGGCCAGCTTTGCTTTCAGTAAGCGAAACCGGTAAGCCCGTAATCTGCAAGGTGTCTTCTTCAGTTGTTCCAAACACAAATCCGGTATGCTCTAACGCCTCTTTTACACTTTCTAAGAGTACCAAATCGGGTTTTGAAAAGTCTAATTGCAACGGAAATAGCAACTGTTGGCTCACTCCCTCTTGCACCGTGATATTTTTAAGCAACTCCTCATACAGAACGCGATAGTGTGCCAAATGTTGGTGAATGATGAGCATTCCGTTTTTTATAGGGCTCACAACATATTTGTTCTGAAGCTGAAACGTAATATGGGCGTTGTCTTCTTGGCTGCTCGAAAATAAACTCCCTGTAATTTGGTCACTTTCAAATTCGATAGCATCATGCGTACCCGATTCCTTTTCCGAAGCATCTAAAGAAGAAATCGAAGCATCATCTTTTAAACCCACGTACAACGATTCCCACTGGGGTTGTTTTTCGCGTTTAAACGGAAACGATATGTTTGCCTGTTTTGGTGAGCGCTCTTCCTGAAACGGGTTAAAATTGCTATCTACTTCAATTTTTGGTATGCTCGGCTGTTTCTTGCTGTAAGCATAAGGCGTATCGAAATCTGAGTCTTTGTTAAAATCGAGTACTGGCGCCACGCTAAACTGCCCCAGACTGTGCTTTACCGTTGCCCGAAGCATGGCGTAAATACTGTGCTCGTCGTCAAATTTAATTTCGGTCTTGGTAGGGTGTATGTTGATATCGATAGACTTCGGGGCCACTTCCAAAAATAGAAAATACCCGGGATGGGTACCTTGTTTTAATAATCCTTCAAACGCTGCTGAGACGGCATGGTGTAGATAGGCGCTTTTTATATAGCGATTGTTTACAAAAAAGAATTGCTCTCCCCTACTTTTCTTCCCAAACTCTGGTTTCAGAACAAAGCCTGACACTTTTACAATTTCGGTGTCTTCTGAAACGGGAACCAATTTTTCTTTGGTCTTATTTCCGAAGATATTTACAATGCGCTGTTTACTATTTCCTGAAGGCAGATTAAAAACGTCGCTACCGTTATGCGTCATCAAGAATTCTATTTGGGGATGGGCCAATGCCACCCGATGGAACTCGTCGATGATATGGCGTGTCTCTACCGGATTGCTTTTTAGGAAATTACGCCTCGCCGGAATGTTATAGAATAAGTTTTTTACTGAAATGGTCGTGCCTTTTGGCACCACGGAAGGTTCTTGGGAGGTCACCTGACTTCCTTCAATAGTGATGGTGGTTCCTATCTCGTCTTCTTCGCGTTTGGTCTTTAGGGTAACATGTGCAATGGCTGCTATCGAAGCTAATGCTTCCCCACGGAACCCTTTGGTATGTAAGTTGAACAAATCGTCTGCCAGTTTAATCTTGCTCGTGGCGTGACGCTCAAAACACAGGCGTGCATCGGTAACAGACATCCCGATACCATTATCGGTAACTTGTACCAAGGTTTTTCCGGCGTCTTTAACCACCAATGTGATGGACGTTGCTTGGGCATCGATTGCATTTTCGAGCAATTCTTTAACTACCGAGGCAGGGCGTTGCACCACTTCTCCGGCAGCAATCTGATTGGCAACATGATCGGGCAATAAGGCTATGATATCTGCCATGTAAAAGGCTAACTAAATATTGAAAGGTCGAAATCTAAGATCCACAAACAGATAAACACCAATACGAGCGCAATTGCGATAATCGTTTTATTAAACCCGCCATTGCTACGGTTGCGACTGGCAAAACGTGCATCGCGCCAATGCGACCCGAAGTCGTTTTTATTGTAGGTCTCGTAATACTTTTCAAACTTATTCGCAAAATTGTACTCGTTCGCATCTTCTTTTCCCTTATAATATCTCGGGGTATAGTTGAAGCGGTTATTGGGTTTGGTACGTTTTAGGAAGCTAATTTTCATAAGATTCGTATTACCTTCAAATGTACTTAAAAAGTAGCAGTTTTTGAAGTGGTTTCACATAGAATGTATAAACAACTTCCGTTCCAAACTTTAACTATGCCGGTTGATGTTGATGAAAGCTGGAAGATGGGAGTAGGAAGTTGGAAGATGGGAGTTGGAAGATGGAAGTCAGAAGTTTGAAATTGGAGTCTGGAAGCTTGCCTCCCGACGAACGGACTTTGGATGGACTGAGTGTTAACTCATACGAGTTTATAAACACCCCCTATAGACTAATGACTAATGACTAATGACGAATAGCTAACGACCAAAAACTACCAACTCATAACCAAAACCTACTTATAAAACTTCGCATCTTTTCGCAATTGCGCCATTTTGATAGCGGCAATGGCTGCTTCGGTGCCTTTGTTTCCATGTTTACCGCCACTGCGGTCTATGGATTGCTGTAGGTTATTATCGGTGAGTACACAAAAGATCACTGGAATATCACCCTGTACATTTAAATCTTTAATACCCTGTGCCACCGCTTCGCAGACATAATCGAAGTGCTTTGTTTCGCCTTGAATCACACTCCCAATCGCTATCACAGCGTCTAGCATATCGAAGCTCTCGGTCATTTTTTTACAGCCGTAAATCAATTCAAAACTTCCGGGAACATTCCAACGTACAATGTTTTCTTTTTGTCCGCCACAATCTAAAATCGCATCAAAGGCTCCTTGAAACATACCTTGTGTGATGGCCGTATTCCATTCTGAAACAACAATCCCAAACCGAAGGTCTTTCGCGTTTGGGATTGTTGTTTTATCGTATGTAGATAAATTCTTATTTTTTGTAGCCATATTACTGCATTGCTTCTACAGTACCTTTATACGCTTTTGCTTTGGTAGCTTCAGCCGATTCTGGGTACTTTTCATCTAATGTTGTAAAGTGCTTTAGGGCAACATCAGCTTTGCCTAAATTCATTGCCATCATGCCCGCTTTCAACAGAAAACGCGGTGCTGTAACCTCATTGTCGCGCATGGTAGCCGCTTCTTCATAATATTTTAAGGCTTCATCTTTTTGATCTAACTGCGCAAATGCATCACCTATGGCTCCTTTTGCCAACGGCGCCAACATTTCGTCATCACTTTCAAAATTATCTAGGTGGTTGATAGCTTCTTGGTACTTGTTGGTATTTAAGTAAGCCATTCCTGCGTAGTATTCAGCAAGGTTACCTGCTGGCGTTCCACCGTAATTATCGATAATTTCTAAAAATCCGTATTTCCCACGTCCGCCATTAAGAGATAAACCGTACAATGAATCACTCACTGTAGCGTTGCTCAAGGCTTGGTCAAAAAACTGCTGTGCCTGGAACATTTCATTCATAGCTTCAGCCTCTTTTGGTTCTTGTACCCATTGCTGATACCCCAAATATCCCAGTACTGCAACGGCGATAACACCTACCACGGTTAGGATTGCTTTTTGGTTCTTTTCAACCCAAGCTTCCGTTTTGGAGGCTCCTTCATCTAGTGTATTGAACACCTCTGCTGTTGCGCTTCCGTCTTCAATAACTTCTTCCTTCTCTGCTTTGGTCTTGGGCTTGTAGCCTCTCTTTTTATATGTAGCCATACTTTTGGTTTACTGACGGGCAAAAATAAAATTTTTATTAGAAATTAAAAGGGAAAAAAGTTGTTATTTTTCAATAATTTGCAGCTTCGTTTCCGTGAGAAATTGATTCAACATTAAAACCCACAAGTCCTTAGTTTATATGCACTTAACTTCTGTTTCACTTATCAATTACAAAAATTTTGAAGCCGAAAGTTTTCAGTTCGACCCTAAGATTAATTGTTTTGTGGGCCAAAACGGCGTTGGGAAGACCAATATTCTCGATGCCATTTATCATCTTTCCTTCGGAAAAAGCTACTTTAACCCAATTACCAGCCAAAACATTAAGCACGGGGAAGATTTCTTTGTGGTAGAAGGGCATTACCAAAAAAACGAACGGAACGAAAAAATAATTGTCAGCGCAAAATCTGGGCAAAAAAAATTAATTAAACGCAACGGCAAGGCGTACGAGAAATTTAGTGAACACATCGGGTTTTTACCCTTGGTGATTATTTCACCTGCAGACCGCGACCTCATTATTGAAGGTAGCGATACGCGTAGAAAATTTATGGATGGTGTGATTTCACAGGGAGATGCTTCGTATTTACGGCTTCTCATCAATTACAATAAAATTTTAACGCAACGAAATTCCTTATTAAAATACTTCGCGGCCAACAACACTTTTAACGAAGACCAATTGGGGGTTTACGACCTGCAATTAGCCGAATTAGGCACTCCAATCTACGAAAAGCGCGCCCATTTTGTGGAACAGTTCACACCTATTTTCTTAGCGCGATACGCAGCTATCAGCAACGGTAACGAAACCGTTTCGCTCAAATATAAAAGTCAGCTGAAGGAAGCTTCCATAATCGATTTGTTGCAACAGAACCGACAAAAAGATAGAATGACACAGTATTCCAATTTCGGTATACATAAAGACGATTTGAAGTTCATTATCGATGGCTACCCCATAAAGAAATTTGGATCGCAAGGACAGCAAAAATCATATCTCATCGCTCTAAAATTGGCACAATTCGATTTTATCAAAACACAAAGCAAGGTGACCCCTATCTTGTTGTTAGATGATATTTTCGATAAATTAGACGAGCAGCGCGTAGCACAGCTCATCTCATTGGTAGACGACGCCCATTTCGGACAATTATTTATAAGCGATACCCACGCCGATAGGACCGAACAGATCGTAAAGGATGTACGCCAGACCTACAAAATGTTTCCTTTGTAACAGCAACATTATGAAACCAAAGTTTATCTTATTTCTGCTATCTATCGCACTTTGCTATGCTTGTGAAAGCAGAGACCCACAAGCACAAATGGAACAGTTAGGTGGGTATTGGGCCATAGAAAAAGCAATCATGCCAGATGGTTCCCAAAAAGAGTTCAGTATTAGTACTACCGTCGATTTTATTGAAGTTAATGGTGCTGAAGGCGTGCGGAAAAAAGTGCAGCCCAAACTAGACGGAACATTTACCACGGGTAAACAAGCAGAAACCTTTCAGCTAAAAGTAGAAGACGACAGCTTGCGGATGTACTACAAAACGCCATACGACTCGTGGAAAGAAACGGTGTTGACCGCAAAAGAAAATCAGTTAGTGGTTTTGAATCGCGACGGAAATCGTTACTTTTATAAGCCTTTTGAAAAATTCAATTTTAAATAATTTTAATACTTCACAAATTCAAACGGCTTAAACCCAAGTCAGATAATTTTTGAACACGAATCCCCTACCATGGCTAAAAGAAACGCAGAAGAAACCTCTATACGTGATGTCTTAAAAGATTTTATCGCGAGCAATCGTTTGGAAAAAGGATTGGATAAAGTCTCTATCCAGGAAGCTTGGCACAACGTGCTGGGTGAAGCCATTTCAAAATATACTACCGCCGTTTCGTTAGAAAGAGATACGTTGTATGTTAGCTTGAGTTCTTCAGTATTACGGGAAGAGTTGAGTTATGGGAAAGAAAAAATCATAAAGCTCCTAAACGAAGAAGTTGGGAAGGATTTGGTAAGTAAATTGATTTTACGATAGTTGATGGTTAACGCTTTTCGATAGGTTCAGTGTGACAGGTGGATGTATGCTGGATGCTGGATGCTGGGTGATTGAAGTTGGAAATTGGAAGCTTGCCCGTACCGAACGGAGTTTGGGCGGGCTACCTACTACTAACTACACACTACTAACTACCCACTACTTGTCACACTGAGCGGAGTCGAAGTGCACTACCCACTTCTAACTACCCACTACTAACTACCCACTACTTGTCACTGAGCTGTCACACTGAGCGCAGTCGAAGTGCTGTCGAAGTGCACTACACACTACTACAAAACAAAAAACCCCTCCACAAATTCATGTAGAAGGGTTTGCATTTATTGAAATTATGTATTCCTAGAACATTTCGCGTCCTGCAAAGTGGAATGCACCTTCGATGGCTGCATTCTCGTCGCTATCACTTCCGTGTACGGCATTTTCGCCTATAGAAGCAGCATACATTTTACGGATGGTACCTTCTGCAGCATCGGCTGGATTGGTAGCCCCGATCAACGTTCTGAAATCTTCTACCGCATTGTCTTTCTCCAAGATTGCAGCAACAATAGGACCTCTGGTCATATACTCAACCAATTCGCCAAAAAACGGACGTTCTTTGTGGATCGCATAGAATTCTTTAGCATCAGCAGTGGTCATCTGCGTTAATTTCATCGCAACGATTCTAAAACCGCTTGCTGTAATTTTTTCTAGAATAGCTCCAACGTGTCCTTTTTCAACACTGTCAGGCTTTAACATGGTAAATGTTCTATCTGTTCTCATAGGTTTTTAAAATTTGGTGCAAAAGTAGGTATTTAAACCACAACTGCAAGTCCTTAACGATTGTTTAATACTGCTGTGTAAAGGTTTCGTACAGAAAATCGTCTTCACCCCTTATCTGGAACGTAACTTCTTGGTTCTCAAAATCGAATAAGAGCACTCCGAAATTAAGTTGCTTCACCACATTGCTCACCCTGTATTTGTTGGCTTCAGTAGCACCGTCTATCCACGTATGTGTGAGTCCGCTACTCGTAAAATCGACCAACGGATAGGGCAATCCGGCTTCGGTATCAACTGAAACCTCTGCCATATGCCTGTCGCCACTTAAGAAAAGAATATTTTTTGCCTTGGCATTTTTTAGCACATTATACATTTTAGCTACTTCCGAAGGAAAATTGCCCCATTTTTCCCAACCGTGGTTGTAATTCAAAAACTGAATACTACTTACAATCACTGTAAAATCTGCCGAATTGTCTTTCAATTCATCTTCTAGCCAATTCCATTGTTTTTCACCCAAAACGGTGCCTTCGTGACTTTTCGGCCACGCCATATAGCGGTCGCCTTCCACATTGCTTTCCTTTAAAGGCGATCTAAAATATCGTGTATCAAGCAATATAAACTTCACCGACCCTGCTTCAGTTTCAATAGTACGAGAATGGTACACCCCTTCCCTTTTCCGAAGGGGATCATTTTCAGAATACCCTAAAAAATCTAATAAGATGGTTTTGGCGCCTTCTTTTACTTCCCATGCTGCTCCAGCATCATTTTTTCCGTAGTCATGATCGTCCCACGTACCCAAAATATTCGTTTCCGCCAACAACGCCGCATAATCTGGATGGTTGCGCACTTTCTGGTAGTCGTTTTTCATTTTTGATAAATCGGCTGTATCTGCATACACATTGTCGCCTCCCCAAATAAAAGTATGTGCATCATTCGCTATAATCGGTTTCCAGAGCGGTTGTGGCCTATCCTGATCGTTGCAACTCGCAAATACTACTTTGAGTGGTGCCGCCTGACTAATTTCTTGTTGTATTTCAGGAGTTTCTGTTTTCGTATGTTGGGTCGAGAGGCTTTTACACCCCAAGAATAGTAGTGCAACACTTACCAAAAGCATTATTGGAGACTTCATTGTTTCACGTTTTTATTGTATCAAATATACAAATGTCTCTTTAGACAACTATTAATAAATTGTATCTTCGCACTCTATGGAAAAAGAAACGCTAAAACGTGTACAGCAGCTATTGGCAACGCCTCAGAAAGTTATAATCGTAGGTCATAAAAACCCCGATGGTGATGCTATTGGCTCATGTTTGGGGCTTTCGTTTTTCCTATCGGAAATGGGCCATGATTGCAAGGTAGTCATGCCAAACGATTTTCCCGAATTTCTGAAATGGATGCCGGGTAATGAAGCCATCCATATCTTTGATAAAGACACCGAACAGTGCGAAAAACTGATTGAAGAAACTGACCTCATCTTTACGCTCGATTTTAACTCTTTAGATCGGGTGGGCAACTTACAGCCAAGCCTAGAGGCCAGCACTGCAAAATTTGTGATGATAGACCACCATCAAGCTCCCGCAGACTATGCAACGGCCATGTATAGTGATGTACAGATGAGCTCTACGGCTGAAATGGTCTACCATTTTATCGCAAGTCTACAGAAATTAGACTTACTTTCTGAACCCATCGCAACCAACTTGTATACAGGCATTATGACCGATACGGGCAGTTTCAGGTTCCCTGCTACTTCGCCTACCACACATCGTGTTATCGCACACCTCATGGAAGTAGGTGCCAACGGTGCTGCCATTCACCAAAATATATACGACACCAATACGCCCGACCGACTTAAATTACTAGGCGTAGCATTAAAAAACCTAACCATTCTAACCGAGTACAACACCGCATACATTACGATGTCTCAGCAAGAGTTAGACGACCATAACTTCAAGAAAGGAGATACCGAAGGTTTCGTAAATTATGCACTCTCGGTGCTAGGCATAAAATTTGCTGTAATTTTTATTGAAAACAGACAAGATGCTATTGTGAAGATTTCCTTCCGAAGCAAAGGTGCGTTTTCAGTAAATGAATTTGCGCGCTCACACTATAACGGAGGCGGTCATACCAACGCCGCTGGCGGAAGAAGTGACAAATCTCTTGAAGATACCGTTACTGAATTTATTAGTATATTGCCCCTCTATAAAAATGCCCTGAATGCCCATGCATAAAATCATTTATTTACTACTATTTGTCCTCTCGGTAGCTGCTTGCAAAAGCCCAGAAGCCCGTAGGCCTGTGCAACGTATTTCAGGAAGTTTTATTAAAGAATCTGCAGAGCGGAACAAAGAGCTTTACCAACAGGAAGAAGCTATTATTACGGAGCTGATTGCCCAAAATCCCGAAACCGATTTTGAAACTTCACCCAATGGTTTTTGGTACTTCTACAACAAAAAAGACACGCTGAGTTCAACAATGCCAAAAAAAGGAGACGTTGTTACTTTCACGTATGACGTAAAAAATTTAGAAGGGACCACTATTGTTTCTGAAGCTGAAAACGGACTCCAGCAATACCAAGTAGATGAAAGCAACCAAGAGCTGATCTCTGGTATTAAAGATGGTATAAAACTTATGAAAGAAGGAGAAACCGTCACGTTTATTTTCCCTTCTTACAAAGCATTTGGTTACTACGGAATTGTAGAAAAACTGGCTACGAACACGCCAATACAAAGTACCGTAACCTTACAATCGATAGAAATAACCCAAGAAAATTAAGAATAAATAATTATGAAAATGAAACAATTGTCGCTTTTTGCACTGGTTATATTAACCTTGGTCATGACCACGACCGCATGTGAAGATAAATATCCCGAATTGGGTGATGGCGTTTATGCCGAATTCATCACGAACAAAGGTACCTTCGTTGCTAAACTTTACAATGAAGCCACTCCCCTAACGGTTGCCAATTTTGTTGAATTGGCCAAAGGTCAGAACGAAATGGTAGATTCTACGTACAAAGGGAAGCCGTATTACAACGGACTCACATTTCACCGCGTCATGAAAGATTTTATGATTCAAGGGGGTGATCCATTAGCGAGCGGCATGGGAAATCCAGGATATGTTTTCCCTGATGAGTTTGTAGATACTCTAAAACACGATAGAAAAGGCATCTTATCGATGGCCAATGGTGGTCCAAATAATAACGGAAGCCAGTTTTTTATTACGGTTAAACCTACTCCTTGGCTAGACGGAAAGCATTCTGTATTTGGTGAAATCGTTATCGGTCAAGATATTGTAGATGCTATTAGCCTAGTGCCTACGGTTAAACCTGGCGATAAGCCCGTAGATGATGTGGTGATGAACGAAGTAAACATCATCAACAAAGGGAATCAGAAAATTATCGATTTCAGTAAGCGAATGGAAGAGCTAGAAGCTGAAGTACGCGAAAAGCAAGCACAGATTGAACAGCATAAAACAGACAAAGCAGTACTATTTGCGACCAAAAAGGCAGAAGCTACCGAGTTAGAGTCTGGCTTAAAAGTATTGTATACTGAAAAGGGCAATGGCCCTAAGCCAGAGATTGGCGACAAAGTTTTAGTTCATTGTACTGGGTACTTTACCAACGGAAATTTATTCTTTACCACCTATAAAGATGTTGCTGAAACATACGGAGTACTAAATGAGCGGAATCCGTATGACCCGATGACCACAGATTACAGCCCAGAAGCACAATTAATTGCTGGATTTAGAGAAGGGTTGTTAGATATGAAAGTGGGTGATAAGGCACTAATGTATATCCCATCACACCTTGGATATGGAGAAGCTGGAAATCCGCGAGCACAGATTCCGGGAAATACCGATCTGGTCTTTGAAGTAGAGCTTGTTGGCTTGGCCAACTAAGAAATTTGAGCCCCTTTTTAGGGGCTTTTTTAATGCCCTTTCTTGGGCGCAGTCTATTTATATCGAGTATCTTTGCCGCTTTTTTAAGGGAAATTATGATCTGGCAGAAAACTATTAAAAACTTTACGCAGAATCCGAAAAACGACATCCTTTCGGGTTTAACTGTTGCTTTGGCACTCGTACCAGAAGCGGTTGCATTTGCCTTTGTCGCAGGGGTCGATCCCTTGGTAGGGCTTTACGGCGCATTTATGATGGGGATTGTTACGGCACTGTTCGGCGGCAGACCAGGGATGATTTCTGGTGCAACAGGAGCCATGGCGGTAGTAATGGTACATTTAATTGCCAAAGGTAACGAAGTGGGTGAAGCGTTGGCTACGCCTGTTGAAAATCTCGGACTCCAATGGCTATTCATAACATTGTTAGTAGTTGGAGGCATCCAAATTTTAGCTGGGGTGTTACGCTTAGGTAAATTTGTTCGTTTAATACCACATCCTGTAATGATGGGGTTTGTAAACGGTTTGGCAATCGTTATCTTCTTATCGCAACTTGGCTTGTTCAAAGAAAACGTAGATGGCGAAATGCAATGGTTGCAAGGCACTAATCTATGGCTTATGCTCGGTTTGGTGGTATTAACCATGGCCATCATGTTTGGATTGCCAAAACTCACTAAAAAAATTCCAGCTGCCTTAACCGCAATTGTTGTAGTGGCGGCTATTGTTATCTTCGGAAAGATTGACGTAAGCACGGTAGGTTCCTTTATTAAAGATGGTGGTGGCGAAGGATTACAAGGTGGGTTACCTACTTTTCAAGATCAGATTTTTACACTTTTCTATACCATCGGAGACCATTGGTCGCTGCTCCTTTCAACAGCAGTTATCCTTGCAGCGGTTGGCCTTATTGAAAGTTTAATGACCTTGAACCTGATCGATGAAATGACCGAAACCCGTGGTAGTGGAAACAGAGAATGTGTGGCCCAAGGGGGTGCGAACATTTTAAACGGGCTCTTTGGCGGAATGGGTGGCTGTGCCATGATTGGTCAAAGTATTATCAATATTAATTCTGGGGGCCGCGGACGCCTTTCTGGAGCCATTGCAGCCGTTGCCCTACTCTGTTTTGTATTGTTTGGTGCTCCATTAATTGAGCAGATTCCTATTGCCGCTTTGGTGGGCGTTATGTTTATGGTGGTGATTGGCACATTTGCTTGGAGTAGTTTTCGGATTTTACACAAAATACCGGTGACAGACGCCATTGTACTTATTGCCGTTTCTGCCATCACCGTTTGGCAAGACTTGGCAATTGCCGTGATTGCTGGGGTGATTATGAGTGCCTTATCGTTTGCGTGGAAAAGCGCCACCATGATTCGGGCTCGAAAACGTATTAAAGAAGACGGTACCAAAGTGTATGAGATTTGGGGACCGTTATTTTTTGGTTCTACCACCGCCTTCAACAACAAATTTGATGTTTCTAACGATCCGAAACAAGTTGAAATCGATTTTATTGAATCGAAAGTTTCAGACCACTCTGGCGTAGAAGCACTTCGGAATATCGCCAATAAATATATTGACAGCGGGCGCAGTATTACATTAACCCATCTTAGCCCCGATTGTAAGGACATGTTGATGAAATGGAATCCCGAGTTTGAAACCATTATCCAAGATGCCATAGACGACCCTAGATATCACGTGGTTACCGATATGATGGATACAGAAGTATAGCACTTCAGAGCATGTAAATTTTATCATATTTTTAAGGGTTTTTCAGCACAACCTATTGCAAATTAAACTACATTCGCTCTCCTTTTTAAGGCACTATAGATGAAACATACCGCTTGTAATCTTTTGTTTATCATTGCATTACTTGCAACTATTTCTACACTTTCACAAACGGATAGTCTTCCTGTGAAAGCAGTAGATTCTGAAGCAATACAGCAGATAAACTTTGAGAAAAAACTAGCCGATCTCGAAAAACAACGGCTCATAGATTCGTTGAAGAAAGCTGACCTTCAGCAGCAAATTTCGTCCTTAAAATCTGACGATGCGAGCAAACGAACTGCCCTTCAGCAACAAATAAATTCGTTGAGCGCCCAAGAAGATGTGCTATTAGAACGAAAGAAAGAAGAAATTGCCAATCTTCGGAAATCGACGAAAGGATATCCTGTGATCGGCTTTTTTAAAGATACGCTCTTCCTCGTACACACCAAATTAGGGAGTTTTTCGGCCAGTGAACGTTCTGACGCCATCTCCCGACGGATTAAAAAACTACCCGACTACCCAGATTTTTCTTCAGACTCTCTAAAAGTTGTGGAAGCAGAAACCACGTTCGACGTCACCTATGGCGAAGATATCGTTATGAGTGTTTCGCAGAACGACGCACTTTGGGAAGACAGTACACAATTTGAACTTGCTAAAACATACAAAGAAAAAATCGGCGCCGCAGTTACCAAATACAAAGCCGAAACCAGCGTTTGGACTATCCTGTTAGAAATTGGCCTCGCACTTTTAGTGTTGGTAGTGATTTGGTTTTTATTGAAATATATTGCAAAACTGTTTCGATGGTCTGCCAAAAAAATTGAAGCTCAAGAAGACAAAAGGATTAAAGGAATTCGTCTAAAAGACTACACCCTTTTTGACGCCAAGCGACAAGTGAGCGCCTTACTATTTGTGAATAAGGCGCTGAAATGGTTTGTCATGCTCTTGGCAATCTATATCGCACTTCCGATTCTCTTCGGAATTTTTCCTTGGACACGTAATTTCGCCGATACGCTTTTCGGCTATGTGCTAGACCCCTTAAAGTCAATCTTGCTGAGTATCTGGAACTATCTACCAAATCTAATTACCATTATCGTAATTGTGTTGGTATTCCGCTATGTGTTAAAGGGCATTCGATTTCTAAAAGAAGAAATAGCCAAAGGGAACTTAAAAATCAATGGTTTTTATCCAGATTGGGCCAACCCAACCTACCAAATCGTTCGGGTGTTGGTAATCGCCTTTATGATTGTTGCCATTTGGAATTACATCCCAGGCAGTGATTCGCCTGTTTTTCAAGGGATATCTGTATTCTTGGGATTTCTGTTTACGTTCGGATCTGCAGGCTCACTTTCAAATATTATTGCTGGGCTAGTGCTAACTTATATGCGCTTGTTTAAAATTGGCGACCGGGTTAAAATTGGCGAAGTGTTTGGAGACGTGATTGAGAAATCGTCGTTGGTGACCCGAGTGCGAACTATTAAAAACGAAATTATCTCCATCCCAAACTCTACGGTAATGAGCAGCCATACCATTAATTACAGTAGCGATGCACCAGAGAAAGGGTTGATTATACACAGTACTGTGACCATAGGTTATGATGTTCCCTGGAAAGAGATGCACGAAGCGCTTATAGAAGCTGCCACCAGAACCGAGTTGGTATTACCAGACCCAGCACCTTTTGTGTTACAGACCAGTTTAGAAGATTTTTACGTAGCATACCAAATTAACGCCTATATTCGGGAGGCTAACAAACAAGCTACCATTTACAGTAATCTGCATCAAAATATCCAGGATGTGTGTAACGAGCGCAGTATTGAGATTTTATCGCCACATTATCGTGCAGCACGCGACGGTAACATGAGTACGATTCCTTCAGATTATTTACCCAAAGATTACGAGGCGCCGAGTTTCCGTGTAAAAAAAGGTCAGAAATAATTGTTGGAAGGCCACTGCATCTTTTTCTTTAGAAATAGAAACTGCATATCATTGAATTAACGAGCCGCTACGCCTCTATGGCTTGTTTTACTTTGGAAATGAGCGCATCCATTTCGAAAGGTTTGGCGATAAAATAATTTGCGCCTGCATTTTTAGCCTCGCGGTGTGCTTCGGGATGGGCAGACATGATCATAACGGGAATATTGCTAATCTCTTCGTCATTTTTTATAGTTGTACAAGCGTCACAGCCATTGGCTCCAGACAGCAGCATGTCCATTAAAATTAAATCGGGTTTTGTTTCTTTCACATCGGCGATTATGTTGGCGAGAGAAGTTCGGGTAGACACTTCCCAGCCTTGAAAATCGAACATTAGCGTAATGACTTCTAAAATATTATCTGAATCTTCTACTACTAAAATATGTGGTTTTTTATCTGACATTGTATGTGTTAGTTAGTTGTTTCCTTTTGAATAGGAATGGTAAAATGAAATGTAGATCCTTCTCCTTTTTCACTATCTACACCTATAGTACCCTTGTGTTTTTTAATAATATCTGCGGCAATATAGAGTCCGATACCAAACCCTGGAAAGGTATTTTCATCCCTACCCTCTTCTCTATAAAACCGCTTAAAAATGCGCTCCCTATTTTCTTCTTTGATTCCAATACCGTAGTCGCGTACAGCTACCCGAATTTTATCATCTTGAACTGATACACTCACTTTTATATTTTTAGAATTGGGTGCATATTTTACTGCATTGGTCAAAAAGTTTGTAACCACCTGACCTAAACGCTCTTTATCTGCATACACCTGAACCTTTTGCGTTTTTGACAAATCAATGATGTGGGTTGGGTTTACCATTCTAATTTGGGACACATTAATTTCCAACAACTCGTTTATATCGAAAAATGTTTTGTTAAGTTGCAATCCGCCGCGTTTCATTTTGGAAAGATTCAGCAAGTCTGTAATTAGCGAAGTTAAGACCAAGATTTGCTTGTCTATAGTGTGTAATGCTTTTTTCAAAAATTCATCATCACTATTTTTATATTTCGCACTCAATAATTGCACATACCCCTTCATTGAGGTCACTGGGGTTTTTAACTCATGGCTTGCCATCCCAATGAACAAGTCTTTTTGTTTTTCCTGCAGCTTAATTTCATGAATGTTCATAAAGGCATGGATATATCCTTCAAACTCACCATTTACACCATATCTGGGAGCCCCTTTATTCACCATCCATCGGTAGCGACCATCAAAACGTTTTACCCGGTATTCTAATTTAAAATCTGATTGATTGTAGTATGATTCTTCAAATACCGCTCTACAATTTTCAACATCTTCTGGATGCGTATTGGTAAAAGCAATAGAACCCAAATGCTGGTCTAACGAACTGCCAATAAAGTCTAACCATGGTTGATTGGCAAAGATAACCTTACCTTCTAAATCTGTAATTTTAATAAATACTGGCGCATTATTAGCAACACGCCTAAATCGCTTTTCACTTTCTTCAATCTTGAAAAAGGCCTCTTTCAACTTTTTTTCAGAATAATATTGTTCAGTAATATCTTGCAATGTGCCGTTAAAACGATACGGTTGGTTATCTTTATTAAACCAAGCCCGTCCTAAGGCGCGTACCACCCGTTCATTCTTTACATTCTTTGGTTTTATAGTGTATACTATGTCGTAATGGTGATCAGTCTCATAGTTCAGGGCTTCATTAATTGCCACTTGAACACGTTCTCTATCTGTTGGAACGATAACCTGCATGGCTTTATCTAAGGGAATTTCTTCAGACTGCTTCAATCCGAACCATTCTTTTAGGCGGTCATTTCCTTTAAATTTGTTGTCTAAGGGATTGAGATCCCACGTAGCTAATTCTGCCGCTTCAATCGCAAATTGCAATTCATTTTCACTCTCGCGTAAAGCATCGAACGTTTCTATTAGTTTCTGCTCTTGCTCGTATTCAGTAGTTATGTCTTGAATGATTCCGTTGAATCTAAAGGGCTCTTTATCTTCGTTAAAATAAAATTTTCCTGTTGCATGCACCACCCGTTCTTGTTGCATCTTGTGGTTGTAGATAGTATAAGAGATATCGTAATGACCACCTGATTCATAATTTTGAGCTTTCATAACTGCCTGTGCCACACGTTCTCTGTCTTCTTTTACTATGGCAGAATTGATTGTCTCATGAAGTTTGCCCTTTTCCGTGTTTATGAGTCCGAACCATTCCTTAAAGCGTTTATTTCCTGACAGTTCATCTGTTTGGGGAAGGTAGCTGAAGGTAGCGAGGTCGCCTCCTTCTATCGCAAAATTTAATTGGGTACTTTTTTCTTCTAAACGCTGCAGTGAAACAACATTATCTGTCGTTTCCATAACCGTAACCAACACCCCTGCTATTCTTGAATTTTCGTCATAAATGGGACTGTAGCTGAAAGTCCAATAAACATCTTCCATCTTCCCATTTCTGTAAATCGGTACTAATAAGTCTTTATTCCATGTGGCAACTCCTGTTTCCTTTACAAGTTTTACTTTTGGTCCGGCTACGGTGTCAAAAATAGCATCGCCCCATGCCTCTTTACCGGGAGTGCCTAACATATCTGGATGCATACCTTCCATACCCAAACTAGGGCGGTAGGCATCATTATAAAAACAAATATGGTGGTCGCCCCAAAAAATAAACATGGGAAATTTTGAGTTGAGAATAATATTAATTGAAGTGAGTAAGCTCTGTGGCCAACTGCTTATAGGCCCTAAGGGATTGGCGCTCCAGTCTTTTTCACGAATACGGGTTGCCATTTCGCCATCACCCATCACCAAAGAAGCACCGTTCTGGGAAGATGAAGTTTCCATTTTATTTGGTTGGCGGTGTTCATTCATAGCGCCTCAGTAGCTAGACGTTAAAATTACTTTTAAATAAAGCGAATAAATGTGAAAGTTTTCTTAAATAAATGAACACATATCCAACAAAAGTTAGCAGATACCCCCTTCAGATTAGTACAATGATCTAAAAACAAGAAAGCTGCACATGTTGATTAGGCATGTGCAGCTTTCAATTTCTGATTGATGAACTGTTACGATTACACCCTACTGTAATCAAGCTTTTTGATAAGCGGATCTCCAATGTTTTGCGAGCCAATTCGCTCGGTCGGGATCCGTAGCGACCGATAGATATCGAAGTCGCGGGTAGCTTTCAACATTTGGGCTATTTTTTTCATGATACTGGGTCGTTTTAATTTGATTGATGTCTGCCAAAGGTGATTAACGATACCTTCTTTTACTGTTCCACTCGTATGCTTTCGAATTTTTCACACGTGATGTTAATGCATTGCTGTCTAAAGTTCTCATAATGATTGTAGTTTTAAAGGTTATAGTAAGAAGACGAACAACTATTTGTTTTGTTACAGTACTATGCATTACAAAGTAGTATTTTAACAAATTTTAACATTTCCGAAGCGAAAAACCGCTAGTTTCGGCATGAAATAGACTTCTAACTGTAACATTCTACAAGCGTAAGCATCTTTACTATGACCAAAAAAAAGCATTATGAAATACACATTCCTCCTACTCGCCACTCTATTCATTTTATCTTGTACTGATAAAAATGACCGCACTACTGAAAAATTAGATGCCACACCCCCTCAACAAAATGATACTATAAAAACAGCAGCCGATTTCTTTCCGAAGGAAAAAGCCAACGTATTGGTGGTGGGCGTGTTCCATTTTGACTATCCAGGCTTAGATGAATACAAAACGCCACCAGAAGATCAGATTGATGTGCTACAAGAACCCAAAAAATCTGAAGTAGACGAACTGGTAGCCTATATCAAAAAATTTAAACCCACCAAAATCGCTATTGAAGCCAACCCGAATTGGAATGCCACAGAAAAACTGCGAAAATACAACCAAGGTGACTTTCGAGATCAGCGAGACGAGCGCTACCAAATCGGGATGCGCGTTGCATCAGAACTAGGAATAGATACCCTCTACCAGGTGAACTCCTACTCGCTGAGCCGTGATCTTTATAAAAAGGACTCTGTGTTTCTGAAAACCATTACCGGTGATGTGAATTGGGATTACAACGACCCGCTATGGAAGGGTTTTGAAGATTGGTTGGCGTATGATGATAAGTTGGTTTCTAAAATGAACCTGACCGAGTACTTAAAAAATATGAACTCGAGAGAATCCCATCAGTATGGCTATGGTGCTTACTTACTCGGCGGATTTAAAACTGAAAACAACCAAGGGGCAGACCATTTGTCTATTTGGTGGTATAACAGAAACCTGCGCATCTTCCGAAATATTATAGGTATTACCGAGGGTCCCGAAGATCGTATTATGGTACTCATGGGAAATGGGCATGCTGCCATTTTGCGCCAACTATTTGAAAGTTCACCAGCATATGAATTTGTTGAATTTGGCAGTTTAGAATAATTTTTGGCTATTTTCGGGACGTTGTATGCAAACTCCCAAACACATTTTACCCGTTATCGTGATTGCCCAGTTTTGCTGTACGTCGCTTTGGTTTGCAGGAAACGGGGTTTTACCACAACTCACCGGAACATTCCTATTGCCCAACACGGCGCTTAGCTGGCTCACCTCTGCCGTACAATTTGGTTTTATTGTAGGCACGTTTGTTTTTGCTTTGCTCACCATAGCAGACCGCTTTTCTCCTACCCGCGTGTTTTTTATATGTGCCATCTTAGGTGCTGCAGCAAACCTTTGCCTCCTATTTGAGAACAACACTCTCGAAAGTTTGGTCGCGTTTCGCTTTCTAACCGGTGTTTTTTTAGCTGGCATCTATCCCGTGGGTATGAAAATTGCTTCCGATTACTATGAAAAAGGATTGGGGAAATCATTGGGTTTTTTGGTAGCCGCATTGGTACTGGGCACCGCTTTTCCGCATGCATTACAGAGTTCTGAAATGTCTTTATCATGGAAAACTGTACTTGTAACGATATCCATACTATCGACCACTGGCGGACTCTTACTGCTACTCTTTGTAGGTGACGGACCCTACCGGAAACCTGCCCAGAAACTTCAGCTTACCACCATCTCAAACATTTTTAAGAACCGTAGTTTTAGAAAGGCTGCTTTTGGGTATTTTGGCCACATGTGGGAGTTGTACGCATTTTGGGCATTTGTGCCTGTATTGCTAAAAGCTTATTCGCTTCAGGCAGGTAGTGCATCATTGAACATTTCAGCAGCATCGTTTTTTATTATTTCCGTAGGAAGTTTGGGCTGTATAGCTGGCGGGGCTATTTCAAAATATATAGGTAGTGAAAAAGTGGCAAGGGCATCGCTTTTAATTTCGGGCAGCTGTTGTTTGCTATCCCCTATTTTTTTTACAGCCCAACCCATTCTCTTTTATAGTTTCTTGTTGTTTTGGGGCATGGCCGTCATTGCAGATTCGCCTATGTTTTCAACCTTAGTGGCACAACGCGCAGTTAGCGAACAAAAGGGTACGGCGCTCACCATTGTAAATTGCATTGGGTTTGCGACCACAATTGTGAGTATACAGGTGCTCAGCTATCTTTCGGAACTAGTTGCCCCTACCTACTTATTCTTAGTATTGGCCATCGGGCCTGTTTTTGGTCTCATTTCAATGGGAAGAAATAAAAGAAGGGCAGTTTCCGCATAACATCACGAAATTTTTAGTCCGTTTTCAACTTTTAAGCTTGGCTGTAACAAGGTTACATCGGTATCGTTTACCGCGCCTAGCACCAGGCATTCGCTCATAAAAGGGCCTATTTGTTTCTTCGGAAAGTTTACTACGGCAACTAGCTGCATCCCAATCAATGCTTCGGTAGTGTACAAACTTGTGATTTGCGCCGACGATTTGAGGATTCCTATTTCGGCACCAAAATCTATTTGAAGTTTATACGAAGGATTTCTGGCTTCGGGGAATTCGGAAGCTGAAATCACGGTTCCTACGCGCATGTCTACCTTTTCAAAGTCGGCCCATGAAAGGTTATTCGTCATGGGTAATTCTTAATTTTTCGCGCATTTCTTCGGAAATATAAGTACCTGCTGCGCTGTAGTTATCTACCAACAAGCCTTTTTTACCATCTTTGGTTTCTATTGCGTACAGAATGGAGCTATCGCCTGGGTTTGTCATTCCCTCAAAGCGGAAATAGCGCACAACTTCACAGTCGCCTGCTTTCCATTCTTTTTTCAGTCCTTTCGATTCGATTCCTTCTTCAACTAAGTTGAAATCTTCGGTAAATCCTTCCTTCTGTAAATCTTCTATCGCTACTGAAAGCGAACTATATCCTTTTTCCATGGTTATTTCAGTTTTAATAAAGATACATAGGCTTTTGCAGACCTTCAAATCTTTATAATATGTTTAGTATTTAAAAATTGTGATACGCGCGCAGATGAGCCATTAGATTTGTAACTTTACCTACGCAATCGCTACTAATTTAAGAAACAACACACATGGCCCTCACACCTTCTAATATGATGCCTTTAGGTACAGTAGCACCCCAATTTACGCTTATTGATGCACGAACCAACAAACCAGTTTCTTTAGCCGACATTCGCGGTGAAAAAGGGACGGTGGTGATGTTTATTTGCAACCATTGCCCGTTTGTTAAGCATGTAAATGAAGAATTGGTGCGTATGGCGAACGATTACCGGGTAACAGGCTTTGGCTTTGTGGCCATAAGCAGCAACGATATTGAGAAGTACCCCCAGGACGCTCCGAAATTTATGTGGGATGTTGCCAGAAATGAAAATTACCCGTTCCCTTACTTATTTGATGAAACCCAGGAGGTGGCCAAGGCGTATGATGCTGCCTGTACGCCCGATTTCTATTTGTTTGATGGCGATTTAAAATTGGTATATCGTGGCCAATTGGACAATTCCCGTCCCGGTAATGGAATTCCGGTAAACGGTCGGGATTTGCGAGAGGCGATGGATAATATTTTGAACAACAATGTGCAGCGAAAGGATCAGAAACCGAGTATGGGCTGCAACATTAAGTGGAAGGAATAAGATTTTGGGATATTGTGTTTTAAGCTATATTTTTACTGGATATCAACTATAGAAACCCGTTGTTATCCTAGTGCTTTTTACAGGATATCAACTATAAACTGAACGATATAACACGTTGGCATTAATTAAAATGAAATACTTCATAATATTACTATGTA
>TARA_R100000306_G_C4382017_1_pt1 | contig 23044 bp, 20 predicted proteins | sample TARA_R100000306 | Tara Oceans TARA_R100000306 (sample SAMEA2620824) | marine metagenome | biome: marine biome (ENVO:00000447); feature: mesopelagic zone (ENVO:00000213); material: "saline water (ENVO:00002010), including plankton (ENVO:xxxxxxxx)" | depth 1000 m | reverse complement strand
CACCAAAAAACAAAACCAGTATCGGGGTCATCAACGCGCCGCCACCCACGCCAGTTACCCCCACCACAAAGCCGGTTAACGCCCCGGCAACGGTATAGCTCAGGTCAATCATGCTGGGGTTTCTGTGCTGCAGGGTTGGGTGCGGGCAGGTTCGCCGCGTTCAATCGCAATGCCAGATGGGCATCTTCGGTACGGGCGGCCGCGACGAACCACGGGTTCAAGACATTTGCCTTGCCGTAATGCAAAGGTTGGCCGTGCATGTCCAGCACCACGCCGCCAGCGCCTTCCAGGACAGCCTGCGCGGCGGCGGTGTCCCATTCGCAGGTGGGCCCCAGGCGCGGGTACAGGTCGGCCTGGCCGCTTGCAATGGTGCAGAATTTCAGGGAACTGCCGGCCTGCACCAGCTCAATGGCGCCCAGTTTCTCCATAAATGCCTGCGTTTCAGTGTTCAGGTGGCTCTTGCTGGCAACCACGCGCATGCGGCTCAAGTGCCCCAAGTGCCCCAAGTGCCCCAAGTGCCCGGCGCCAGCGTTGCTGTTGGCAGCATTTTCCCCGGCGTCTGCGTTTTCGCCGGGCGGACACGCCAGTGTTGAAACCACGTCTTTATTGCGCATGCCGGCACCCAGGCCGGCGCCGCCCCAATAGAAGGCGTCGTGCGCCGGGGCATAGACCACACCGAAAGTGGCCCGGCCGTTTTCAATTAAAGCAATATTCACCGTGAAATCGCCGTTACGGTTCAGAAATTCCTTTGTGCCGTCCAAAGGGTCAACCAGCCAATGGCAGCCGGTGGGTAAGCGCCACGCCTGCGACGCGTTGTCTTCTTCCGAGACCACGTGGGTGCCGGGGAAGGCGGCTTGCAGCCCACGCAAAATGCATTCATGCGCCAATAAGTCGGCTTGTGTCACCGGGCTTTGGTCGGCTTTAAGCTGCGCGTCGATGCCGGCCTGCGCATACACGCGCATGATGTGTTCGCCCGCTTCACGGGCGATGTCTTCAAGTACAGGGGCCAGTTCCAGCCCGGCGTTAATGTGTCGCATTATTTGCTTATAGCGAATTGGGGAGTTGAAATGCTAGCAGTGTGCCTTGATAATCACAATACTAAGCTAATAACTGCAAATTACGACAATGTCTGAATCTTCTGTTGCATCTAGAACCAACCCGGCCGCATCGTTGCAGGGGCTCGATCAACCCCAGGTATGGGATATCGACCTGGCCCATGCGCATTTGGCTGGCGACAACCCCTCGCACACGCGGCGAACCACTGAACGGCGTTTGCATGAACTCAACCTGCTGCCGGCAGAGCTGGGCGCGGAAACCCTGCGCGATGAGCACGGCCGCGCGCCTCGAACGCTGGTGCTGAATTGGGCGCTGGAAAAGGTGCGTAGCCAGCGTAAACGCATTCTGTTTGTGCAACTGGCCAACCTGCCCAATGGGCGTCCTTGCCTGCATGCCAACGACCCACGCGGCGCCCGTTTCTGGGTGCCGTTAAGCGTAGCCACACCAGGTAACGATGCCGTGCCAGGCAAGGTCGGTGCGGCTAAAAGGGCCAATCAGGCCGAAACGGTTGAAGCGCCAGATCCGGACACGATACTGAATGCCCTGGTACAGTTGCAACAGCATATCGGCAAAGACATTGCTGTATTCCCACATGGGCCGTTGGTTGGTTTATTGCGCAGTGCCATTGCGCCAAACGGGGTGACGCTGACACCGCAGGCTTATCAACCCGTACTGAACCTGCGTCCACGCCGTAAAGCCCAGGGGATTGGTGTTTCGCCCCATTTGAAGCGCCTGGAAGCGGAAAGCATTCATATTATTCGTGAAGCTGTGGCCGAAGCACAGAACCCTGCCATGTTGTATTCCGTGGGCAAAGACAGCGGGGTCATGTTGCATCTGGCGCGCAAGGCCTTCTACCCCGCACCGCCGCCGTTTCCCCTGCTGCATGTGGATACGCGCTGGAAGTTTCAGGAAATGTACCTGTTTCGCGACTACATGGCGGCTGAATCGGGTATGGATTTGCTGGTGCATATTAACCCCGAAGCCATCGACAAAGACATCAACCCGTTTGATCATGGCTCGGCCCTGCACACCGACATTACCAAGACCGAAGGCCTGAAGCAGGCGCTGGATCAATACAAGTTCGACGTGGTGTTCGGCGGCGCCCGGCGCGATGAAGAAAAGTCGCGCGCCAAGGAGCGCGTGTTTTCCTTCCGTACTGCCACCCACCGATGGGACCCGAAAAACCAGCGGCCCGAGCTCTGGAACCTGTACAACACCAAGAAAAACCCCGGCGAAAGCATTCGCGTCTTCCCGTTGTCGAACTGGACCGAGCTGGATATCTGGCAATACATTTACCAGGAAGACATTCCCGTGGTGCCTCTGTATTTTTCCGAGGCGCGCCCGGTGGTGGTGCGCGACGATATGATCATGATGGTTGACGACGACCGCTGCCGCCTGTTGCCCGGTGAAGACATTCAAATGAAGCCGGTGCGCTTTCGCACCCTGGGCTGTTACCCCTTAACCGGCGCAGTTGAATCGCAGGCCGACTCGCTCGACGATATTCTGCTGGAACTCATTAACGCGCGCACCTCCGAGCGCCAGGGTCGCAAAATTGATACCGACAGCGCCGGCAGCATGGAAAAGAAAAAACAGGAAGGATATTTCTAATGGCCCGTTTAAACGAATACACCAGCGCCGCCGACTGGATCGCCCAGCAGTCGGGCCACGACCTCTTGCGTTTCATTACCTGCGGCAGTGTGGATGACGGCAAAAGCACCCTGATCGGTCGCCTGCTGTGGGAATCCAAGCAACTGTTCGACGACCAGCTTGCCACGCTGGAAGCCGATTCGCGTCGCCACGGCACGCAAGGCGAAGAGATCGACTTTGCGTTGTTGGTGGATGGCCTGGCCGCCGAGCGCGAGCAGGGCATTACGATTGACGTGGCCTACCGCTTCTTTGCCACCCAGCACCGCAAATTCATTGTGGCCGACACCCCCGGCCACGAGCAGTACACCCGCAATATGGTCACCGGGGCCTCAACGGCCGATGTGGCTGTTCTGCTGGCCGATGCGCGCCAGGGCGTGCTAACGCAAACCCGGCGCCATGCGTTCTTAACGTCGTTGGTGGGGATTCGCCACGTGGTGCTGGCCGTGAACAAAATGGATCTGGTCAACTATAGCCAGGCCACATTCAATGAAATAGAAGAAACGTTCAAGACTTTTGCCGAATCGCTGGGGTTTGAAAGCATCACCGCCATACCGGTGTCGGCCCTGAAGGGCGACAATATGGTGGAACGTTCTGCCCACACCGGCTGGTACGGCGGCCCCACCTTATTGGGTTACCTGGAAACCGTACCGGTTGCGCCTCGTACTCACCAGCAGTTTGTATTGCCGGTGCAGTGGGTGAACCGACCCGACTCCAGTTTCCGTGGGTTCAGCGGCACGGTGGTGGCCGGCCACATTGAGCCCGGCGAAACCGTGCGGGTCACCGCCTCGGGCCAAACCGCCAACGTAAAGCGGGTGGTGACCATGGATGGCGATTTAGGCAGCGCCCAGGCCGGCGATGCCATTACGCTTACGCTGGATGCCGAAATCGACGCCTCGCGGGGCGATATTCTTACGCGCGCCGACACCCCGTTGAACACAACCGATCAGTTCGAAGCCACGATTGTGTGGATGCACGACGACCCGGGCCTGGTCGGGCGCAGCTATGAAATGAAACTGGCCAACCAGTGGGCCGGTGCCACGCTAACGACCATCAAGCATCGCATTAACGTGAACACCCTGGCGCATGAGGCGGCACGGCAACTGGGCTTGAATGACATCAGCGTGTGTAATGTGGCGCTCAGCCGCCCGCTGGCGTTCGATACCTATGCCAATCTGCCCGCGCTGGGCGGCTTTATTCTGGTCGACCGCTTCACCCACGCCACGGTTGCGGCCGGCATGATCACTCACAGCCTGCGGCGTGCCCAGAACGTGCACCGCCAGGCGCTTAGCATTACCCGTGAAAACCGCGAACGCCTGAACGGCCATCCCGGCAAGGTCATTTGGTTTACCGGGTTGTCGGGTTCGGGTAAATCCACCATTGCCAATGCCCTGGAAAAGCAGCTGCACGAGCAGGGCCGGCGCACCTATATTCTGGACGGCGACAATATCCGCCAGGGCCTGAACAAAGACCTGGGCTTTACCGAAGCCGACCGCGTGGAAAACATACGTCGCATTGCCGAAGTGGCCAGGCTCATGATGGACGCCGGCTTAATTGTGATGACGGCCTTTATTTCACCTTACCGTCGCGAGCGCGACATGGCGCGCGAACTCATTGGTGAAGACCGCTTCATGGAAGTGTTTGTGGACACGCCGCTGGAAGTGTGCGAAGCCCGCGACCCCAAAGGCCTGTACAAGCGCGCGCGTAAAGGTGAAATTCCCAATATGACCGGTATCAACAGTGCGTACGAAGCACCCGAACGGCCCGATGTGGTGGTGAACACCGAAAGCGGGGAAATGGGGGCGATTGTGAATAGGCTGGCGGGGTTGTTGTAAGCGTTACGTTGCGTAAGTCACATTCCAATATTAATATATGCCTATAATTTATGCGCATAACCAATGCGTAAAAGGAATGAAACTGATGACTGCGCATACTGCCAAGCGTGCTACCAATTTAAGCCTCAGTGTTGACGTTTTAAAGGAAGCAAAGCAATTGGGGATCAATATTTCGCAAGTGTGCGATGCACATTTGCGGGAAATTGTTCGTCTTGAGCAAGCGCGGCGTTGGCGTAACGAGCATGAGGGGTTTATAAACGCCTATAACGAAACCATTGAAAATGAGGGCCTGCCGCTCGATGAGTGGAGAAGCTTCTAATGGCGCGTTTCGATGTTTATGCAAACCCGGGCACCCATGCCACGACCACACCTTATTTGCTTAATGTGCAAAGCGACCTATTGGACGACTTAGGCAGTTGCGTCGTGATTCCTTTACGTCGTCTAAGCGATTTTCCGAGTGTGAAGCTTTCAACCCATTTCACGCCCGTATTTGAAATTAACGGCGAAAACTATTTACTGGAAACACCCAAGATGGGTGCTGTACCACGGCGTGTTCTGAAGCGTGCTGTTGCTTCATTAACGCATGAGCAATCAAAAATCACGGCTGCACTCGACTTCTTGTTTCACGGTTATTGACACGTTACGTTGCGCAGGCGTGCGTTAAAAAGGCGGCGAATTTCTTCGCCGCCTTTTTATATGGCTGTAAGCCAGCTACGCAAAGATCAGGCCTGCGCCTTGGCCGCAGCGGCAAGCACGTCTTCGGCCGTTTTACCCACCTGCTCCAGGTATTCGGTGGGGGCGGTTGCCCCTTCGGTATTGATCAACAGCACTTTAGAGGCTTCGTTAATCCCCGCCGCTTTACCTTGTTCGGCGTTTTCGGTTAGTTCAATCAGTGCTGCCAGGCTGGCCGCACCCGAGCCACCGCTCACAATCGGGATGTCGCCGTATTGACCGTCGGCCAATATTTTCATGGCCTCAATGGCCTTGGTGTCGGATACGGTAATGAAATAATCGCAGGCAGGTTGCAAGAACCGCCATGCCAGCGGAGACGCTTCGCCGCAAGCCAGCCCCGCCATTAAAGAGTCGATGTCGCCGGTTGCACTGGCAGCATGCCCGGCAAGCGCACTTTGGTACAGGCAGTCGGCCTGGTTGGGTTCCACCACAATCAGGGTGGGGCGGTTTTTACCGTAGCGCTCCCACAGGTATGCGGTAATACCGGCTGCCATGCCGCCCACGCCGCCTTGCAAAAACACATGGGTAAACGGGGGTGTATCTGAATTGCGTGCATCAAGCTGGTCGATCACTTCCGAGGGAATCGTGGCGTAGCCTTGCATGACATCACGGGGAATTTCTTCGTAGCCTTCATAGGAAGTATCCGACACAACCAGCCAGCCTTCCGTTTTTGACAGCGATTCGGCATGCTCAACCGAGTCATCGTAGTCGCCTGCAACGCGCACAATTTCCGCGCCGTTCGAGGCAATGGCTTTTTCGCGGTCGGGGTTGACCTGGCTGCTTAATACAATAATGCAACGACATCCAATGTCGCGCGCCGCTGCCGCCAAAGAGCAACCGTGGTTCCCGGCTGTGGCGCTCACAATGGTGAAGTCTTTAAGCGCCTGGGCATGTTCACCGTTGAACAGCGAATGGGCGGTAAAGCCGGCATCGGGGAATTTACGCAAGATCAGCCTGATCAGGGCAATTGAAGCGCCCAGGGCCTTGAAGCTGCCCAGCGGCGAGCGCTTCGATTCATCTTTCAACAGAACAGCGCCCACACCCAGTTTCTGCGCCAGATGCGTCATCGAAACCAGCGGTGTCGGTTCGGCGCTTAGCATGCGCCAGCCTGATAGCCATTCGCGCGATTCGTTGGCGCGCTCAAGATTCATAATTTGCTGCAGCTCGGCGGGGTAATCGGCACGGGTTGCGTTTTTGTTGTGGGTGAACATGAAGTCTCCTGTGATGCGTTGTAATTAAGAAAATGATCTCGACATGGCACTGGGGGCGTCGTCGATATAGGCAACAACGTCTTCCAGCGGCTTGCGCACAAAAGGCTTGCCCGCATTGGCGGGATACCCCACTGTCAGCATGCCTTGCGGAATCCAGTCTTCCGGCAGATCAAGCGTTGTTTGAACCAGCGTCGGGCAAAACATAGGCGCACACATCCAGCACGATGAAAGGCCGGTTGCCTGGGCCCCAAGCATGATGTTCTGGCCGGCCATGGCAACACTTTGTGTGGCCATGCAGAATTCGTGCTGGTTCCGGTTGGCGTCGCGGTAGCTGTCCATTTCCGCCATCGTCACGCACAGCAGAATCAGCGTGGGCGCGTTGGTAATGCGGGCGAAAGAGCGCGCCACATCGTTCTTCACGTCGGTGGGGTCGTCGTTGTCGGCCAGGCGGTCGCGCTCCAGTTTGTCGCCCATGGCCCTGGCCAGTTTGGCTTTCTTGTCATGGCTGCGAATCACAACGAAGCGCCACGGCTGGCGGTTGTGGGCCGAGGGGGCGCAAACGGCCATTTCCAGCAGCGTGTTAATCAGTTCCAGTGGCGGCTGCTCGGGCAGGTAGCGTCGCACCGAGCGTCGGTTGAACAAGGCCGGGGTGAAGCGCGCCTGTGGCAGCGCGTTGCCGGTTCGGCCTTGATCTTGCCGGGGCTCAATTGCAACAGTGTCAGTGCTAAACATGCGCGACTTCCTTGGGGCGCTTGGCGTGCTTGCGCATGAGCGGCACAATCGGTTGAATGGGCGGCTTTGCCTCACGTGCGCGTTGGCGCAGATGCTCGGGCACGGCCTCATACAGTGTCGAGCGCTGCTGCGGTGTACGCCCCATCGAGATCAGCAGCGACTCCAGTGTGGTGGCCGTCATTTCCTGCCCGTGCGATGCACCGGCCGAGCGTGAAATGGTTTCATTCATCAGGGTGCCGCCCAGGTCGTTGGCGCCGGCGTTCAGGCACAGCTCAACGCCCGTGACCCCCATTTTCACCCAGGATGCCTGGATATTCGGTATGTGCGGGTGCAATGCCAGACGCCCCACCGCGTGCATCAAGACCGCCTCGCGGAAAGTCGGGCCCTTGCGCGAGCGTCCTTTCCGATAAATGGGCGATTCCATATGCACGAAAGGCAAAGGCACGAACTCGGTAATGCCGCCGGTTTCCATTTGCAGATCGCGCAATAGCAGCAAGTGACGCGCCCAGTGCTTGTAGCCTTCCACGTGACCAAACATAATGGTGGAGGTGCTTTTAAGGCCAACCTGATGCGCCGCACGCATCACTTGCATCCATTCGTTGGTGGTGACTTTATCAATGCAAATAATCTGGCGGATTTCGTCGTCAAGAATTTCGGCCGCCGTGCCCGGCAGTGTCGACAGGCCGCTGTCCTTGAGCATGAGCAGGTAGTCTTTAAGCGGCATGTTCAGGGTTTCTGCGCCTTGCCAGATTTCCAGCGGGGAAAACGCATGAATATGCATTTCCGGCACCACCGATTTCACGGTTTCGCAAATTTCCTTATAGGTTTCACCGGTATAAGAAGGGTGAATACCGCCTTGCATGCAAACTTCCGTTGCGCCGCGCTCCCACGCTTCCAGCACGCGTCGCTGAATTTCGTCCAACGGCAGGTCGTAGGGCTTGCCACGCAAGTCTTCGGCGCCCTTGCCTTTTGCAAAAGCGCAAAACTGACACCGATAGCCGCAAATATTGGTGTAGTTGATGTTGCGATTCACCACGAACGTGACGGCATTGCCGCTCATGTCGCGGCGCACTTCGTCGGCGGCCTGGCAAACGGCGGAAAAAGCCTTGCCGTGTGCCTGGAACAGGCGTTCAATGTTGTGTTCGGTTAAGGTTTTCCCGGCTTGCGCACGACTCAGAATCGCGCTGACCTCGCCCTGAATGGCGGGGGCGCCGCTACGCGCCTGTTTGGCCAGCTGCACAATTTTCTCCGGGGGCGGCGTTTGGCTGCCCGCCGTCCAGGCATCGGTGTAAGCCAGGCCATGGCCATCGCTTAATTGCAGAATACGGGTGTGGAAGCCGGGGTCGACCCAGTGGGCCAGTTCGCGTACGTATTTCGGGTACACAGTCAGGCGCTCGGCCAGGACTTTGCCGGCTTTCTCGGTTGCCACCGACAGCGCTTCCAGATGCGGCCAGGGTGCCTCGGGGTTGACGTGGTCGGGTGTAATGGGCGAGACCCCGCCCCAGTCGTTGATACCGGCGTCAACCAACTGTTTCAAGCCTTCCGGCTGGAGATTGGGCGGTGCCTGAATGTTGGCGTCGGGCCCGAAAATCAGGCGTGCCGCAGCAATCGTCCACAAGTGTTCTTCCAGCGACGGCGCTTTGGCGTTGGCCATCAGTGTGCCCGCTTTGGGGCGAAAATTCTGGATGATGATTTCCTGGATGTGCCCAAACTCCTGGTCGAGCTCACGCAAAGCCAGCAGCGAGTCGATGCGTTCGCGCCGCGTCTCGCCAATGCCGATCAGAATGCCCGACGTGAACGGAACCCGGGTTTCGCCTGCCAGCCGAAGGGTTTCCAGGCGCGCCTTGGGGTCTTTGTCGGGCGAGCCGTAATGGGCCTGGCCCGGTTCGCACAAACGCGGCGATACGTTTTCAAGCATGATGCCCTGCGAGGCAGACACGGTGCGCAGTTTCAGCAAGTCGTCTCGTGTGAGCAGGCCCGGATTCACGTGCGGAATAAGCCCGGTTTCCTCGTACACGGCCTTGCAGGCGTCGATTAAATAGCTGATTGTGCTGTCGTAACCCATTTCATCAAGCGCCTCACGCGCGGCGCGATAGCGCAACTCGGGCTTGTCGCCCAGCGTGAACAGGGCTTCCTTGCAGTCTGCCTTGGCACCCTGGCGGGCAATTTCAATGACCTGCTCAATGCTTAAGTAGGGCGCCGGCATTTTGCGCGGCGTTTGGGCAAACGTGCAGTAATGGCAAACGTCGCGGCACAACTGGGTAAGCGGAATGAAAACTTTACGGGAGTAGGAGACAACGTCGCCGTGGCCGGTGTCGCGCAATTGGGCCGCTGTCTTGCACAACGATGAAACCGGCTGGGTAATCAGTTCGTAGGCCGCGCTTTCAGAAAGTTGCGTGTGCATGCGGGAGTTGGAGTTTTGCATAGCAGTATTCATCCTTTATGAATGCTCGAAAGGGCCGGTGTCTGCTCGGCATACGGAAAGAACGTGCCCGCCAGCGAAAAGGCGGTGCGCGATGTATGGCGCAAACGGTCGGCGATGCCGCTTTGAACTAAAAAGCGGTATGTGCGGGTGGCGCTTTCCTGGTTCATGAAGGAAAGCAAATCAAGAGGCCGGTCGATGTCGTACTGCAACTGGGGCAGGCTTAACGTATTCAATTGAACGCCAGACGAGGCGGCCAGTTGGCAGTGCGCCCGAAAGCTGTTGTGGCCAAAGCAGTTCGGAATGGCGTCGGGTGGTGAGCACAACATGGCATTGGTGCCGCCGTCGCGCAAGGCGGGCACCAGCGTGACCGAACGCGATGCCGCATGGTGACTGATAATGCGCCTGACGCTTTGCGGATCAATGCCCGGCACATCGGCCGGTACCACCAGCATGCCTTCCATGCCCGCCTTCTTCAGGGTTTGGGCGGCGCTGGCAATGGCCCCCGACAGCCCGCCGATAACGGGGTCGCGCAGTGTCTTCACGCCCATGTTTGCGGCCAGTTGAGCTGCCTGCGGGTCGCTGGTAATGACGTAGACGCCGGTTAAAGCCGGGCATTGCGTGAGTGTGGCCATGACATCTTCAAACATGGCCCGGGCCAGAAGTCGCCGCTCGCCGGCCGACAGTACCGGCTGCAGCCGCTGTTTGGCATCGCTGAAACTTTTAACGGGTATAACTGCCGCCAGGCGGTGAGCTGTCATACATCCTCGCTCTACTTTGTTTGAGTTGCCTCAAGACGCAATTGTCCGGCAAATTCAAGTGTTGCTTGTGCAAGATTCAAAGCGTCTTCAGGGCTTTTCATCAAGGTTCGGGTTACAACAGTGGGAACGGATACATATGCGGCATCAAGTTCGTCGGCCCGGTCAATGACCAGGCCATTGATGAAGTCGAGATAAACCTGTGCAATGCCGGTGGAATCCACCGGTATTTCAAGCTCTTGCATTATTTTTGCGGCCGGCCCCTTCACGGCTTTGCCGCCAATCAAGGGGGAAACCGCCACCACGGGCGCGCTGGCCCGGCGCAGTGCCTCGCGAACACCGTTCAGGGCCAGAATCGGCTCAATGCTCAGCTGCGGATTCGACGGGCAGATAATAATGGCGTCCAGGTCGGGGTCGGTTAGCCGTGCCATTAAATCGGCCTGCGGCGTTGCCGTATCGGCACTCGTATAAGCGATGCTTTCAACCTTGGGTTTTCCCGCCTTGCGAACGAAGTAGTCCTGGAACGCCAGTTCGCCTTCATCGGTATGGAGTACGGTACGCACCGGGTTGTTGCTCATGGGAACAACATGGGCGCGAATGCCCAGTTGTTTGCTGATCAGGGCGGTGACTTCCGACAGCGTTTGGCCCGAACGCAAGCGGTGGCTGCGCTCAAGATGCATGGCCAGGTCGCGGTCGCCCAGTGCAAACCAGCTTTGCGCGCCCAACTCTTTAAGCGCTTCAAGGCAATGCCAGGTTTCATCGGCACGCCCCCAGCCACGGGTCGTGTCATTCTTGTTGGCCAGGGCATAAACCACTGAATCAAGATCCGGGCATATGTTCAGGCCCAGGTGTTCGAAGTCGTCGCCGGTGTTAACCACAATGGTGAGGCTGTCGGGGGCCGTAATCAGTTCGTTCAGGCCCTGGGCCAGCTTGGCGCCGCCCACGCCGCCACACAAGGCCAGCACACGTTTGGATGAGTGAAGGGAAGAAGAGCGGTTATCGGTCATCGCGCTGGGCCTCATTCCTAACGAAATAAATCTTGATTTCGTGGGCGTAATAATGTTTGGGCGCTATTGTCCGGTTCGTCCCAATGAAGACCGCGCACGTGCACTGCGGGTTGTCCTGCATTGGTTTGCCCCATAATCAGCGACGCCGCAGCGGCGATTTCATCGGCAAAGGCAATTTCAGACACGCGCATGGCGCGGTTGTACAGGTCGGGTTTTCCGATCAGGCTAAGCAGGCTGGGCAAGCCTGCCGACCCCAGGGCAACGCCGGTTACACCCATTCTCCAGGGGCGTCCGAAGCTGTCATTGATAATGACGCCGACATCGGCATTGAAATGGCGGTCGAGCGCTGCCTTGATCAGGGAACAGGTCTGGTCGGGATTTTCCGGCAGCAACAGCGCGTATTCGTCGTCGTTCGGGTGATCGATATTCGACTGATCGATGCCCGCATTGGCCATGATATAGCCCAGGCGGTGTTCCACAATTAACAGACCCGGGCGCTGGGCAATAATTTCGCGGCTTTCAGACAGAATCAGCTCAACCATGCGGCTGTCTTTGCCGGTTTGTTGCGCAATTTCAAGTGCCCTGGCCGATGGCTTTACATCGGCCAGGCGCACAAGCTGCCCTTCTGCCTTGGATACGATTTTCTGCGCCAGGACAACCACATCTTGTGTCTGTAAAGCCATGCCGTTGTGTTGCAGGCTGTCAATCAGCACGGATGCCAGGTCGTCGTTCGGCACGATCATCGGAAAGTCGGCCAGGGCGTTGATACTGATCGACGTATGGGGCAGGTCGGGCATAAGGCGTGCCTTAGCGGTTGATGCCGGTTATTTGGATGCCTGCGCAATCAACCTTGTAGCGTTTGTTGATGCCAATCAGCAGCGAGGTCATGGCTTCTGCGGCGGCCGAGTTGGCAATGGCCCCGGCATCAATGCCGCGCATGCCAATCGGCTCAATCAACGAGATAACGATTTTTCGTGCTTCAACGTCGTTGCCCGTTACCAGAATGTCGCAGGCGATGTCGCCCTCGGCTTGCAGCTTGTCGGCGCCCACGTTCTGAAAGGCGGAAACCACACGTGCTTTTTCGCCGATTTTGTTCTGGGCGATCATGCCGGCGGAACCTTCCGGCGGCAATTGCACAACGGCCACTTTGGGTGGTACCAGGGGCACAACGGCGTCAACAACGATTTTGCCCTCTACAACGTCTTTGATTTCGTCGAGAATGGCATCGTGATTTGAAAACGGAACAGTCAGCACAACAATATCGGCGGCTTTGGCTGCGTCGTAGTTGCTCAGGCCTGTGGGGGCAGGGCCGCCCGCAGCCGGCGTTAATGCGCTGGCCGCTTCGTGCGCCTTTTCGGCTGTTCGCGAGCCAACAATAACGGGAAAGCCGGCTTTCACCCACCGCTTGGCAAGCCCGGAACCCAGCGAGCCAGTGCCGCCAAGAATTGCAATTTTAGGTTGGTTTTCCATTTGGAGCTCCTGGACAGGTTTAGTCAAGCTTCATTTCAGTAAGCGGCAGAATTTTTACCCCGGCCGCTTCCAGGCCTTCACGCACCTTGGCGGCCAACGCAACTGCGGTGGGTTCGTCGCCATGAACACATAAAGAGTCAACCCGGCGCTTTACGCGCTTGCCCGACATCGAGATAATTTCACCTTCGGTAACCATGCGTACAACCTGTTCGGTTGCCGCTTGCGGATCTTTAATAACCGAGCCGGCCACCGCGCGCGACACCAAGTTGCCGTTATCGTCGTACAAGCGGTCGCAAAAACCTTCCCTTGCCAGCGGCAAATTCAGGCGTTCAGCGGCTTTTTCCATTTCGGAACCCGATAACGCAACATAAATGAGGTTGGAGTCAACGGTTTTAAGCGCCCGGCCAATGGCCATGGCGTAATCTTCGTCTTCGGCTGCCATGTTGTTCAGCGCGCCGTGGGGTTTGACGTGGGTGACTTTTTCGCCGACATAGGCAGCCATGGCTTGCAATGCGCCGATTTGATAGGCGATCATGTTTTCCAGGTCGCTGGCTTTCATTTGAATGCGGCGTCGGCCAAAGCCCCACAGGTCGTTAAAACCGGTGTGTGCGCCAATACTGACGCCTTCTTTTTTCGCATTCTCTACAACGCGTCGCATGGTGTTGGCGTCGCCTGCATGGAAGCCACAGGCAATGTTGGCCGAACGGATGATTTTCAGGATGGCGTTGTCGTCTCCGATGTCGTACGCACCAAACCCTTCGCCCATATCCGCATTAAGATTCACCGATAAAGTCATTTTGTTTTCCTTCGGGTTGAGTAGAAGAAGCTTTTGATCTATCTGATGCGACCAGTATATTGTACTATAGATAGAAAGACAATATGATTGCATCAATCGAAAACCCTAATTCGAATCAAAAGCCGCTTTTCCCGCAGCTTGAAAGGGCGGCAACTTTTGGAGAAGACTGATGACAGTGCAGTTTCTAAGTGCCGGCGATACCGCAATGGTGGTGCAGTTTGGGCAAGTCATTGATCGTGTTCTTAGCGATCAGGTGCTTGCGTTAAGCCGGCGGATTCGCGCGTTGAATATTCCCGGCGTGGTCGATCTGGTGCCCACGTTCCGGTCATTGCTGATTAATTACGACCCCACTCAAGTGCGCGGCGCCGACCTGCAGGCCACGCTCGAGGGCCTGCTTGAAAGCGGGGATACCGAGGCGCAGGCGGTTCGCCAGTGGTCGGTGCCGGTCTGCTACGACGGCGAGTACGCGCCCGACTTGCAGGAAGTGGCGCAAACGGCCGGGCTCTCGGCCGATGAAGTGGTTCAGCTGCATACCGACACCCAGTTTCACGTTTACATGATTGGCTTTGTGCCGGGCTACCCCTACATGGGTGACCTGCCGAAGTCATTGGTGCTTCCGCGGCGCAGCAACCCGCGCACGCGGGTTCCGCCAGGCTCGGTGGCCATTGCGTCAACCATGACGGCGGTTTATCCCATTGAAAGCCCGGGCGGCTGGCACCTGATTGGTGCAACGCCCATTCGTTTGTTCGACACGCGCCTGGAGGCGCCGGCTTTGTTCAAGCCGGGCGACAAGGTGCGTTTCAAGCCAGTGGCTGCTGCGGAGTATCAGCGCATTCGCGAGGCGGTTCAAGCCGATGAATATGAAGTTCAATGTGAAAAGGTGATGGTATGAGTAACGGGTTGAAGGTACTGGATGCCGGGCCGTATTCCACGATTCAGGATATGGGACGCATGGGCTATCAGGACGTTGGCGTGCCGGTGTCGGGTGCGCTGGACAAGACAAGCGCCAGAATTGCCAACATGCTGGTGGGCAATGACCGCCATTGCCCGGTATTGGAAATGCTGTTGCAGGGCGTTGCGTTCGAGGTGCAGGCCGATTCGGTGCGCGTGGCGCTGTTTGGCTGTGAAGGCGCGTTGACCATTGAGGGTGCCCGCAAATTAACCGTGCCTGCCGGGCGCAGTGTGCGGCTGGTAAAAGGCGACAAGGTCAAGGTGGGCGCGCTGGGCCAATCATTAAGCGCCTATCTGGCCATTGAGGGCGGGCTCGACCTGCCTGCGCAGTTGGGCAGTGTTTCCACTTATGTGCGAGGCGGCATCGGCGGCTTTGAAGGTCGAACCTTGAAGCGCGGCGATGAGCTGCCCCTGGCGCAATCGGGCGTTGATGCCAGAGACGAGAAAGCGCTGCGCGAACCGTTCGATTATGGCTACGATGAACCGGTTCGTGTGGTGCTTGGGCCGCAAAGTGATTATTTCACCGAAAGCGCCATAAAAAGCTTCTTTACGCAGCCTTATGTGGTCTCCGGCCAGGCCGATCGCATGGGTTTTCGTCTTGAAGGTCCTACAATCGAGCACGCCGGGGGTTATGATTTGGTTTCCGATGGCATTGTAAGCGGGGCAATTCAGGTACCGGGCTCGGGTTTGCCGATTGTGTTGTTGGCCGACGCGCAAACAACCGGGGGGTATCCAAAGATTGCCACCGTCATCTCAACCGACATTTCCATACTGGGGCGTCGCCGCCCGGGTGCGAGCGTTCATTTCAAGCAGGTTTCGCGTGACGAGGCCGAAAGCATCGCGTGTGAAACCGAGGCCCGGCTGGCACAGCTGGAAAGCCAGGGTATACGCGATTTCGCGCCCGACGGCGTGATTGATCTTGAGGCGTTAAGGCAGGAAAATTTAAGCAGCGGTGTTAATAATTAACGCCCAGGCACCCGGTGTAAAGAGGGGGGTGGCTTGCTTGCATTGCTGAAATTGGATGAAGTTTGCCCTAATATGGGGCAAAAAGTAATTTGTTAGTTAATTTGACATAAAGAGAACAGGGCATGCAAAAAGGACAGGCAGAGAATTTAAGTGGTCACATCCCAGCTTATATTCAAGTAGCGTCAGCGCTCAGGCGGCGCATTGAAACAGGCGAGTGGTTGCCGGGAGAAAAAATCTCCACGCTTGAAGAGCTTGAGGAAGAATTCCAGCGTGCGCGTGTTACGGTCAGGCAGGCGGTGGGCCTGCTGGAAAAGGAAGGGCTGCTTAAGCGCCAGCAGGGGCGTGGCACGTTCGTGGCCGAACAGGTCAATGACCGGCGCTGGTTAACCCTGGAAACATCCTGGTCTGCCATTATTCGTTCCATCAAGCGAAATGTGCCCCGTTTTATCGAAGTGGCCAATCCTCCCTCTCATCCCCGGCTGTCGCCCGACGAAGGCAAGCTGGCCGACGCCTATGGCTTTTTGCGCAGCTTGCAGTTGCGCGATGGCTTGCCCTATGCAGTTGTAAACGTCCATATAGAAAAAGGCATTTTCGACGAATATTACGACGAGTTCATGGAGCACACTGCCCTGGCCGTGTTTGAAACCCTGCGTGGAACGGTGGTTAAAAAAGCCCATCAAACCATGACAATCGGCACCGCCGATCCGGAAGTGGCAGGCTTATTGGGGATTTCACTAAGTGCCCCCATTGCAGAGTGCCGCTGTGTTGTAACATCGAAAGACGACGTGGTGATATACGTGGGTGAAATTACGTACCCAAGCGATTGCATCCGTTTGCATATGGATCTTTTGCAAGACGAGACAGCCGTTGCTTCCGCTGAAGCTGAAGTTGAAGTGCCTTCACCCAAGCCGCGTCGTCGCCGCAAAACAGCAGCCTGAAAAACAATTAATCGACATCTTTTGGCGTAGTGAGTTTCTTTTTTTCTGGTCTACGCGTAAACCAGAATATCCGACATATCATTCTATATTTAGAATGACGGAAAGAACGAACCTTGAGCCAGCCTGAAAAAGCGGCTCATGACGTTTATTTACAGGAGATTGAAATGTCGAATCAAGGTGTCGGTAAACGTGTTCTTCGCAAAGAAGACGACCGTTATATGCGGGGTAAAGGGCAGTATGTCGCAGACATAAAGCTGGCCAACATGCAAGATGTGGCGTTTGTGCGCAGCCCGGTCGCGCATGCCAAGTTGCTCGATGTTCATGTCCCCGAGCCATTGCGCGAGCAGGTTTTTACCGCCGCCGATCTTCGAAAGGATGGCGTCAAACCCATTGTTGCCGACACGGCCCTGGAAGGGTTTCGTTCTTCCGAGCAGCCGGCCCTGGCCGAAGGCAAGATGCGTTTCGTGGGCGAGCTCGTTGCCATGTGTGTTGCGCCAACCCGCGCCCAGGCCGAAGACGTGGCTGCCGCGGTTCAACTTGAGTACGACGAGCAGGATGTCGTGCACGAGATGCTGCAGGGCCGCCAGGCCGATGCGCCCCGTTTGCACGAACACTGGCCCGACAACCTGTTTTTAACAACCAACATCACGGTGAATATCGACGCGGTGAAAGACGCGCCGGTTAAAGTCAGCCGCAAGATCCGCACATCCCGCCAGGTGATGGCGCCCATGGAAGGGCGCGGCGTTGTGGCCTATTGGGACAGCCGCGTTGAGCAACTCATTGTTTATACCGCCACCCAAATTCCGCATATCGTGCGCACGGGCCTGGCCGAATGCCTGGGCCTGCCTGAAGGGCAGGTGCGCGTGATTACCCCCGATGTGGGCGGCGGCTTCGGCTACAAGGGTATTTTCCTGCCCGAGGAAGTGGCGGTTGCCTGGCTTTGCATGAAGCTGGGTCGCCCGGTTCGCTGGATTGAAGACCGCCGCGAGCATATTGCAGGCAGTGCCAATTGCCGCGAGCACTATTACGAAATTACCGGTTATGCCTCTAAGGAAGGGCGCTTGCTTGGCATTGAGTGCGAAGCCACCATCGATTCAGGTGCTTATTCCTCTTACCCGTTCTCGGCGTGTCTTGAGGCCGGCCAGGTGGGCAGTATCTTACCCGGTACTTACGATTTTCCGTCGTACCAGTGCAAAACGTATTCGGTGGCAACGAACAAATGCCCCATTCTCCCTTATCGTGGCGTGGCGCGTACCGGCGTTTGTTTTGCGCTTGAACTCATGCTTGATGACCTGGCGCACGAAGCCGGTGTCGAGCCCTACGAATTGCGTATGCAGTCGCTGGTTCAGCCCGAGCAGATGCCGTTCGACAACATCACCAACAAACACTTCGATAGCGGCGATTACCCCGAGGCCCTGCGCCGGGCGGTGGAAGCGGTTGACCTGCCGGCCATCCGCGAGCGCCAGAAAAAAGGCGAGCCCGACGGCCGTTTAATTGGCGTGGGCATGGCGGTGTACTGTGAACAGGCCGCCCACGGGACGTCGGTTTATGCCGGTTGGGGTATTCCCATGGTGCCCGGTCATGAGTTGGCCACCATGCGTGTAACACCCGACGGGGGCCTGGAAATTCGAATCGGCGCCCATTCCCATGGTCAAAGCATGGAAACCACGTTGGCACAGGTGGCCAATGAAAAGCTGGGCATTGATATCGACCGGATCAAGCTGATTCATGGCGACACGGAATACACCCCGTATTCAACCGGTACCTGGGGCTCACGCAGCATGGTGATGTCGGGCGGCGCCGTTGCGCGCGGCGGCGACGAACTGGTGAAGCGGCTGGGTCACATTGGTGCATTCATGCTGGGCGCCGAACCGGAAAGCGTCACGGTGGCCGACGGCATGGTCAGTGCAGGCGATAAAAGTGTTTCCATCAGCGAAGTGGCGCACGTTTGGTATCGCCGTCCGCAGGATCTGCCGCCTGAAGCCAATTCCGGCGGTCTTGAGGTTACCGTGGGCTATAAGCCCGGTCGCGATACGGGCACGTTCGGCTACGGGGCACACGTTGCCGTGGTGGCCGTTGACCCGGAATGCGGCGATGTCGAGATTCTTGACTACGTCATCGTTGAGGACGGCGGCAAGCTGGTGAACCCCATGGTGGTCGACGGCCAGATCTATGGCGGTACCGCGCAGGGCATTGGCACGGCCTTGTATGAAGAAATGCCGTTCGATGCCTCGGGCCAGCCCCTGGCTTCAACCTTTGCCGATTACCTGTTGCCCGGGCCAACCGAAGTGCCCGAGCCGCGCCTGATACACATGGAAACGCTGTCGCCCTACACCGAGTTCGGTGTCAAGGGGATTGGCGAAAGCGGGGCCATTGCGCCGCCGGCAACCATAGTGAACGCGGTAAACGATGCGCTGCGCCCAATGGGGGCCTGCCTGTATGTGTCGCCGGTAACGCCGCATCGCGTTCTGGAAGCAATCATGAATGCCCGTAACGGCGGCGCTGCCGGTACGGGTGGTGGATCCAAGATGGCCATGGAGGAAGTATGAAGCCGGCACCTTTAGCATACGAGCGTGCATCCGATGTCCAGTCAGCCGTCAAGCTGGCGCAGCAAGAAGAGGCTGTTGTCAAATTTCTGGCAGGCAGTCAGTCGTTGGGCCCCATGTTGAATTTGCGTTTGGTGCAACCCGATTTGCTGGTTGATATCACGCATATTCCAGAGCTCACCCAGGTCGATGAGAATGACGAAGGCATTACGTTCGGTGCCTGTGTTACGCACGCCGATATTGAAGATTTGCGTGTGCCCGATGTCACCCGCGGCGCATTGCCGGCGGTGGCCCGGGGTATCGCCTACCGGGCGGTGCGCAACCGGGGCACAGTCGGCGGCAGCCTGGTGCATGCCGATCCGGCGGCCGACTGGGTCAGCGCCCTGGCCGCAGCAGGCGCAACAGTGACCATTGCCGGCCCGTCGGGCACGCGTCGCGTTCCCGTGGAAGAACTCATGGTCAGCGTGTTTGAAACATCGTTGGAGCCGGGCGAGCTATTGGTGTCGGTGCATGTGCCCCGATTCTCGGCCCAAGCGCGTTGGGGGCATTACAAAATCACCCGCAAAACCGGGGAATTTGCCCATGCAATGGCGATTCTGTTGAACGATCCGGCCAGAAACGTGTGCCGTCTGGTTATTGGCGCCATTGAAGCCAAGCCGCTTGTCATCGCCGATGCCTCGGCTTATTTCGATGAGTCGGGTCAGCTGAATACCGACAAGATCGAAACGCTTTTTGCCGAGTCGGGGCTGAAAGATCCCGTTGCCAACAAAATTCATATGACAGCGCTTACGCGCGCAGTTCAGCGAGCTCAACTATGACGACGATTTCTCTTACGGTTAATGGAAAAAAGCACGACAACGTTCAGGTTGAACCCAGAACGCATTTGGGTGATGTTTTACGTGAATCGCTGAGTCTCACGGGCACTCACCTGGGGTGCGAGCATGGTGTCTGCGGTGCGTGTACGGTGTTTGTCGACGGCGTGCCCACGCGTTCCTGCATTTCGCTTGCGGTGGCCTGCGACAACGCCGAAGTGGTCACCATCGAAGGCATGAACGATGAAGTCATGGAAGCATTGCGCACCGCTTTTTCCACAGAGCATGGTTTGCAATGCGGCTTTTGCACTCCGGGCATGCTGGCTTCGGCACACGATGTCGTCATGCGCATGCCCAACGCAACAGAGCAGGACATTCGCTACGCAATGAGTGGCAATCTGTGCCGGTGCACGGGCTATGTGGGCATCGTCAAAGCCATTCAAAGCGTGATCGAGAAGCGTCGCGCCCAAGGTATTACCGAGGCCGTCAATGTGCGCAGCATGTTGGGGCCGGCAGGGGCCGGCCATGCGCAAACGCAATCCTCTTCGGCCGACACCGCAGCAGTAACCGGTGCCATGGCTTCGGAAGTAAAAAGAATGCGCGCACCCGCCGCCGGTGCGGTGAAGGCGCCCGACAGCAGCAAGCCCATGACGCGCATGCAGCAATCCTTTACGGTTGACTTCCCGCGCGACGAAGTGTGGGCATTTTTCGGCCGCCTGGGCGAGGTGACAACGTGCCTGCCGGGTGCTTCGTTACTGTCGGAGCCGACCGACACCCATGTCGAGCCCCGGCTGCGAGTCAAGGTGGGGCCGATTGTGGCCGTGTTCGAAGGGGCGGCCGATGTCGAGCGTGACGACGCCACCTACAAAGGCATGATCTACGGCTCCGCCCGCGATACCAAATCGCCTTCGGCAACGCGGGGTGAAGTCGAGTACGTGTTGTCGGAAATCAACCAGGGTGCAAGCACGAAGGTTGATGTTGAAATTGGTTTTGCCTTAACCGGCCCGCTGGCGCAATTCAGCCGCTCGGGCATTGTCCAGGACATTGCAAAACGCATGACAGACGCCTTTGCGCAGAATCTGCATGCCCGCCTGTCGAACGGCGGCCAGTCAGACGGCGCAGCGGCGAACGAAGTCACGGAACTGAATGCCGGGGCACTGGTGTTCTCTGTAATACGCAACCGCATCACCACCTTTTTCAAGCGCCTTTTTGGGGGGCGTTGATTCATCAGGAAGCATCACGCAATAGGCGCCCAAACGCCTTTTTGCCTGCGGTTCAGTCTGCAATAACGCGTTGCTGTCGTTATTGCAGGTTGCATGACTAGTAGTGAGATTTTCGGCGGTAGCTGGCGCTTATTCAGATATTAGTAAGAACCACTATATACGCCCCGAAAAAGTTTAGGTACTGTCTTACTATTAGTAGATAGACGGAAAGATAAAACTTTCTCTATATAGCTGTTCCAGTATCACACACACACATACACACACATGTCTAAGGAGTCGTGCAATGAAACGAAGAAGTCAATTATTTGCTTCTGGTCTTGCAGCAGTTGCAATGTCCTTTTCCGTACTGGCACCCGCTCACGCGGACACCGTCAAAATCGGTGTAAACCAGCCTCTAACCGGCCCCATCGCCGCATCCGGTAACTATGTGCTCGAAGGGGCAAAAATTGCCGCCGATGAAATCAATGCCGCCGGCGGTGTGAAAGGCAACCAGATTGAATTGGTTGTTGAAGACAACAAAGGCAACCCCACCGAATCGGCCAACGTCACGGAAAAGCTGATCGTGCGTGACGAGGTGCCCGTCATCTTGGGTGCCTGGGGTTCCACGCTTACCCTGGCGGCCATGCCCAAGCTCATGGAATACAAGGTTCCCATGGTCGTGGAAACATCCAGCTCGGTCAAAATTACCAAAGCCGGCAACCCTTACGTTTTCCGTATTGCGCCAACCAGTGCCATTGAGGCCGACAACTTCGCTGAAATGGTCGAGCCGTTGGGCATCAAGAAAGCCGACTTGCTGGTGGTGAACAACGACTGGGGCCGCGGTGCCGCAGCCGAGTTTCGTCGGGTACTGGAAGCCAACGGCGTTGAAGTGGGCAAAGAGCTCATCATGGATGCCTCCGCGCAAGACATGACCTCGCAGCTTTCGGAAATCAAAGGCTCCGATGCCGATACCCTTTTCGTGACCACGGCCGTCGAGCAACTGACACTGTTGCTCAAGCAGGCGCAGTCGCTGGGCTTGAAGCGTCAAATCATTACCACGGGCGGTTCGCAGAACCCCGATCAGCTCATCGATCATGCCGGTTCCGCTGCCGAAGGCTCCAAGCACCTGTTGTTCTTTACGCCCTGGGTTGCAGAAGAATCAGCGAATCCTGAAATGGCAGAAGCGTTTATTGCCGAATGGGACAAGCGTGGTTTGAACAAAGCCGGCCTAACCGAAAGCTTCCGTGGATACGATGGCATCAAAACCATTGCCGCGGCGCTGGAAAAAGTTGAAGGCGAGCCCACTGCAGACAAGATCCGCGAAGCGCTTTGGGAAGTTGAGCTGCCTGCATTGAACGGCAACATCAAGTTCCGCAAAGATGGCGAAGGCGACAAAGCCAGTGCTCAATACGACGCCAACACCTATCTGGTTGAAATCAAAGACGGTGAAGTCGTTATGGTGCAGTAAGCCTATATAGGCGAAAACAGTGCGGGCCCCGTGCCTGCACTGTTTGTATGCAAAGGCAAAGAAGGGTCATGCGCCTCCTTGTTTGCTTTTCGGTAAGGCGCGCAGGTGGGGAAGATAGTGGATCAGTTTCTTCAGCACATAGCCAATGCGCTGATACTTGGGGGCACGTATGCGCTTCTGGGTATCGGGCTCACGCTGATTCTTGGCGTAATGAAGGTTGTGAACTTTACCCATGGAGAGCTCTACGCCTTTGGCGGCTTCATGGCTTATTACTTTGTGTCTCAGCTTGGTTGGAACTTCTTCATTGGGTTACCAACCGCCATTATGCTGGGTATCCTGTTGGGCGCACTGATCGAACGCGTTGTATTGCGTGGCATGCGGGGCGCAGACATAGACTCAACCATGGTGGCCATGATTGGCTGCTGGATCGCTTTACAGAACGTTTCGCTGCTTATCTGGGGCGGGGTCGCCAAGTCGATCAGTACACCTTTCCCAACC
>TARA_R100000306_G_scaffold57039_1_pt1 | contig 23091 bp, 15 predicted proteins | sample TARA_R100000306 | Tara Oceans TARA_R100000306 (sample SAMEA2620824) | marine metagenome | biome: marine biome (ENVO:00000447); feature: mesopelagic zone (ENVO:00000213); material: "saline water (ENVO:00002010), including plankton (ENVO:xxxxxxxx)" | depth 1000 m | reverse complement strand
CTCACTGTGGATTTCACTGGGTGTCTGCAGCAGCTCGAAAATCCGCGCCGCTGCCCCGGCTGCGCGCTGCAACTCACCAATCACTTCACTGATGGCGCCGGCAGCCAGTCCCACCAACAGGCTGTAGAATACAAATGCCGCCAGCTCGCCCGGGCTGGTACGACCTGAGATCACATCCAGCCCGCCAATCCAGATCACCACGCCAATGGCACCCATAACCAGGGTAATGGCGATGGTGGTCAGCCAGGCCCGCTGGCGAATCCTCACACGGGCAATCTCGAAGGCATTTTCCGCCACCTGTGAGAAAAACCGGCGGTCATGAGGCTGATGGTTGAACGCCTGCACCGTCTTGATCTGGGTGAGGTTCTCCCCCACGTAGCTGCCCACTTCCGCGACCCGGTCCTGGCTCAGCCTGGACAGCTGCCGCACACGGCGACCATAGATCAGGATGGGAATGATCACCAGTGGGAAGCCGAGGATGATGATACCGGCAAGTTTGGCATTGGTTATGAAGAGCAGGATCAGCCCGCCCACCAGCATCAGGGTGTTGCGCAGCGCGATGGAGACCGTGGAGCCGATGACGGATTGCAGCACTGTTGTATCAGCGGTAAACCGCGACTGTATTTCCAGGCTTCGGTTTTTCTCGTAGAAACCTGGGTGAAGGTCGATCAGATGGTTAAACACCTGCTTTCGAATATCCGCCACCACCCTTTCGCCAATCCAGGACACAAGATAAAAGCGGGCAAAGGAGCCGATAGCCAGTCCGATCACCAGCACAAAAAACAGACCGACTGCTTTGGACAACATCGCGGGAGACTGGGTGGCAAGGCCCTGGTCCACCAGAATCCGTAAGCCCTGACCTAGGGCAAGTGTGATGCCGGCGGTAATAACCAGAGCCACGAGAGCGCCGGTAACAGCCCTTTTGTAAGGGCTGATAAAATCGACAACCAGTTTCAGAGCCTTCCGATGACGGGTGTTGATGGTGTGCCTCCAGGATAAGGGGTACTGTAAACTCCGATAACAATACGGTTTTTACTCGTATTAGAACCTATCATACAGCTACGTAAGAGCGTGCGGGGTGGGACTTGTCTGCCAGGACCGTCAAAAGCCATGGATGGCTTTTGTCGAGCGTACAGGGACGTATTTACAGCGTGTACTGGCAGACAAGTCCCATCTCGTGCGCTCGACTACTCCGTTATTGAAGGGAAACCCGAGTGCGCGCCTACGCTGACAACGAGTACCCCGCCAACCACAAACCCGACTGGAAAGTCATCGCCGGCCTATGGCCCTATCTGGCGGAATTCCGTGGTCGAGTCATGCTGGCACTGGGGTTCCTGATCTTCTCCAAACTGGCCACGGTCGCCACACCGGTCGCCTTGAAATACATCGTCGACTACCTGGACGAAAATCAGGGCGGCGAGGTGCTGCTGTGGATACCGGTCATACTGGTCGTCGCCTACGGCCTGCTCCGATTTGGCAGCACCCTGTTCAGCGAATTGCGGGACGCGGTGTTCGCCCGAGTCGCGGAACGGGCCATGCGACGAGTGTCACTGAGGGTTTTCGAACATCTGCACAACCGGGAGCTGTCCTTTCACCTGGACCGGAAAACCGGCGGACTGGCCCGGGACATTGAACGGGGGACCAACGGCATCAGCTTCCTGCTGCGTTTCACTCTCTTCAACATTGTCCCCACCCTCCTCGAAATCCTGATGGTGGCCGGTATTCTCTTCGTGGTGTTCAACGTGGGCTATGTGCTGGCGATCCTGGTGGCGGTGGTGGTGTATGTGGTGTTTTCCATCAAGGTGACCGAGTGGCGCACGAAATACGTGCGCGAAGCCAATGCCCGGGACAACCAGTCCAATTCCCGCGCAGTCGACAGCCTGCTCAACTACGAGACCGTAAAGTATTTCAATAACGAACGCTTCGAGGCAGAGCTCTACGACAAGGACCTGGATGACTGGGAACAGGCACGGCTCAAAAACCGGCTGTCGCTGGCCGCCCTGAACTCGGGCCAGGCCCTGATCATCGGTGTGGCGATGATCGTCATCATGGCCATGGCAGTGCAGGAAGTCGCCAGTGGTGAGATCACCCTGGGGGATTTCACCATGATTAATGCCTACCTGTTACAGCTGTTTATACCGCTCAATGCACTGGGGTTCGTGTATCGGGAGATCCGCCAGGCGCTGGTGAATGTGGAACGGTTGTTCGGGTTGCTCGGCGACGAACCGGTCATTGAGGACGCGCCGAACGCCAAAGCGTTGGTGGTGGACAAAGGCGAGGTTCGTTTCGACCAGGTTCACTTTGGTTATCGCCCCAACCGTCAGATCCTCCGGAACGTAAGTTTCTCAATTCCCGCTGGGCACACCGTAGCCGTCGTGGGCGCCAGCGGTGCGGGGAAATCGACCCTCGCCCGCCTGCTTTTCCGGTTTTACGATGTGAACCGGGGCAGTATCACCATCGATGGTCAGGATATCCGTGAGGTCACCCAGGACAGCCTGCGTTCCGCCATTGGCGTGGTGCCCCAGGATACGGTGCTGTTCAACGACACGCTTTTTCGGAACCTGGCTTACGGTCGGCCTGATGCCAGCGAGGAAGAGGTGTACCGGGCAGCCCGAATGGCGCACCTGGAACAGTTTATCCACAGCCTGCCCGATGGCTATAACACACAGGTTGGTGAGCGGGGGCTTAAACTTTCCGGCGGCGAGAAACAGCGGGTCGCCATTGCCCGGGTACTTCTCAAGAACCCACCGTTATTGATTCTGGACGAAGCCACATCTTCTCTGGATTCGCTGTCTGAACAGGCGATTCTGGGGGCCTTGAAGGAAGTCAGCCGCCAGCGCACCTCCCTGGTTATCGCTCATCGGCTGTCGACGACGCGCGATGCGGATACCATTCTGGTGATGGACGGCGGCTGTATTGTCGAGAGTGGCAACCACGTCGAGCTGCTGGGCCAGAAGGGGCATTACGCCAGGCTCTGGGAACAGCAGCATCGAACTGGTGATGATGGTCAGGCAAGCCCCTGATCACGGGCCATGGCCATAGCCGCTTTCGGCCCTGTCCATAGCGATGGCAGTATGACAAAGGAGACCGGTATGGCGGTTATCACAATGAACTGCTGAAGCACGCCAATCTGCCCTGAACCCATATACAGCAGAATGGCGGCCATCAGCGCCATAGCACCGCCCCAGAATACACGGATCCAAGGATTTGGCTCATCATGGCCCGCACCCACCATGGCAATGGAATAGCTCATGGAGTCGCCGGTGGTGGCGACAAAAATGGTGGTGAGCAGCAGTATCGCGGCGGCCATCCAGGTGCCTCCTGGCAGCGCCTGGGCCACGGTCAGTGTGGCGACGTCAAAACGGAAATTGTTCAACGCTTCGGTCAGGTCAAAGGTGCCGGCCAGCTGGTGATAGATCCCCGAGCCACCCAGCAGCGTAAACCAGATTGTGGTGGCAATAGGTGCCAATACGGCAACCGCGAGGATCATTTCACGAACCGTGCGTCCGCGGGAAATTCGCGACACAAACACCGCCATCAAAGGCGTGTAACCAATAAACCAGGCGAAGAAAAACACCGTCCACCATTTCATCCACCAGTCCGGCGCCGTTTCAGCGGTCATCGTCGACATCGCCATGAAAGACGTCAGGTACTCGCCGAATGACTGAGTAAAGGTGTTGGCCAGAAACAGTGTGGGACCGAACAGGAAAATCACTGCGGCGATGGCCAGGGCGAGGAGCACGTTGAACCGGCTGAGCAACTGAATACCCTTGTGCAGTCCGGTCATGGCGGATGTCATGTACACCCCGGCCAGAATGATCAGTACCGCGAGCTGGGTGCCATAGCCATCGGTGATGCCAAACAGCTCGTGCAGCCCGAAACTCACCTGGGTTGCCAGGAAACCGATAGGGCCGACGGTTCCCGCCACCACGGCAATGACGCAAAGGGCGTCAATCACCCCACCCAGCTTGCCTTGAACAGCGTTCTCACCAAACACCGGATACAACAGGGTTCGCGGCTGCAGCGGTTTGCCCTGATCATAGTGAGCCCTGCTGAGAACCAGTGCGGTCAGCGAGCCGAGCACCGCCCAGGCAAGGAAGCCCCAGTGAGTGAAGGCCTGCGCCATGGCGGGAGCGGTGGCCGCAGCCGTTCCGGCTTCGGTATCAAACGCCGGTGGTGTTACCACAAAGTGATAGACCGGTTCCCCAGCGGCGAAAAACACCCCTCCACCGGCCAGCAATGTACACATGATCATTGAAAGCCAGCGAAAACGGCTGATTTCCGGCCGGTCCAGGCCACCAATCCGTGCATTGCCGGCCTTGCTGACCGCTGTTCCGAGTGCGATGAAAAAGGTTGCCAGCAGGAGTAGTTGGAAGAACGACCCCAGGTACTTTGCCGTCCAGGTGAATCCGGCGCCAATCGCTGTAGCGACGGCGCTGCTGTCAATAATGGAAGCGCCAACGAACAGCAGGATGAAGCCAATCGTAAGCGTCAGAACGATCGGGTCGCTATCGGAGAAAGCGCCCGGCCGTTCCTCGGTAGCCAGGGAGTTTGTCTGGGAGGTCATGGTTGTTCCTTTCGCGAAGAGCCGCGCAGGGTACAGAAAAGTTCAGACCTCTGCATTCCTTTGTGGAGGTAGCCACCCTCCCAGGCATTGGTAAGCTCGTCAGGATTCCGGAAATGCCGTCCAGTCATCCAGCCAGGTCGATGTGGCCCTGGGGTTAACAGCGCCCTGGTACATCGCCGACTCATCAAAGAATTCGGCTTTCGGAGGCCGCTTGGCCGTCATGGCGCGCACTGAGCTTCTGGGGCGGAAATGCGGCGACGACTCGCTGGTGACAGAGGGTTGCAAGCCGGTTTCAACCTGAACGGTGTTCTGCAGTTCGGGGCTGCGTATCCACAGCTCTTCGTTGAAGCCGAAATCGTCATCATCGGTTTCGTTAACAATGGTGAGGTTGCCTAACCTACCGTTGTTGGCAAGCAGGTTGTGGCTGAACGTCAGGGCATTCATGCCCACCAGCGCGGTGACCTCATCCCTGGTATCCAGGGCCTCAATGGCGTAACTGTCGATGATCATATTGTGGAAGTGGCCGCCGGATCCCTCTCTTAGCATAATAGCGCGGTGTTCTTTGGCGGAACGGCCGCTGCCATAAAGGGTGACGTTGTAGAATGTGGGTTCGGACCGTGGCACGGCCGAGTGGCTGGAACCGTTGTTGTCGCCCTCAAAGGCGTTATCGCCGACATCCCGGTACTGCTGAATAATGGCAAACTGTACCCTGCCTCGCCAGCCCCAGTCCCAGTCGATGCTGTCATCGGCAGCACCGGTCACCAGGATGTTTTTCAGGTCGACGGTGCCACCGAACATTTCGATACCGTCGTCCAGAGCACGGTGAACCTGCACGTTCTGGATGATGGTGTTGGAGCCACAGCCACCCAGGGTTAAGCCGTTCAGCTCGTTGTTCTGATAGACCTCGAAACCGGCAAATTCAATGCGGGTGTACTGCACCACGCCGCAACTATGCTGCGTGTCGCTGCCACCGAATTGCCCACGGGTGTCGTTTTCAGGTACGCCTTCAATGCGGGCGTTCGGCTCGTTCACCGGTGCCTTTCCAAGAAGCACAACGCCACCCCAGTCACCGCGAGCCCGTGCTCCGGGTTCCTTGCTACTGGTAAAGACCACCGGTTGGTTACGGCTGCCGCGGGCAAACAGTTTGGCACTGGACGTGACAACCAGGGCGGAACCGGGTTCGCCCTCTATGGTTACGCCGGGTTCAATGGTCAGGTTCGCGCCTTCCACAAACACGGTGTTTTCAAGGGTGTATCGATGACCGCTTTCCCAGACGGTGTCTGCGGTAATGTCGGCGCTGATACGCACGTTGCGATTCTCAAATGCGGTAAAACCGGCGACCGTGGCGACAACCGTGCCAATGACGGGAACCAGTACCAGCGCGTGACGGGCAAACCAACCGCGTCTTTTTTGCGGCGTGACGGGACTGGCCTGAAGTTTCTGGTTCGAGGACTTGGCCATCAGCGGACGGCCATCATCGTTGGCCATGATCTCGCGTGCCAGCGCCTGAAGCTCTGGCGTGCCATTGGCTTCCACACGCATCAGAACGTCATTGCGGTAGTTGGGCTCTCTCAGCAAGACGTTGAGATGGACAAAGTCGACGCTCGGGCACTGGCCCTTGTCGATGCGACGTTTGAGTCGCCAGAGCTTCTCTACCAAAAGGGAGGATTGGTCGGACATTACTGCTGCTCCGTTGGGATGAGAGCACCGTTGTACATGTCCAATGTGAAAGCTTTATGTCAATTGAAAGAAAAGAGTCGCTTAAAGGGGAGTATTTCGTCGTAAAGAAGGGACTGAGATGCGGGAAAATGGTCGGCGTGGCAGGATTCGAACCTGCGACCCCTTCGTCCCGAAGGCAGTAGTCTAGTGTTTCATTTCGGTTCATTCAGGTTCATTTCGTTTCCGTTAATTCGTAACAACTATATGATTTATATAGTTTTTTATAGAATTTTTGTGTGTTGAGTTGGTTCAGGTTGTGGCAAGACGTTTTACCGGTACCCAGCATGTACCCAAGCCAGAATCTGTCCCCAGCCAGTACCCAAAATTCTTTAAAATTAGTTTTAACGGAGTCAGAAAATGGCAGTAAAAAACAGGGAGCTCCTTCCGAGGAGCGCCGATTCAGCGGATAAATTGATCCGGAAACTGACACCCGGTCAGAAGGATACCTACATTCAGGATTCAACTGCTACCGGCCTGGTGTTGCGTGTAACTCCCCGCGGAAAAAAGATCTGGCATCTTAGGTATACGGTTCAGGTTGGTTCGGGGCAGTGGGTTGGGCGAAAGCATTCCATTGGTGCTTTTTGCGATGGACTGAGAACGCGTGCTGCCCGGGAGCAAGCCGAGACATGGCGGGTCCGTATTCGACAGGGAGAAGACCCCCAAGAGGAAAAAAAGAAGCAAGCGGAACAGCGAAAGGCTGAGCATCTGCTGGAAATAGAACGGAAGCAGGCATTGCGGACTTTAAACGATGTGGCCGTTGTTTATGCCGCCAAGCTTGCTAACAAAAAGAAAGGTCATAAGGATGGTGGGACGCATGCTATGACGATCTTGCACAATCATCTGCTCGATCGTTTCGGGACGATACCCATCCAGGAATTTACGCGCCAAGATTTCTTTTCTGCGATTGATCCGATTTTAGCGGCTGGGCACAACTCAATGGCCAACACGGTACTGTCATACACGAAGGCGATGTTTCGGTTGGCCGTCAAAAGGGAGTTCATTGAGTATTCAGTTCTAGACTGCCTCGATAAAACAGACGTGGGCGGGAAAGACAAGATAAGAAGCAGAGTCCTCTGTGCGACCAGGACAAAAGCGGATGAGTTGGAAGATCTATACAGAATATTGCCAGATTCCGGTCTATCACTGAATCTGCAATGCGCTGTTCACATCCTTCTTGGAACGGGTTGTCGGGGTATCGAACTATTCAAAGGAAGGTGGGATCACCTGAATTTTGACAACAACATGTGGCTTATTCCCGGTGAAAATTCAAAAAATGAAGATCCGATCATCATCTATTTATCTGAGTATTCAAAGAAATGGTTCTCCGAGCTTTACAAGCTTACCGGTCACACGAACTGGATGATGCCCGGAAAATCGAAAAAACGGCCTCATATGATCCCAAAAGTATTGAGTAAGGCAATATGTGAGCGGCAACGTGCCCCAGAGGCACCACAAAAAAAAGGCCGGACAAGAAATCACTCAACTTTGATCCTTCCTGATGGCCATTGGACAGTGCATGACCTGAGGCGCACGGCGGCAACTCAAATGCAAATGCTCGAAGTGACACCGGATATCATTGATGCTTGCCAGAATCACCGTCCCCTGGGTGTCCGTCGTCGATATCAACATGGTCATAGCATGGATCAGATGCGAGTTGCGTGGGATTTGCTGGGGCAATCTCTAGCGGCCAAGCAAGAGAATCTGCATCAGATAGGCTGATAGCTTCCTTCTTGCCGGTTGCTGCTTTTGACTTTCAAAAACGTGGACCCGACTGGACTCAGATCTGGCCTGGTCCACGCCAATCTATTATGAAACCGCGCCTCGTTGCCATTTGTCTATCAGGCTTCGTATTTTTTGCAGCTCTGGTTTAGTTTCCATCATCGAAATCGGTGTGCGATCGCCAAGAGCGCGAATCGGTGATGATAGCCATCGATCAGCATTAGCTTTATCGCCCTCCCAAAGCGCAACAACCTCGCGATAAACCTGCTCCCTCAGTTCAGCTACGACTTCCTCTTCATTCACATCAGTCACTCCCGTCACCCATCGTTTAGCTTGACTCACACCCTAAATCCCTTCCCAAGACGCTCGCCGGACCAATTGCTTGGTCAAACCGCGACTTCGTGTATTGTGGATTTCGACCGGTCAAAAATCTAATTCCACAGGAGTTTTATCTATGAAATACACACTTAGCCAGATCAGCTTGTTGCTGAAAGAGGCACTTGCAGTTGCCGAGACTTTTGAGCACTTCAAGAGCGCTTCGGTGTCACTGGAGCTGTCCTGTTCCGACGGCAGCATCGCAGCGGTGACGGAAACCATCGATAACCCCGGAGATGACACCGACAACTCTGGATCGTCTATCACACATACGCCACGCCAAAAATCATTGGTGGATCAGTTGGGCGACATTAAAACTAACACTTGGTTCTGAAGGAAAAGTGACTATGAAATCAATAACCGAAGCAAAGAGGTTGGCTGCCGCACTCGCATCCGAATTTGGCGGTGGTGATCTGCACATTAACGTCCAGATGCAACGTGGTGAGAGCTGGATCAACATCGATATGTACCAGAACTCGGATGAACCTGAGCGTCTCCTTGCGACTCTCGATTTCGATACCGGCTCGCACCTCCTGGTGGATAGCGCGAGAACCCTGCACTAACACCGAAGCCTCCGCGACACGCCCCGATCACTCCCTTATGATCGGGGCATCTTTGTATACGCTGAGAAAGCTATGGGAAAACGCCCCTCTGAATCTGCTGAATAAAACATCGCAGTCGGTCAATACTTTCACGTGAATCCAGCATTTCCTCCGGCGCCACGTTGCCGAGGAATGGCCTGTTTCGGGTCATCCAGTCGCGGGCTTCTGCTTCATCGCCTTCGAACAGATCAATAACTTCATGCCAAACCACACTTCTGAGCTCGGACAGGCATAGTTGGCGAGAAATACTCCCGCTGTTGTACGCAGGAACCTCGACTCCATTCGGCTCACTCTCGTCTGGCATAGAATTCTCCCCTTGAACCCAAACAAAACTTGCAACAACTACCCTGAGGATATTACGGTTTTTGGCTTTTTACACCGACCATGGTAGGACGACCACCTTTTGCTTTAGGCTGAGTGATACCGAGTGCCCCCAGCCATTTCTCATCATGTCCCATAGCTTTGACTAGCAATCCCAACGCTCGCATGAACTCTTGCCGAGTGCGCTTGGAGGAAGAATGATTGGCCAACCACACGTTCCGAAAGTATTGCGCATGATGCAACTTGATCTGTTGCGAGTTCACGACATGCGGAAACCGCTGTTCGATAACGACCGCGATTGTATTTATGCGGTTGATATACCGCTTCCGCTCATTCGGTCGGAGCCTCTTGAAATCGAGATTGTCCAGCACACGATCAAGCTGCATGTTGTGTCCCTCCGATGTACGAGCTCGCAACACTGATGCGGTTATGCCCCAGCTGCTTGGAAACCTCCTCGCGGGCAATTCGGTCCATGACTTTATCCCGAATTGGTTGCTTGAGCGGTGATGGCCCAGCCAAGATTTCCTCGTACACATCCTGGGCAAATCCGGCACGAAGCTCCTGGAACGTCGGGACCCCTGCCTGTTTCAGGATCGACCGGCACGGGTTGAGCTCGCGCAGCAAGAACCTCTTCACAGTGTCGGTTTCAGACAGCAGGTTCGTGGAGCCCTTTGGTCGAACTTCGATCGCGAACCGGAGAGCTTCCATGCGGAACTCGTTGGCCCGGATTCGACGGTCGCGACTCTGCCGGCCTCCTTTGCATCCCTCAAGGATCGCAGCCTCTCCTGTCCTTTTGATTTCTCTCATCATTCGGTCAAGGTCGGCCAAAATCGCCTCTCGGACCCTCATTCCCCAAGCTCGGGCAAGCAAAATAACTGCGGATCCCCGTTCAAATCCGGCGACAATCGCCCTGTCTGCAGCGTCCTTAGTATCGACAACATCGGCCTGGATCTCCCGTGTCCGCACTGATTTTCGGCAAACGCCAAGAACATCCTTTCCTGAGACTTTCAGAACGTTGTCACCACGGAACGCCCTCATGATCACGTTCACGGTACTGACCAGGTTATGCCCGTAGGCCACACTGATCTGGGCATCAACACCACCATCAGGCCACAAGTACTCTCCCTCAATCCGCTGGCGGACGTACTGGCCGAAACTCAGAACGAACTCCCGATCAATTTCCCGGGCATCTTTAACACAGTGTCGCCGGCAAAACTGAACGAATGTAACCGCCCGCTGTTTGTGCGTCGCTCTGGTGCTGTAGTGGGACACGCGGCTGTAGTGGTCATCCAGCGCCTGTTTTACGGCATATCCGAGCTGCCGCCCTTTCCCAAAATTGTGTTTGGTGCTCGGCCGTTTCTTACGGGACGATCGCCGTCCTCGCGAAACCTGCTTGTTACTCATAAAAATCTCCGCAATAAACAAATAGACGTACAGATGTGCGCGGCAAGCCATATGAAGCTCCTTGTGACCTCAAGGGCGAAGCCGGCTCCCGCGCTGATGCTCCGCCCCAGAGGTCACATTAAGTGTGAGAGCAAACCAGGAAGGGTTTGCCGGTGGGAGCATCCATCGTGCTGCTGTACCAGCACCGATTCGTCACCGTTGCGGGACCGTAAAACGCTGCTCGTCGATAATCGACCGGCGCGTTCGGGGAGCGGCATCGCGTGATCAGCGCGATATCCACAGGGTGGGTGTGCCGTGAGGCGGTAGGATGGCCAGGTTGGGTGAGCAGCCAGCGATAATCAGCGCTGGTAGCGTTCCGTGCTGCTCGTCTGCGGGTAGTTAACGTAGGGGTTTCCCGCAGTTTTCTGGCCATTAATTAGAACTGCAAGCCATTGACATCAATTGACTTTCAGAGCTTTTCCTGACATTCATCTCATTATGTAAACGGCGTTACACCAGAGTGGACAAACGAGATGTTTTTTGGAGGAGCCAGCAGAATCACTGGCAATAAGAAAGTGCTCGGAGGCGTAGCCACCGATTTTTGAGGGGATCACGAGGATCATGTTTGTGGGGGATCGCGAGGATCATTACTTATTTTCCAGTAGACCCGGGATTTTCTGCTGTTTCAAAGTGCCAGCTACACTGCCCCGACCCAGAATTCTGACTCAGGGGACTTAAGCCTAAGTGTGACCCCAGCGGCGGACTGTATCAAGCTGAGAAAACACGAATTTTCCGCGTTAACTCCGGATTGCTGTGAAAATGTATCCAACAGCAAACAACTCTTTCAATCGCACCCAGCGTTCCAGCCTTCCCAATAGAAAGCCACTTGGCGAACTTGCCCGCGCAAAAACAGCAACCTACACTGCATGCATTGTATGCATAGGAGGCCAACTTAATGGCGATGCTGACCGTTCGCAATCTACCGGAAGAAGTCCATAAGGCTCTGCGTGTGAAAGCAGCCATCAACGGCCGCAGTATGGAGGCAGAAGCCCGAGCGATTCTGAAGAGTGCTGTGCTGGCCGGTGACCCGAACCAACCTGAGAAGGCGGTCACCAGTGAAATGGTCAAAGCTCAGTAGCATTGTCCTTGGCGGTCCAAAGAGACGGGCCACCTAAATAGAAAAACAGTAAATCGAGCCGGCATGCCCATAGGAGGGCAGACTTTGGAAATGATCGACAACATCAACCGCCTGCTGGGTGATGATCTGAAAGAAACGATCACACCAGGTGCCCGCCTAAAAATCGCGGCTTCTTGCTTCTCTATATATGCCTTCGAAGCGCTCAAAGCCGAGCTGTCTGATGTGGAAAGCCTGCAGTTCGTGTTCACTGCTCCTACATTTGTACCCACTGAGGTAACCGACCGTCTGAAAAAGGAGCGTCGGGAATTCTTTATCCCAAAATCCCAGCGTGAAAGCGGACTTTACGGCACGGAGTTTGAAATCCAGCTGCGCAATAAGCTCACTCAGCGGGCGGTGGCGCGGGAGTGCGCTCAGTGGATACGCCAAAAAGCCAGGTTCCGCTCTAATAAAACGAAGGCTCCCATGCAGTCCTTTGTCCATGTGGCCGGGGGTGATAGCCGTGTTGCTTACATGCCGGTCAACGGCTTTACTGCCGTAGACTTGGGTTATCAACAAGGCAACGCCGTCTCCAACTTCGTTACCCGCATGGACGAGCCGGCCCACGCTCAAATGTACCTGCAACTGTTCGACCAAATCTGGAGCGACCCCGATAAGGTTGAAGACGTCACTAATGCCATTTGCGACCACATCGAGTCCGTCTACCAGGAAAACGGCCCCGAGCGTATCTACTTCATCATGCTCTACAATATCTTCCATGACTTCCTGGAAGATGTAGATGAAGACGTATTGCCCAACGACCTCACGGGATACCGTGAAAGTCTTGTCTGGAACAAACTATTCAACTACCAGAAAGATGCGGCAACCGGAATTATCAACAAGCTGGAAACTTATAGCGGTTGTATCTTGGCGGACAGCGTCGGCTTGGGTAAGACGTTTACTGCGCTGGCGGTGGTCAAATACTACGAGCTCCGCAACAAATCGGTATTGGTACTGTGCCCAAAGAAGCTCGCGGACAACTGGCGCAACTTCAACAGCAATCTCACAACGAACATCTTCGCCAAAGACCGCTTCAACTACGATGTGCTTTGCCACACCGACCTGTCGCGTACTGGCGGCGAATCATTTGGCATTCCCCTGAACCGAGTCAACTGGGGCAACTACGACCTGGTCGTCATCGACGAGTCCCACAACTTCCGGAATAACGACGTTTATAAAGACCGGGAAACGCGATACCAGAAGCTGATGAACAAAGTCATCCGCGCCGGTGTGAAAACCAAAGTGCTGATGCTGTCAGCCACCCCGGTCAACAATCGCTTCAACGATCTGCGTAATCAACTGGCTTTGGCCTACGAGGGACAGTCAGAAACACTTGGCAAACACCTAAAAACCGAAACCAGCGTCGAAGAGATCTTCCGTCGGGCTCAAAAGGCATTTAACGAATGGTCCGCACTGCCGCCGGAAGAGCGCACAGCAGCCTCAATCCTCCGCGCGCTGGATTTCGACTTTTTCGAGCTCCTGGATAGCGTAACCATTGCCCGGTCACGCAAGCACATCCAGACTTTCTACGACACCACGGATATCGGGCCATTTCCAGAACGGCGCAAGCCATTATCGTTCCATTGTCCGATTACTGAGCGCACGGATGTCGCCGACCTCAATCATATTTTCACCGAGCTATCCCTGCTCAAACTGGCCGTGTATGCGCCCATCAGCTACATCCTGCCAAGCCGCATCCGCAAATACGAAGAACTGTACGACACCCATGTCGAGGGTGGTAAAGGCAAGCTGCGCCAGGCTGATCGCGAACACAGCCTGCAGGCATTGATGACAACCAACCTGCTCAAGCGGTTGGAAAGCTCTGTCGCAGCCTTCCGTCTAACGCTGGCAGCCCTCAGAGCCAATATCACCCGCACTCTGGATGCCATAGAGGGGTTTGAGTCCAGTGGCCAGGCAATTCAAATTGGTGACTACCTGGATAACCCGGGCGGCTTTGATAGTGATGACGAAGATCTGAGCGGGCTGGACGAATTCACTGTCGGAAAAAAAGTACAGATCAGCCTCGCCGACATGGATCTGCCCTCATGGCGTCATGACCTGGATGCCGATCTGCTCCTGATCGACGGGCTGCTGGAAGCCATGCGCAAAGTGACGCCGGCCGATGATGCCAAGCTTCAACACCTGCTAAAACTGATCAATGGTAAGCTCGAAAATCCACTCAACCCCGGCAACCGCAAAGTTCTGATCTTCACCGCCTTTGCCGATACCGCCGACTACCTCTATGACAACCTGGCCCCCATGGCCCGGAAATTGGGGCTTCACGTCGGTAAAGTAACCGGATCGGCCGCGCCCAAGTCAACGCTGCACAAGGCTTACGATTTTCAGAGCCTGCTCACCCTGTTCTCGCCCCGCTCCAAGGAGAAGGCCATCGCACTCCCGAACGAGCCGGCTGAACTGGATATTCTGATTGGTACCGATTGCATTTCCGAAGGCCAGAACCTTCAGGACTGCGATTACCTGATCAACTACGACATTCACTGGAACCCCGTGCGCATTATCCAGCGCTTCGGCCGGATCGACCGTATCGGCTCGCCCAACCAACAGATACAGCTGGTCAATTATTGGCCGGACATCAGCCTGGACGAGTACATCAACCTGAAGGAGCGGGTGGAAAACCGTATGGTGATCGCAGACGTGACCGCTACCGGCGACGACAACGTGCTCACGGCCAAATCTAGTGAAATCGCGTATCGGAAAGAGCAGCTAAAGCGCATGCAGGATGAGGTGATCGAACTGGAAGACGTCAAAGCCGGTGTGTCGATTACCGACCTGGGCCTCAATGACTTCCGCATGGACCTGCTTAATTACGTGAAAGAGCACGGCGAGCTGGAAAATGTGCCCTTTGGTATGCACGCTCTCGTGCCAGCCCAACTAGAACTGGGCATAGAGCCGGGCGTGATCTTCGCACTGAAAAACATCCACGACAGTGTGAACGTCAACCAGCAGAATCGCTTGCACCCCTATTACCTGGTGTATATTGGCGACGACGGTGACGTGGTCGCAGACCACACCGAAGTCAAACGCTTGCTCGACCTGGTCCGTAGCAGCTGCAAAGGCAAAGTAGAACCGATTCCCGACCTGTGCCACAAGTTCAACGCACACACGGATGACGGGCGCAACATGAAGCGCTACTCAGATCTGCTCAGCCAGGCCATCCGAAGCATGATCGACGTTAAAGACGAAAAAGACATCGACAGCCTGTTCGGTGGTGGCCGCACCACTGCTCTGACCAATACCATTAAAGGGCTGGATGACTTCGAACTCATTGCCTTCCTGGTCATCGAAAGGCAAGGTGCATGACGCTAATTGCCTGGCCTAAGACAGCTGCATTTGACCGAGTGGTGCCCAAGCGCAAAATATACGAATACGGCGCCGTTGGGAGCGCCCTGAAAGAGCGTTTTGTCCAGCAGGTGGAGCAGATTACCTGGGCCTACAAACTGGCCCCGGAGACGGTCAATCTACCCGCCACTAAGACAGTCACTGAGATTCAGGTGTTTCGTGTCAGGCTCAAGGGCGCCGAGCTGGATCGGGGTGTGCTCAAGGCCATTGACCGCGCAATCCCCTTCCCACTGATTTTCGAGTTGATACAAGGCACGCGTATTAAGGTCGCAGCAGCCTACAAGCAAAGCTCGCGTTCTCAGAAAAGCGAAGGCGATAGCAGCCGCTGGCGGATAGGCAACTATTTCGAAACCGATTGGCAGCCAGAACACACAACACGCCAACCCTTGCCGGTAGCATTGGATATGAGCAGCCTCTATGAGCAACTGCTGGGGCCGCTCGTGCAGGGTGGGATTACACGCGTTAAAGAGCAGAGCTCAGTACCTGAAGCCAGAGAGCCACCGGCGGCTCTTTATTCAGTGACCGCCACAAGCGAACAAGCGGACAGGGTGACGCTGGAGCAGCGCATCGAACTGGCCGAAGCCGTAGCTGCACAGCAGAAAGAGATTCAGCGGATCAAAGCAAGGCTGGCCCGTGAGAAACAATTCAACAAGCGCGTGGCCATCAACGCCGAGCTGCGCGATGCCAAACAGAAACTGGAGCGGCTGACGCAACGGCAAGGCGCTTCCAAAAGTTATTGAGAGAGATGGAATGGAAAAATTGAAAATGCACAGCCCCGATCTGAGTCAGGAGAACATTGCAAAGATTCAGGAGCTGTTTCCCGGTTGTGTGATGGAAGTTCGTGATGAGGTAACGGGAAAGCCACAATTGGCTGTGGATTTTGATCAGCTACGGCAGGAGCTGAGTGACTCTATTGTAGAAGGTCCGCAGGAGCGGTATCGGCTGGATTGGCCAGGAAAGAGGGAAGCTTTAATAGCCTCAAATACGCCTGTCGCAAAAACGTTGCGCCCCGCACGAAATGAAAGTTTAGATTTCGATAGCTCGCGTAACCTTTTTATCGAGGGAGATAACCTTGAGGCGCTTAAGCTATTGAAGGACGTTTATCTCGGGAGTGCGAAAGCTATATACATAGATCCCCCATACAATACTGGCGCAGACTTTATTTACGACGATGATTTTGTGGAGCTTTCTGACGATTTCCTTATTCGGTCGCAGCAGGTTGATGACTCAAGAAATCGAATGGTATCTAACCCCATTTCAAACGGTCGCTTCCACTCGGACTGGCTCAGCATGTTGTTTTCTCGTTTGAGGCTTGCTCGCCTTTTGCTAAGAGAAGACGGCTTTATCTTTATATCAATCGATATCATCGAGCTGGCGAACTTGATTTCGATGGGCAAAGAGGTCTTCGGAGAAGATTCTCTCATTGGGGTAATCTCTCGACCGACAGGTACGAGGATGGGCTCCGGGAGCAGAGGTGTCGCTAGAGAACTCGATTACATAGTTATTTTTTCAAGACGCAATGAAGCATCACTCTTCGGTTTGCCAATGACCGAATCCGAGATGGCGATATATGACCAAACTGATGAACGTGGACGGTATCTTACACGGTCGTTAAGGAGGACAGGGGGCGAAAATCGACGAGAGGATCGTCCCAGTATGTTTTACGGGGTAGAAGCGCCAGATGGAACCGAAATATTCCCCATTGCACCAGAAGGTTATGAGAGCCGATGGGTCTGTGGCAAAGAAACTTATTACAAGTTGCTCGCTGACGGAATGATTGAATGGCGCCAAGTCAAGAAAGGTGGAGAACTGCGGTGGCAGGTTTATCAAAAACATTACGTTTCATCCCAGGGAAGAGAAACATCCGATTTGTGGAGTGGAGTACCAGGCAACAAAATGGGTACTAAGGAAGTTAGTGCGCTATTTGGCAAGGTCAAAGTATTTGACCATCCGAAACCAACCGGCTTAATCACCAGAATACTCCAGCTCTCTACAAGCTCCGATACGGAAGATCTAGTAATCGACTTTTTCGCTGGGTCTGCATCTACGGCGCATGCAGTGATGGTACAGAATGCTCGTGACGGAGGAGCACGGCGCTGTATCTCTATCCAAATTGCGGAAGAATTGGCAGAGAAGACAGAGGCCAGAAAGCTAGGTTTCACTACAATTGCCGAAATTGCCAAGGAAAGGGTCCGCCGAGCGGGTCAAAAAGTCCTTGAAGGCGACTGCAATCCCAACTGGAACCGGGATGTCGGCTTCCGTGTACTCAAGGTTGATACCTCGAACATGAAGGACATCTACTACCGTCCCGATGAGCTATCTCAAGGCGACCTGCTAGAAGCGGTGGATAACGTTAAGCCCGACCGCACTCCAGAGGATCTTTTGTTCCAGGTGCTGGTGGACTGGGGCGTAGATCTGACTCTGCCGATTCGTCGCGAAACCCTGCAAGACAAGACCGTATTTTTCGTCGATGACAATGCGCTGGTCGCTTGTTTCGACAGCGGTGTTACGGAGGATCTGGTCAAAGAGCTGGCCAAGCATGAGCCTTTGCGCGTGGTTTTCCGCGACAATGGGTTCGTCTCTGATGCGGTGAAAATCAACGTCGAGCAGATTTTCCGCCAGCTTTCACCCAGCACCGAAGTCAGAAGCCTCTAAGGAATCACGGCATGGACCAACTGGCCCTGAATGCGCTGCTTGAAGGCTTGATCCGCAGCTGGGAAAACGAGGTGGCGGAGTTCAAGGAAGCGGGCAATGACTACGACACCAACAAGATTGGTGCGTATTTCTCTGCCCTCAGCAACGAAGCCAACCTGCGGGGGCTGGAGCGTGCCTGGCTGGTGTTTGGCGTGAGCAATAAAACCCGGGAGGTGGTGGGAACAAACTACCGCAGCGAATCCGAGCGGCTGCATAGCCTGAAGCTGCAGGTGGCACAAAGTACCGAGCCCAGCATTACCTTTCGTGATATCCATGAACTACAACACGCAGATGGGCGGGTGTTGTTATTTGAAATTCCCGCGGCTCCAAGGGGCATCCCAATCTCCTGGAAGGGTCACTACCACGCCCGGGCTGGCGAAAGTCTGGTCTCCCTCAGCCTGGACAAGCTGGACGAAATTCGTCAGCAAACTCTCGCTCAAGACTGGAGTGCGCAATTGGTGCCGGCCGCCAGCCTGACCGATCTGGACGAGGCGGCTCTTGCAAGAGCACGGGAGGCGTTCGCAAAAAAGTATGCCAACCGCTTTAATGCCGAGGAAGTCATGGCCTGGCCATTGCCAACCTTTCTTGATCGGGCACGGGTCACCCAAAACGGTCAGATCACCCGAACTGCGCTCCTGTTGCTGGGCAAGCCCGAGGCAGCCTGGCACCTGTCGCCACATCCTGCACAGATGACCTGGAAGCTGGAGGGCGCAGAGCGGGCCTATCAGCACTTTGCCCCACCGTTTCTGCTGACCACCACCCAGCTTTATCAATGCATCCGTAATATCCAGCTGCGCCTGCTACCAGAAGATGAATTGTTGCCGATTGAGGTGTCCAAATACGACCAAAAGATGGTTCTCGAAGCCTTGCATAACTGCATTGCTCATCAGGACTACACCCTCCATGGCCGGGTGGTGGTGATCGAACAGTCCGACAGGCTGGTTTTTGAGAATGAGGGGAATTTCTATGAAGGGACGCCGAATGATTACCTGGAAGGTAATCGCACACCCCATCGCTACCGCAATCCCTTTCTTGCCCAGGCCATGTCTGAGCTGAACATGATCGATACCATGGGCTACGGCATTCACGACATGTATGCCCGTCAGGCCCGGCGTTACTTTCCCATGCCAGACTACGACCTTGCCGAACCGAGTAGTGTGCGGTTGACCATATACGGTGGCGTGGTTGACCCCGCTTACAGCCGTCTATTGATTCAAAAAACTGATCTGCCACTGGCGGATGTGCTGGCCCTGGACCGGGTGCAAAAGAAGCTGCCGATTCCTGATGAGGCCATAAGCCGCCTACGGCGCGCAGGCCTGATTGAGGGTCGTAAACCCCATCTGCACGTTTCTGCGACGGTTGCCAAGGTAACGGCAGACAAGGCCGACTATATCCGTACCCGTCCTCAAGACGATGAGTTCTATGCCAAGTTGTTGACGGATTACCTGGAGAAATTTGGGCAGGCCAGCCGAGCGGAGATCAACCAGCTGTTGCTGGATAAGCTGAGTGACGCTCTGAGCGATAAGCAAAAAAGCACCAAGGTCAGCACGCTTTTGACAAAGCTGCGCCGCCGGAAAGTGATTGAGAACACCGGTTCCGACACGGCACCTTGTTGGAGGCTGACAAAGAGAACATGAAGAACTGCAAAGAGAGACGCATATATCCGTTTCTATTCAATTATTTATGGCTCTTTGGAGCCGCCATTTTGCAAAGAGCCTGCAAAGAGAAAATTTTATTATGAAGCTCAAATTCAAAACCCAGGCTTACCAAACGAATGCCGTCGAATCCGTAGTGGACTGCTTTGCTGGTCAACCTATGCGTGACAGCCTGGCCTACCGCATCGACCCCGGCCAGCAGGCTCAGACTGGTGCCTTCGACGCGGAGGGCTTCAAGAATGCTGACCTGGCACTAAGTGAATCCCAGGTGCTAGAGAACATTCAGGCCGTTCAGCGTCGGCAGAACCTCCCGACGTCATCGTCATTGACGGACTTCACCGCCTACGACTCCAAGAACAACCGTGTACCGGCTAAGGCCGCCTACAAAAAAGATGCTCTGGCCGCCACACGCATCCACTTGGACGTGGAGATGGAGACCGGCACCGGCAAGACCTATTGCTACATCAAGACCATCTTCGAGATGAATAAGCGCTATGGCTGGAGCAAGTTCATCATCATGGTGCCCTCGATCGCCATCCGCGAGGGTGTCTATAAGTCCCTAGAGATTACCGCTGACCATTTCACCGAAAGTTACGGTAAAAAGGCGCGGTTCTTCATCTACAACTCCAAGCGACTGCATGAGCTAGAAAGTTTTTCTTCCGACGCCGGCATCAATGTGATGATTATGAACATCCAGGCCTTCAATGCCCGGGGTGCCGATAACAGGCGCATTTATGATGAGCTCGATGACTTTCAGTCACGGAAACCCATCGATGTCATTGCTGCAAACCGGCCCATCCTGATTCTGGACGAGCCGCAGAAGATGGAAGGTAGAGCCACCATGGAGGCCCTACCCCAATTTAAGCCGCTAGCGATTCTCCGCTACTCGGCCACTCACCGTACCCAGCACAACCGCATTCACCGCCTGGATGCCCTGGACGCCTACAACCAGAAACTGGTCAAAAAGATCGCTGTACGTGGCATCCAGACACGTGGCCTGGCCGGCACCAACGCCTACCTCTATCTTGAAGGTATCGACATCTCCAAGGATGCACCGGTTGCGCGCATAGAGCTGGAAGTAAAACTCAAATCCGGTGAGATCAAGCGTCAGCTCAGGCGACTTCGGTTCAAAGATGATCTGTTTGCGGAATCGGGTGAACTGGATCAATACCGGGACGGCTTCACCATCAGCCAGATTGACGCTACCAACGACACCGTGGAGTTCACTAATGGGCTGGTGCTCACGGCTGGAGAGGCCAGTGGCGACGTTTCCGAAGGCGACATCCGTCGTATCCAGATCCGCGAGACCATCAGGGCGCATCTGGATCGGGAGAAACAGCTGTTCGGGCAGGGCATCAAGGTACTGTCATTGTTCTTTATCGACGAGGTGGCCAAGTATCGTGACTACGATCAGGAAGATGACAATGGCGAGTACGCCCGCATCTTTGAGGAAGAGTATCAGCTACTGAAGAATGAATACCTGTCTGAACTGGCCATAGACAATCAGGCCTACCGCCAGTACCTGGAGGGCATTGACCCAGCCAGCACTCACAATGGCTACTTCGCCATTGATAAGAAGACCAATCGTTTGAAGAATCCTGCTCTGGGAAAAAAGGCCGTCGACTCCGACGATGTGGACGCCTACGACTTGATCCTGAAAGACAAAGAGCGCCTGCTCTCCTTCCAGGAACCTACGAGGTTCATCTTCTCCCACTCGGCGTTGCGTGAAGGCTGGGACAACCCCAACGTGTTTATTATGTGCATGCTTAAGCACAGCGACAACATGATATCCCGGCGCCAAGAGGTGGGGCGCGGCCTGCGATTGTCGGTCGACAGGCACGGCGACCGCATGGATAACCCTGCCGTCGTTCATGACATCAACGTACTGACGGTGATCGCCAGTGAGAGCTACAAGGATTTCGTTACCGGGCTACAACAGGAAATCAGTGAAAATCTGAGTGCCCGGCCAAGACAGGCGACAGCTGCTTTCTTTACTGGCAAGGTGCTGAACACTGAGCAAGGTCAGGTAGAGGTTAGTGCAGATATGGGCGCAGGCATCGAGTTTTATCTGGTGCAAAACGGATATGTAGACCGCCAAAAAAATATTCTCGACAAGTACCATGAAGCTAAAGCGGCAGGGACAATAGCGGAGCTCCCAGAAGATCTGAAGCCCTATTCTGACCAGGTATTCGCTCTGATCGACACCGTGTTCAGTGAAGGCCAGCTACCCAAAATCGAGGATGGCCGCAAACCGAAGACCAACCCGCTCAATGCCAACTTCGACAGGAAAGAATTTCAGGCGCTTTGGCAGCGAATCAACCGCAAGGCCGTGTATCGCGTCGACTTTGACTCCGTGGAACTGGTGCGCAAGTGTATTGCAACGCTGGACAAGGAGCTGCGCGTAACGCCCCTGCAGTACACCGTACAGAAGGGTATTCAGCAAGATGCGCTGACTGACGAGCAATTGCGCAAGGGCGATGGCTTCAAGGTTGAAGAAACGGCGACCGAGTACGGCGACTCGATCCACTCAAGGGTCCGGTATGACCTGTTGGGTAAGGTGTCAGAAAATGCCCACCTGACCCGCGGGACCGCCGCCAGCATTCTGCAGGGCATTCAGGCCGCCGTGTTCAACCAGTTCCGCCAGAACCCGGAACACTTCATTGCCGAAGCCTCACGACTTATCACGGAACAAAAAGCGGCAATGGTGATTGAGCGCCTGGCCTACAATGAAGTTGATGAGCGCTACGATGTGGATATCTTCACCGCCAACCAGACGGGCCAGGATTTCTCCCGCGCCACGGAGAAGCTGAAGAACCACGTATACGACTACGCGATTACGGATTCGGATGTCGAGCGCCGCTTCGTGAATGAGTTGGATACGAGCAGTGAAGTGGTGGTTTACGCCAAGCTGCCGAGAGGCTTTCTGATTCCTACCCCCGTGGGCGATTACAATCCGGACTGGGCAATTTCCTTCCAGGCTGACAACATCAAGCACATCTACTTTGTCGCTGAGACCAAAGGGTCGATGTCGTCCATGAAACTGCGGGAAATCGAACAGACCAAGATTGAATGTGCGAGAAAGTTTTTCGACGAGATCAATCTGAAGGTCGCTCAGGATAAGGTGAAGTATGACGTGGTGACTGACTACGCGAAGCTGATGGACGTGGTGGGGACTGGGGGTTAGATATGGCAAGCCCCCGATACAGTAGACGCCTGATAGCGTTACAATAAACGCTGAATCTACAGGTGTTGATGATGAGCGGAAAGCGATACTCCGAAGAATTCAAAATCGAGGCAGTCAAGCAGGTCACGGAACGTGGTTATAGGGTTTCTGACGTGTGCCGTAGACTGGGAGTTACCTCCGGCAGTCTCTACAAATGGATCAAACTGTATGGCGATCCCACTAGCCAGCATCAGCACATCTCGGAACAGCAAGATGAGCTTCGACAACTCCGAGCTGAACTGCGCCGAGTGACTGAGGAGCGCGACATACTAAAAAAGGCCGCAGCGTTCTTTGCCAAG
>TARA_R100000306_G_scaffold62477_1_pt1 | contig 23190 bp, 19 predicted proteins | sample TARA_R100000306 | Tara Oceans TARA_R100000306 (sample SAMEA2620824) | marine metagenome | biome: marine biome (ENVO:00000447); feature: mesopelagic zone (ENVO:00000213); material: "saline water (ENVO:00002010), including plankton (ENVO:xxxxxxxx)" | depth 1000 m | reverse complement strand
CGGCAGGTTCAACTGAACCCGCTACAGCCGCCGATTCCACCGCCTCAGCTTGCCGAGCCAACTCAGCCGCCTCCTCTTCATCGAGCTGGGCCTTGATTTCACCCATCTCCGTCAACCCGAGCATCCGGCCAAGGCCTGTGGGATCCAAAGCGTACTCGGCTGGCATGACCACGGTCACCAGCAGCACCGCTGCGACGACGGCAGCGATAATCGTTGAACGAATCAGTTTTCCAGAGCTGGGCAGCTCTCCCCGTGAGGGCATATCGTTGTTGTACATAACTGGTCTCCAGAATTAGGCGATGAAGTAGCCGGTGAGCTGATACCCGATAAGCAGAAAGCCTGCGCTCATCAGTGCAACATTGGCGGTATAGGCATGACGCAAAAAGCCGTCGGTCTTGCGCCAGAAGCTCATGACGATAAGGATCATGGCAAGGGCGATGAGTTGACCGATCTCCACGCCGACGTTGAAGGCGAGCAGGTTAGGCACCAGCCCGTCCGGCGAGATGTCGTACTCAATGATTTTCGATGACAGGCCGAAACCGTGGAAGAACCCGAAGATCAACACGGCGCCCTTGGTATTGGGCTGGAAGCCAAACCAGCGTTGATAGGCACCCAGGTTATCCAGCGCCTTGTACACAACCGACAAACCGATGATGGCATCGATGATGTAGCTGTTGATGCCGATATTGAAGTACACCCCCAGCAGCATGGTTGTGGAATGCCCCAGCGCGAACAAGCTCACATAGATGGCGATGTGTTGCATACGGTAGAGAAAGAAGATCACACCCAGCAGGAACAGGAGATGATCGTAGCCGGTGACCATGTGCTTGGCCCCCAGATAGGTGAAGGCAACAAGGTTTACTCCAGTGATTTCCTGGATGTAGCCCTTGTCGCCGTGAGCCACGGCATGGGCCAGCGCATCAGCGCTGATTACCAACAGGCCGAGTATCAGGAATACCCATAGAAGACGATATTGCCCGGCGGCGGTTCGCGCACGCCGGGACCCGTCGAAAAAAGTCGACAACATAAGAACTCCAACAGTTTGGTTTCGAAAGCTGCGAGGCAGCGTCACTTCAAACGATCAGAGGGACTTTCGGGGGTCGTTCAAGACGATAACGAAAACGGCGGGGGGATTCTGCCGCAAAGGGGGTATGTTGCGGCGCAGAAGATGAGAGCCCGGTGATGAGCTGGATCGTCAGATGGAACACTGATTCGTGAGTATGATTGCCGGCATCATGATGAAGATGAGTCTTTGACGGTGCGTCAGTGTCATCGTGACTGTGGGGGTGATCATCATGATCAGGTGGTGCATCAGCCAGTTCGACGAGTCCGTGAGACGCGGCTTCACCGATCACCGAAAGCGACACGCCGGCTAACGCGAGCAGCATGACGAGCAGCGGAAGCAGCTTTTTTCGGTGTATGGCCGTAATCATCTCTATCGGCTTGGGCCCGGCTATCGAGTTTGAGTTGTGCCGGAGAATACCATCCCTCCCCGAGGATAGGAACCGCTGGCCTTTTGGCCGATCTGCCGCAATACGGCTTTCATTCAATGACTTAAGGTGAGCCATGCTTGATATCCTGAAACACCGTACCTACCGGCACCTGTTTCTCGCGCAGGTAGTCGCCCTGCTCGGCACTGGCCTGGCTACGGTGGCGCTGAGCCTTATGGCTTTCGAACTCGCAGCTGACGATGCGGGCCAGGTGATGGGCACTGCCATGGCCATAAAGATGGTGGCTTACGTGCTGATTGCACCGCTGGCTTCCGCGCTGGCTGAGAACATTCCTCGTCGCGTGATGCTGGTGGCGCTGGATCTCGTACGCGCAGCCACGGCGCTTGCGCTGCCCTTCGTCACTGAAGTGTGGGAGGTATACGTGCTGATTGCTGTGCTGCAGTCTGCTTCTGCGGCCTTCACGCCGACCTTTCAGTCCACGATTCCGGATACATTGCCGAATGAGGACGACTACACCAAGGCCCTGTCACTGTCCCGTCTGGCGTACGACCTCGAGAATCTCATCAGTCCGGCGCTAGCGGCCCTGATCCTCCTGGCAACGAGCTGGCAAGGGCTTTTCGCCGGTACCGTCATCGGCTTCGTCGCATCGGCACTGCTCGTGGTGTCAGTCGCCATGCCTGTGGCTGAAAAGTCGACAGAACACCGGGGTGTCTATGATCGGGCGCGGCGGGGGTTCAGGATTTTCGCAGCGACACCGCGCCTGCGTGGGCTCATGGCACTGAACCTGGTCGTGAGTCTGCCAGGCGCCATGGTCATCGTGAATACGGTGGTGCTGGTCCAGGGCGAGTTTGGCCTGACTGAACAGCACACGGCCATGGCCTTTGCCGCCTTTGGTGCCGGCTCGATGCTTGCAGCGCTGGCCTTACCGCGGCTGCTCAAGCGTTGGCAGGACCGTCAGGTCATGCTGACCGGGGCGGGCATCCTGATTTCCGGGCTGGTGCTCGCCCTTCCGGTTCACAGTCTTGGCTGGCTTCTGCCGGTATGGGCCTGGCTGGGTGTCGGTTTTTCGACAGCGCAGACGCCAGTGGGTCGGCTGTTGACCCGGTCGTCTCATGGTGAAGACCGGCCGGCGCTGTTCGCCGCGCAATTTTCTCTGTCCCATGCGGGGTGGCTAGTGGCGTACCCGCTCGCTGGGTGGCTTGGATCGGTCGTCGGGATGCAGATCACATTGCTGGTGCTGGCGGGCCTCGCCTTGCTGGCACTCGTTCCAGCGTTCAAACTCTGGCCAGCTAATGACCCGTCAGAACTCCAGCATTGGCACGATGACCTTTCAGACGATCATCCGCATACCGCCATGTCTGGGCGCCGGCATGTGCATCCGTATGTGATCGACAGCCTGCATCCCAGATGGCCGGACTAGGCTTCAGGTCACCGAAAGCCGGAATCCGGTGTCCCGCCAAGCCAGGCCTGTGATGGTGAACTGACTCACCATGACCACCGCGAAGACCCACTCTATCGAATCCTCCAAACGGTCAAAATCGTCGCCCATTGCCATTTTCAGCACAGAGTTGCCTACACCACCCGCCAGTAGCAGCACTGAAAGGGTCATCTGCACGCGGGTCCATGGTGGCCTGCGGCTTGAATCGAGGCGCCACAGACGCTTCAGCATGAGTAGGTGGGCAAATGCCGTCAAACCGAAAAACAGGATGATGCCGATGCGTCGCTGTAGCTGATACAGCTCACCGATAGCACCAAGCATGGTGGTGTAGAGGATAAGCGCGACGGTCGCAATGAGCCCGAGCACACTGAGCGTGGATAGCAGGCCTGGTGCGCGGTTTTCAACGCGTCGCAACCAGCTTTCCAGTAGTAGCCAGTACAGAAACATTACGCCAGCCAGCGGCAGTAGCATGGCCTTGAAGGTGAAGAACGCTGGCGGCTTCCTACCAGCCGCACTGATGGAGCTACAGCTCTCCCAGAACACGACACACCATGGCACGTGGCCGTAAGCGGCTGACAGAAAATAGCTGATTAAGGCCGCGAGAAAGGTGCCGGTGCCAAGCAATACAGCCAATGGTGCCGGCTCGAAGATCGTATTGGTCCGCTGATGATCTGACATGAACCACCTCCGTACGTGGCACTTGGCTCGATAGCAGCGGTACGTCGTCTGCAGGTGGCAGGATCGCCTCACTCACCGGTTAGCGGGTGACACTTCCGCAGACTTGCGCTAGCTTGTCGGCTCAACCACGTAGAGGAAATCATGATGATCGGATATGTCACGCTTGGCGTCAGCAACATGGACAGGGCCAAGCAGTTCTACACCGACTTGTTTTCGGACCTGGGCGCGAAAGTACTGATCGATATGGGCCGGATTGCCTTCATTGGCAAAGGCGGTAAAACGCCAATGCTCGCTGTATGTGAGCCTTACGATGGCAAGCCCTGCACCACCGGCAACGGTGTCATGGTGGCGTTCGCGGCTGAGTCGAAAGAAGCCGTTGACGCTCAATATCATAAGGCGATCTCGCTCGGTGCCACTGATGAAGGTGAGCCGGGGCAGCGCATCGAGGACCGGTTCTACGGTGCCTACGTGCGGGACATGGATGGCAACAAGATCGCGTTTTACTATTTTGGCTGATGCTACTGGCGCGCTGGTCAAGCGCGCCTTCCCAAGCGTAGAACTGTTCTAGACAATCAAATGTTTCAAACTGGAGACAGAATGGCAACACCCGTGCGAGAACTCACCGCCACTCAAGCCACCGCTATGCTGGAAAACATCGATTCGCCACAACCTGGCGATCAGGTTGTGCCGCCGTTTGATGATGGTGCTTTCGTGAGCAACAAGAACTTCATGAGTGGCGCTTATTTCGAAGCGGCATTCCGGCGTATTCCCGGCGGCGAAGTCGAAGTGTTGCTACGCTTCTATGATTTCAATTTTGACGACGGTAGCTACGCGTTCAGAGTCGAGGACGCCATCAGCACGACCTGGGAGGACTGTCTCGCGCTGGTGCAGAGCCATTTGGCTGCACTGGCTGCCGGCAGCTGACCACAGGCTGAAGCGAGTTATGAAGTGATCAGCGCCGCCCTGGCGCGTTTCACGATGATTGATGCGCCTGATTTTGAAAGCTGACGCTTATCGCAGTTTTACAGTAGTACTCCTGCGTAAAATGCGACGGTCTGGCTTTCTCGCAGGCACTAACCCCAAATAAAACAAGAGAAGCCTGAACACAGGCTCGCTGTTCCGAGCAGGAGCTCCTTCGTGAAAAAATTAGTAAAGACCTCGGTTCGTTTCCTCTGCTTTGTTGCGTCGACTTCCATACTTTCCGCCCTCCCGGCCCATGCTGACTTTTGGGAGCTTTCCGGCGAGCGTATGATCCATGATCCCTCTCTAGTCCAGGAAGGCAAAAGCTGGTATGCCTTTGGAACTGGCGAAATCAATCGCAGAGGTATTCGCGTCCTCAAGAGCGACAACGGTCGCCACTGGGTAGCAGCCCCTTCAGTACTGTCACAACCGCTGCCATGGTGGCGATCGTATCTGCCGAACCACGAACTCAATCAGTGGGCACCAGACGTCAAATACTTTAATGGCCGCTACTGGATGTTCTATTCCGTGTCTGCCTTTGGGGATAACAACTCTTTCATTGGCCTGCTTTCGACCACCAGCCTCAACACGAATAATTGGCGCGATGATGGACTTGTCATCCGCTCAACCTCGGCGAACAACTTCAACGCGATCGATGGCGACCTGGTCATCGATGCCAGCGGCGACCCGTGGATGTCATTCGGATCGTTCTGGAGCGGCATCAAACTGACCCGCCTCGACAAGCGAACGATGAAGCCGACAGGACCCGTGCATTCTCTTGCAGCACGACCAATCAGAAATAATCCCATCGAAGCGCCCAACATCATTTACAAGGATGGCTACTACTATCTCTTCGTATCATTCGACAAGTGCTGTGACGGTGTGGCCAGCACTTACAAGGTGGCCTACGGACGTTCCAGAAGTATTACTGGTCCCTTTTTCGACAAGAATGGGACGAACATGCTGCACGGTGGCGGTACGCTACTGGATACTGGCAACGACCGTTGGAGAGGCCCGGGCCATCAGGATGTGCTGAACAACAATCTGCTGGTTCGGCATGCCTATGATGGAATGAATGGTGGTATGCCGACCATGCTGATCAACGATCTGTATTGGGATGCGGCGGGCTGGCCGACTTATGATCGAAGGGCCGCCGCTGGCATTGTGTCCGGTGCCAACTACAGGATCAGGAACGTTGCGAGTGGCAAGCTTGCCGAGGTTTACGGCTGGGGTATGGCAGATGGTACTGATATTGTTCAGTGGCGGGACAACGGCGGCGCCAATCAGATCTGGAAGCTGATCGACAGTGGCGATGGCTACTACAAAGTCATTAACGTCTTTACAGGGAAAGTCCTGGAGGTGTACCAGAAGTCACGCCTCGATGCAGCCGACGTGAGGCAATGGTCCGATAACGGCGGTGTCCATCAACAGTGGCGATTACTGAATCTCGATGGCGGACGCTATGCCGTAATCAACAGGCTCAGTGGCAAGGCGCTGGACGGCTACGGCACAGTAGATGGATCGGACATCATCCAGTTTTCCAACCATGGCGGCGCCAATCAGCAGTGGTACTTCGAGGCGAATCCCTAAGGGACCGTCATTGGGCGGTCATTGAACCGCGTCTTGGCTGATCCAGCTCGTAATCTGCACTGCCGTCGGGCGCTCGTCTGATTTCGGGCTGGATATATCGGGAAAGAATCCTGTCGTATTCACCGCTGTCCTTGATTCGCTGAAGCGTCAGCTTGAGCGTCTCCAGATAGTAGGTTAGCTCCGACTTCCGGGATATGGCGATATAGGAAATTTTTCCGGGAAAGGCAAAGGGTGAAACCTCCAGCTTCAGAGACAGCTCACCGATCAAGTGACTGGCCAGCGCTTCGGGAATGACAACCACATCAAGACGATCAAGCGCCAGCATCAGGAGTAAGGACTCGTAGTGGGTATGATCATACTTTCGAAGGCTCGCATCCGCGTCGAAACGGAGATCGTAGCGACTGCCCCGTTGCACCCCAATGAGCTTGTCCTTCAGGTCCTCGTAGCGATCAATCCTGTTTTCAGGCTGCGTGTACAAGAGGATTTTCGCGACCGCCGGGAAAGCCGGTACTGAGTAGTCGATGTACAGCTCTCTGTCGGGCCTGCGCATGGGTCCGAGCATGGCGTCAGAGGCCCCACTTTTCAGCATCTCTAGTGCCCTTGGAAAGGGCACCTCAGTATAGTCCGCTGTCCAGTCGACCTGCTTGAGCATGGCCTCGAAGATTTCGACATAGATGCCGGTTACTTCATCGCCATCGAAAATTCGGTAAGGGGGCGCATCATCGATAGCGACTCGGACGATTCTGTTCTTATCGGGCAGCTCCACCACGATACGATCAGACAAGGGCTCCTCAGAGTCTGGCACAGCCGCTGAGAGGCTAAGCGGAGGCATGAGCATGATTATCAGTGCCCAGCGGGTGCTGCGCAGGCGTCGAGTAAGACTTGAGCCTGTCATATGAGCCTCGATCTTATTGTAAGAAATTCCGGGCGACTCTTCATCATAGACCCATCCTTTCCGGGAGTCACTGCAGCGCAACGAGACCGCGCGGTAATTATCCACATTGCGCGGCTGTATATTTTCACCGACTTCGCACAGCTATAGCGCGACCATGAACGTGTCATCCGCTCTAACGAGGAACACACCATGTACACGCCCGTTTCGCTAAAGTCGCTATTGTTCAAATCCAGTTTGACTGCCCTGCTCGGGATCTCACTTCAAGCCTGCGTCGTGAGCCCTCATCATGGCGAACACGTCGGCAATACCAACAGTGTTATTCCATTTGAAATTTATGCGATATCGCCCGGTGCTGCGATCTCGGTGACCTGTTCACACCATTACGGGGGCGCAACACCGGTCACCACTGTCACCGGCGGCACTACACCCATAACACTCTCCGGCCAGGTCGTCTATGCGAAGAGTTTCAACAGGACGCTGCCCGCCAACTGCTGGGAGCCATGGCGCGGCAGTAATTTCAATTACATCACCTATCTGCAGGTCAAGGTTAACGACTACAACGCGGCGGTATACGACGAAGCGGGACTTGACTGCCTCTTCGGCAAGATCAGCGACGGGATTGGACCCATCACAGCAGGATCGGCCTGCCGGATGAGTGGGAATTCTATTTTGCTGTACGCGAACTGATAGACGGGGCTGATTCGAAGATCATCCGAGTCACCAACGTCCGGCAGAGCCCCCCAAGAACCTCGAGCTTCCTACAGCAAGATAGTCGGAGGCGCATTACGCCCCCTCATATGTCGTTAAGCTGCGAGGCTTCCTGGGGCGACATCAGACCCACGTCTAAGAGCGGGTCTCCTACTACCAGATCGACCGGACATGTTTGTATGCTCGGATCTTTGTATCTGCGGTACCAGCATCGCGATTTCCCAACCCGCCCATCTCGACGCCCGGGATCGATGCGCTCTGTTTGTGCAGCATGCCGATGCCGCCAGCGGTGAGCACAAAGGTTCGGATAGTCTGTTGGCAGCAAGCCAATCATGCTTGCAGGCGAGGCCGGGTGCACGACGACCTTCAGCACGCAGTTGCGTTGACTTGTCGGGAGTCATAGTCGCATTGCTTCGCCGGCCCCAGTTCTCTAGTATGGGTCTGGAAGATCTCATGTTTTACGGCCATATCGATCGCTCCTGATTCGGTATGAACGTAGTCAACGGGAGTATCATGTCGGACCGATGGCAAGCGACGATGACCAGTGCGCAGCAACTGCGCCAGCACCTGCACGCGAATCCAGAGCTTGGCTGGCAGGAGTTCGACACCGCCGAGCGTATCCGTAGCCAACTCACTCGTTTAGAAATTCCCTGGAAAGCCTGTGCCTCGACTGGCACCATCGCTTCCCTCACGCCCAGAACAATCAGCGACGGTACACCCCATAGAGCGCTACGCGGTGACATCGACGCGCTCCCCATCCAGGAAGCAACCACCCGACCGTGGGCCTCGCAACGCGACGGCTGCATGCATGCCTGTGGTCATGACGGGCATACCGCCACGCTGATGGCGACTGCCGAGTGGCTCAAGTTGCATGAAGACCAGCTTCCGGGACCTGTATCGCTCCTGTTCCAACCGGCGGAGGAAGGCGGCCACGGGGCACTCAGAATGATAGAAGACGGTGCGCTCGACGGCGTTGATGAGATCTACGGCTGGCACAACTGGCCCGCCATTCCCTTCGGGCAGCTCGCATGCCCTGACGGTATCGTCATGTGCGGCAACGGCACCTTCACACTCACTGTCACCGGCCGTGGCGGCCACGCCAGCCAGCCAGAGCTGACCCGGGATCCAGTTCTCGCCGCCAGTGCCATCGTGATGTCGCTGCAACAGATCTGCAGTCGAAGACTCGCCCCGCAGCAGGCAGCCGTGGTCAGTGTCACCTCCATCGATGCACGAAGTGCACCGACCGTGACCCCTGAAAAGGCAGTGATCGGCGGCAGCATCCGTGTCCCCGATCTTGCCACCCGAAAAATCGTAAATCAGTTGATCTCGGAAATCTGTCAGGCGACTGCGGCCAGCTACGGGGTGAAGTGTGAGGTGGATATCCAGCCCCGTTACGAAGCCACGATCAATCATGCTGACCAGGCCGCCCGGACACGAACGCTCTGGGGCAGCGTATCTGGTGCGAAGGGACTGGCAGACATCCGCTTGCCAATCATGGCCTCCGAAGATTTCAGCTATTACCTGCAGCACATCCCGGGCGCCTTTGCACTCATCGGTGCAGATGACGGCGAAGCCCATCAAGCCCCCTGCCATAGTGCGCACTACGACTTCAACGATCGACTGATTCCGCTCGTCACCCGTCTCTTCAGCCAACTCGTCGGCGTGGAGGTGTCGACAGAATAACGCCATCCCTTCTTAAGTGCCCAGCTCAGAGGACAATGCCATGACCGTATTTGACGAACGTGAATCCGATATCCGAGCGTATTGCCGGGTCTATCCAGTGGTCTTTGACACGGCCAGTAATGCACGCCAGACAGATGAGAATGGCAAGGAGTACATCGATTTCTTCGCCGGTGCAGGCGTGCTGAATTTCGGGCACAACAACGAGCGCATGAAAACGGCGGTCATCGAGTACATTCAGAACAATGGCGTCACCCACAGCCTGGACATGCATACCACGGCCAAACGTCGTTACATGGAGCGCTTCGTCAAGACGATACTCGAGCCGCGAGGAATGACACACAAGCTCCAGTTCATGGGCCCCACCGGCACCAACGCTGTTGAAGCTGCACTCAAGCTGGCGCGGCGGGCCACAGGACGCAGAGAAATTGCGGCCTTTACGCACGGTTTTCACGGTATGACTCTAGGCGCGCTGTCATGCACAGCTAACGAGTATTTCAGAGGCGCTGCAGGCGTCCCGTTAGAGCATGTGCGTCACTATCCTTTTGGCTGCAAGACCCGCTGCGCCGACTGCAATCTTGGTTGTGGCCAGACGAGCCTGGAACATCTGCGAGCACTCTATCTGGACACCTCGAGCGGCGTCGACGCCCCGGCAGCCTTTCTTGTCGAGACCATTCAGGCAGAAGGTGGCGTAAAGGTGGCTAGCGTGGAGTGGTTGCAGGCACTGCAGGCACTTGCCCGTGAAATCGGCGCGCTGCTGATTGTGGACGACATCCAGGTGGGCTGTGGCCGCACCGGCTCCTTCTTCAGCTTCGACGACTGTGGTATCGATCCGGACATCATCTGCCTGGCCAAGGGGATCGGTGGCATGGGGACGCCGATGGCACTCAATCTCGTCAAGCCTGAATTTGACCAACACTGGTCGCCGGGCGAGCATACCGGCACCTTCCGCGGCCAGAACCTCTCCTTTGTGGCCGGCGCCGAGGCACTCAGTTACTTTGAAGACTCAAGCCTCATGAATGAGGTCACCAGCAAGGCGGAGGTCATGAGTCAGGCCCTGGCGTCTCTGGCAAAGACGCATTCTGCTGTCGAAGTGCGTGGCAAAGGTATGATCCTCGGCCTCGATGTCGGTAATGGCGCGCGCGCGAAGACTATAGTGGATCGCTGCTTTCAGCAGGGTCTGCTCGTAGCCAGCTGCGGCACAGGTGGCCGGGTCGTGAAGCTGATCCCGCCTCTGACTATTCCAGATGAGGATCTGCGGCAGGGACTCGATATCCTCTGCAGCGTCGCCGGCGACGTGCTGGAGGCTGCGGCATGAAGCCACGTGAAGATATGACGTTCCCTTTCGCTGAGTACGAGCGACGGCTCAGCGAACTACGCTCGCACATTGCCGAGCGACAGCTCGACGCCGTGGTCATCACAGACCCTGAAAACATCATGTATCTGACGGACTACCAGACCACGGGGTATTCCTTCTTTCAGGCCATCGTGGTGCCGCTCGAAGATGAGCCCTTCATGATTACCAGGGCCCTGGAAGAGTCGAATATCTTTGCCCGTACCTGGGTCGAGCGCACCCGGCCCTACCCGGATACCGGCGACGCCATTCAGATGCTGGTCGATGCCCTGCGTGAGTATGGACTAGCCAACAAACGGATCGGCTATGAACGCAACAGCTACTTCTTTCCCGCCTATCAACAGGATTTCGTTCACACGACGCTTGCTGGCGCGAAACTGCTCGACTGCTTTGGCATCGTGGAGCAGAGCCGGCTGCGAAAATCACCCGTTGAAATAGAGGTCATGCGCAAGGCTGCCATTGCAACTGAAGCTGGCATGAAGGCCGGTATCGAAGCCTGTCAGCCAGGGGTGACTGAAAACGAGGTTGGCGCGGCCATCAGTGCGGCCATGTTCCGCGCGGGTGGCGAGCCGCCGGCGGTTATGCCGTACGTCACCTCAGGGCCAAGGACCATGATCGGTCATGCGACCTGGGAGGGCCGTGAGCTGCAGGCGGGTGAGCATGTCTTCCTGGAGGTCGGAGGCTGCTATCGACGCTACCACACCGCAATGATGCGGACCGTGGTTCTCGGTGATTTGAGCAGCTCGATGTACAAAGCTCAGGAGCGTATGAAGCTCGCATTGGAAGCCGTACACGAGCAATTCCAGGTCGGCATGACGGTGTCTGACGCCGACAACCTGATCCGGAACATCATCACCCACAACGATGTCGGTGCCCGGCTGATCACGAGATCAGGCTACTCGATCGGTATTGCCTTCCCGCCAAGCTGGGACGAAGGCTATATCGTCAGCCTCAAACAGGGTGAATCAGCCATTCTGCAGGAGGGCATGACCTTCCACGTCATTCCCTGGATGTGGGGCGTGGATGGCGACAAGACCTGCGGCATATCGGACACCATTCAGATCACCCGTGAAGGTTGTGAGTCTTTCTTTACCATGCCGCTGGACTTCAGCGTCAAACCGGCAAAGACGCAGGCAAGCCCGGCCGGTACAGATGCTACGAACGCCGTTTCTCAGGCTGCCTCCCCCAGCAAGCACAAGTCGGCCGAAAAACCTGAAAAAGCCAGCAAGGCCGAAGCTACATAACAGTCATCAGACGCCGAGGTACCAATGCTACAGTCACGCAACCCTTATTCTGCCGAGCTCATTGAAGCTCACCAGAGTCTGAATGAGAAAGACATGTCTGACGCTATCGAGAAGGCCCGCACCGCCTTCGCAGACTGGAGTCGAGAGCCGCTATCGAAACGGGCGGAATGCCTGCAATCGGTGGCTCGCGAGTTGCGGGAGGCGAAGGATAAGCTGGCCAGGCTAATGGCGCTCGAAATGGGCAAGCCGGTACGCGAAGGCGGACCCGAAGTCGAAAAATCGGCCTGGTGCGCAGAGTATTTCGCTGAGCACGCAGAAGCTTTCCTGGCCGATGAGGTGCTGGCGTCGGACGCGGCCAGGAGCTATGTCACCTACGAGCCTCTGGGCACCGTTCTGGGCATCCTGCCGTGGAACGCGCCGTTGTGGCTGGCGTTTCGATTTCTCGCTCCGGCCCTTATGGCCGGCAATACCTGCGTTATGAAACACGATCCGAACGTACCAGCTTGTGCGCAAGCCATCGCCGATGTGTTCAGGAAGGCGGGCCTGCCTGAGGGCGTCATGATCAATTTGCCGATCGAGACCAGTCTGGTCGAGCAAGCCATTCGCCACCCTGCCATAGCTGCCGTGTCCTTCACTGGCTCCGCTGCTGCCGGAGCGAAGGTGGCAGCAGTGGCTGGCTCTGAAATCAAGCCGGCCGTGCTGGAGCTCGGGGGCTCCGATCCCTGCATCATTATGGCGGATGCCGATCTGGATAAGGCTGCAGATGTCGCCACCCTCTCACGCATTATTAACGCTGGCCAGTCCTGCATTGCGGCGAAGCGCATACTTGTGGAGGCAACGGTGTATGAGCGCATGCTCGACAAACTGCATGAAAGACTGGCACGCCTGCAGATGGGTGATCCTCTGGACGCTGATACCCAGATCGGGCCCATTGCGCGCGAAGATTTGCGGGACGTTCTGCACCGACAGGTCAAGTCGACTATCGAATCTGGCGCACGCTGTTTACTGGGCGGTGAATTGCCTGAGGGTGACGGTTACGCCTACCCCGTGACGCTGCTGGCGGACGTCACGCCCGATATGTGTGCCTTTCGGGAGGAAACCTTCGGGCCGGTCATGGCCGTGACGTCTGTGGCTGATTTCGAAGAAGCCTTAAGCCTCGCCAACGATACTGAATATGGTCTGGGGGCTGCGATCTGGACCGAAGATCAGGGACGGATCGACCGTGCTGTGAGGGAACTCGTCGCGGGCCAGGTGGCGGTCAATGGCATTGTAAAGACTGATCCGCGATTGCCGAGTGGTGGCGTGCGGCGTTCCGGCTACGGCCGGGAGCTCGGGCCGCATGGCATCAGGGAATTTGTGAATGCCAAGCAGGTCTGGATTCGCTAGGTCGTCTTTCTCCAGCAGCTCGAGTTGGGCGCTCTTGCGGAAGAATGGTACAGAAGTTTTAGACACCGGAGACCATCGCGACGGTCTCCATCTAATGTCCTTCCTTATCAGCAAGCAGCTTCCTGCCTGACCTGGTCAGTCGATATTTTTGGGTGGGGCTACGGGGTGATTCGGGGTGGGTCATTTCGATGACTCCCGCTTCCAACAATGGGGCAAGTACAGCCGCTCGGAACTTACTCCTGTTGGATCGGCCTATGACCTGCATCAGCGCTGCAATAGGTACTTCCGTGGCGCAAGCTTCAAGAACACGCACTTGATCCTTACTTAGTCCCTGCTTGGGCCCTTCTTGATCCCTTACTTGCCCGGTTACTTGAGGAGTATTGTAATCGCCTGCCGGATCATCCTCCTCAATAAATCCCCCATGCACCGGCAACCGGATCAGAAAATAACTACGGTCTTCATCCGTATCAAACACCGGCGTGGGTGAACCATTTGTCTTCATCGCCCGCAAAATTTTAGGCACACCGGTAGAGCGCCCTTCGGTTAGATCCAGCTCTTTAAGAAACTCACCTATTCGGCGATTCCGGTAACGACGGCTTACGGCGCGGCCGGCCTGCAGGTCCTCCATACGTATCGAGCGATCCGGGCCTGGAAAACTGAGTACCACCAGCTCTTCCGGTGAGATGCGTACTTCTATCGGCTCGCGTATTTCGTAAGAGCGGTGATAGACGGCATTAACTAACGCCTCTTCAATGGCGCCTAACGGAAAGTTCCAGAATCGTTCGGCCTCGGGCCGGCTGGGATGCTTGATAACAGCTTCTTTCAGGTAGCTACGGACAATATAATTCAAAGCATCGCGTGTAATGCGCCCCAGCGGGCCGCGGAACTCTTTTTCTTCGAAACGATCACCACCAGGCCCATCTGGAAAATACACCACGTCAATTTGTGTAGCTGGAAAAAACTGCTCAGGGTGCTCATTGAAGAATAGTAGGCCCACGTTCTTGGGGAAGGCCATCTCTACGGGTCCGCCTACCACATTCATTCGCCGGCCAAGGATCTCCGTATCCAGCTCACGGGCATCGGCAGCGAGCTCGCTTTTAATCTCCTGCAGGAATTCACGCATCAACAATGAAGAAAGATCTTCCAGGCTGGCGGTTTGCCGGTATCGATCATCAAAGGGTACGGTGGCAGCAAGGCTTACCAGTTCCCTTTCGTCCGCGCCGGTCGCTCTTACCGTGCTGGTGTGTTTTCGCAGATAGTACGCCCAGTCAGCTTTTTTACTGCTTAGACTGACCTTGGCTTTGTACGGCCGCATCTCACCACCTGGAGCCCATAGCACGAGAATGGTATTCCCTTGAATCTCGTAGGTCGCTGTCAGTGGATGAAAATGCGGTGCAAGGGCCGAATGCCCTAAGTTCAGTAACTCTTTCTGAATGGCATCAATTTGAGTGGTCGCCAAACCCACAGGCGGAAGCTGCGGCTGACCGTTTCTTTCCTCGACACCGATAACGACATAACCCCCGCCGAGATTGTGAAAATCGTTGGCGAAGGCACACAAGGTATGCAGGACGGACTCTGGGTTCCAACCCTCCTTGTATTCAATGCGCTCACTTTCCACCGTGCGGCGGTGGAGCAGGTCGTCGATATTGATGGGGAGCTTGCTGATCATGCTTCATCCATAAACTTAAAACTCCCAGGACCAGGGGCTGAGCTGGCACTCTGCCACATATGCTTGCGCAATTCAGCTGTCAGTGACGAAGGGCCCGCGACCATACTGCAGGGCCTTCGCGTTGAAAATGGATTCTGGATTCATATAGACACCGTATCAGCACTCAATGACGTTAACCGCCAACCCACCCTCACTCGTCTCCTTGTACTTGCGAGACATGTCGAGGCCGGTTTGACGCATGGTTTCGATCACCTGGTCGAGCTGTACTTTATGCGTGTGCGACGCCCGTAGCGCCAGTCTGGCGGCGTTGACGGCCTTCACCGCGCCCATGGCGTTGCGTTCGATGCAGGGGATCTGGACGAGGCCGCCGACCGGGTCGCAGGTCAGGCCGAGGTTATGCTCCATACCGATTTCAGCGGCGTGTTCGACCTGGGCTGGTGTGCCGCCCCAGACTGCGGCAAGAGCGCCCGCGGCCATCGAGCAGGCGACGCCAACCTCACCCTGGCAGCCCATCTCTGCGCCTGAAATCGATGCGCGCTGCTTGTACAGCATGCCTATGCCGCCCGCGGTGAGCAGGAAGGTTCGAATGGCTTCTTGAGTACTGCCGTTAACTGACACGCAGTAGTGTCTGATGACTGAGGGGATGATGCCCGCCGCACCATTGGTCGGCGCTGTCACGACACGCCCGCCGGCTGCATTCTCTTCGTTGACGGCCATGGCGTAGACGTTCAACCAGTCGAACAGGAGTTCTGGCTCTTGCGCGGGTGTCTGATCGAGCTTCGCCTTTCGAGCATCTTCCTGCAGCTTCTGATACAGCCCGGCAGCTCGGCGGTCCACTTCGAGCCCACCGGGTAGGCATCCAGTCTGGGAGAGTCCGCGGTCGATGCACTCCGACATCACCTGCCAGATTCGATCTAGCCCCTGCTCGGTTGCCTCTCGCGATCTGAAGCTGTCCTCGTTGAGCAGCATGAGCTCGGCAATGCTCACGTTCAGCATCTTGCACTTCTTCAGCAGTTCGTTGGCCGAGAAGAAAGGATGTGGGGCGCGTTGTTTCAGGCCGATCAAGTCATTCTCCGCCGGCTTCTCCAGCTGCTGTGCTGTTGCGATAAAGCCACCACCTACTGAATACCAGGTCTCCTGCAGCAGGATGATGTTGTCTGCATCTCTTGCTGAAAGTAACACCTCGTTCGGGTGCAGGGTCGGAATGATTTCAGGCCGTAGGCGAAGATCAGTGTCGTAGTTGAAATTGATTCTGGATCCTGCACGGGGCGTGAGCTGCCCTGCTCTCCTGATCCTTTGATATGACTGCTCAGCCTCATCAGGGTCTGCAGTTTCAGGTTCGAAGCCTATCAGACCCAGCATAATGGCCTTGTCTGAACCATGTCCCAGACCCGTGGCACCCAGAGAGCCATTCAGATCGACCGTTATGCGGCAGACCCTGTTCAGCAGATCCCGCTCGCATATCGCGTCGACAAAGCGCTTGCCAATGCGCATCGGGCCGACAGAATGGGAGCTGGACGGGCCGAGGCCAATCTTGAAGATATCCAGAACACTCAGCATGCATTGCTCCCTTTGGCTAAGGCCCTCGGATTACGCGGATAGAACCGCTCAGGCATCTTTTGGATATGCGGAAAGAACCGCGTGTCCTTGTATGGCATTTTCATGAAGCCCGAAACACCGAGACCTGATATTTGATCGACCGCCGCCAGGATCTCATCCAGCCGCTGGCGGAACTCTTCTTCCCTGTCTGGCGCCAGCAAGCGGTAGTGACTGTGAATCTTGAGGTGTTTCGGTAAAGCTTCGAAGATGATCATACCGGTGTGGTGGATGGTGTTCAGCGCTTCGAGCGCCTGGATGATGGGCTGTGGCAAGGTCAGGAACTCATCGGGGTCTGGCCCATCTTCGAAATAGGAATGCACCCGCGAGCGGTCTTCGAGTTCCGGCGCTTTGCTGACCTGGTACGGCAGGCGCAAACCCTTCTCGATATGGAAGGGTTGATCCGGCTGGTCACGATCGAGGTGCAGGGTATCGCGCGCATTGAACAGACAGCTCTTGAAAATGCCCTGGCGATAGATCGCCTGCGCCAGGTTCACCATGTTGTTCACGGCCGTTACAAAGCTGCTCTTGAGCGCAGGATCATGCAGGTTCAATGAGGTATCCACGTACACGCCTTCGGCCTCCCAGCGCACGGCTAGACCGCCTTCTACCGGATATTGCCCCAGGCGACTAACGGCGGCAAGGAAGGCCTTTTCGGTATCACCCATGCCCTGCATGAAATTCTTGTAGTAGCGATCGAGCTGAACATCATTCACCTCACTGAGCGTTTCAGGCGCCCCTGCTTCACGCAGGAAGGACTTTCGGGAGCTGTACACCACGGTATCCACATCCCGCCGAGACTGCCGCGTCCAGACCGGCACCAGGGGTATAGGTGGCGGCTCATGGAGATCGATAATCACCAGCCGGGCCATTCGGGGCATCTCACGCAGGTAGTAGTCACCAGCACGCGCGCGAATCTGCGGATCCGGATCCAGCATTCCATCGAGCATGCGGGCAAATTCCATGGGCAACCCGAGTGACGTGGCTGGCATGGCGCGATGTCCGAAGCGACAGGATTGGCCCGAGGCCAACGCATATAGCGTACCTGCAGCACCCTGTTCATCGAAGCGCGGGGACGACAGACCGCCGTTGAGCTGTTCATCGCCGATAAAATACACATCACCCAGGCGCGCGTTAGTCTGCTGCAGGTTGTCGGACATCAGATCCATCACATTGGCGGTCACGAACTGCTGATTAGCATCCAACTGCGCAAATACCGCCGAGCCCCAATCGATCAGGGCGATATTTTCGGACTCATCATCAAAGACGAGATTCGAGGGTTTGATGTCGCCGTGAACGATAGGCTTACCTGAATGGCCCGACTCTCGGCGTAGCTTGCGCAGAATATCGGCCAGCTGATCGGCGATACGGATGATCAGGCGAGGACTCAGCCTCCCGGCTCGAAGGGAGACCTGTTCCAGGTTGAATCCTGGTGCACGCTCCATCACCAGAATAGGCTGATTGCCTGCCCGCTGAAAGGCAATGAAACGTGGCACACGTGGATGCTCGACTTGTTCCAGGATGAAGGCTTCATCTTCCAGCCGGTCCTGTAAATGCTGCGCCAGGGTAACCCGGGTGAACTTGAAAACGTGCTCGACATCGCGCTGTGCCTGCACCGCCGGGCGGCCGGCAAACACAAAACCGTAGGCCCCCTTGCCGATCATCTCGATATCGCGATAGCCCAGCTGCCGAAGTTGATCCGTGCACAGCGCCACCCAGTCCTTCAGCTTCTTCGCATCATCCTGGCTGAGCAGATAGATGGACTGCTCTTCCGGAATGTAGAACTGCTGAAGTTGGGCTGGCTGCGTCGGCCGGGAGAGCATCAATCAGCCCATATGCAAGAGCATGGACTGCGGTGATTCCAGATAGCCCTTCCAGCAATTGCTGAAGCGCGCAATCGTGCCACCGTCGATAATGCGATGATCGCCAGCCCAGCTGACAGGCATGATCGCCCGCGACACGACCAGGCCGCTGTCATCGAATCGAGGCAGATGCTGAGTGCGGCCCAGCGCGACGATGGCCACCTCAGGTGCGTTGATGATCGGCGATGCGTAGGTTCCGCCAAGTGCGCCAATATTAGAAATGGTGATGGTGCCATCTTTCAGGTCCGCCTGGCCGGCCCGGCCTTCCCGTGCTGCCGTGGTCAGGCGCGCCACTTCGCTGGCGATTTCGACCAGGGTTAGACTTTCCACACCTTTTATATTCGGCACGATGAGTCCAGATTCACTGTCCACCGCCATGCCGATGTTGCAGCTCGGCAGGTAGTGGATCTCGGTAGCTTCAGCGTTCAGACGACTATTCAGAATCGGAAATTTCTGGATGGCCAGCGCCATGGCCTTCATGATGAACGGCATCAAGGTCAGACGAACACCAGCGGCATCCGCAGCTGGCTTCAATTGCTCGCGCAGGGCCAACAGCTCGGTGACGTCGATATCCTCATTGAAAATGAAGTGTGGGATGGTCGAGGCTGATTCAACCATTCGCCGTGCCATCACTGCTCGCACGCCGCGGATAGGTTCTATGCGAATGTCCTGGCTGGGCGCATGGTTGACTGAATCTCCCAACGCCGCGCTAGACTTATCAACTGGCCTGCTATCGGCCGGCTTGGTGGCGCTTCGCTGGCCGGTGGAAGCGCTATCGAGATAAGCCTGGACATCTTCCTTGAGCACACGGCCGTCCTTGCCCGATCCGTCAATGTCCTCTAGGTTCAGCTCGTGTTCGCGAGCCAGCCTGCGTACCGCCGGGCTGGCAGGGATTCGCATCTGTTCGCCGATGCTGCTCGATCGAGCTTCAGTGGCAGGCCTGGACGGCTGTTCGGATACAACGTCAGCTGATGCAGCTGATGGCGAGCCGGATGAAACCTCTCCTGCAGAGTCTGCAGCTTCGTCCACGCCTTGTTCGGCTGCCTCGCCTTTGGGCATATACGCAAATAGCGGCGAATGCACTTTGGCCAGCGCTTCCTTCTGATAATAAAGCCTGGTGATACGGCCCGCTTCCGGCGCCGTTATTTCCACCAGCGCCTTATCTGTCATGACTTCGACGACCGGCTGATCTTCCTCGATCTCATCGCCCTCGCTCACCAGCCATTCAACTACTTCGCACTCCACGATGCCTTCACCGACATCGGGCAGTATAAAATCACTCATGATCAGTCTCCTGTCCGAATATCGGCTTAAAATTCCACGCTTTCGCGAATGGCGTCATAGACTTTCAGTTCATTGGGTAAATGTTCTTTCTCCAGCACCAACGGCACTGGCGTATCCATACCGGTGACGCGAGCAATTGGCGACTCTAGATAGAGGAAGCAGCGCTCCTGTATGGTCGCGGCGATTTCTCCGGCAAAGCCACCCGTGAGCGGGGCTTCATGGGTGACTACCAGTCGACCGGTCTTCAGGACGGATTCGACGACGGTCTCGACATCCCAGGGCAGGATGGTGCGCAGGTCGATCACTTCGCAGGAGAAGCCGTCTTTTTCGGCTCGTTCGACCGCTTTTGCGATCACTTCCATCTGCGCGCCCCAACCCAGCACGGTCACATCTGTGCCCTCCTTGATGACTTCGGCCTTGCCCAGCGGTAGCTCGTATTCGCCTTCAGGCACCTCACCGACGGAGGCGCGGTACAGGCGCTTGGGCTCAAAAAACAGGGTGGGGTTCGGGTCATTGATAGCGGCCAACAACAGGCCTTTGGCCTGGTGGGGATTTCGTGGAACCACAATCTGCAGGCCCGGCGTGTGAGCGAAGTAGGCTTCCGGCGACTGAGAGTGGTACAGGCCGCCTGAGATACCCGCGCCATAAGGCGTACGGATAGTGAGGCCGCCGACGTTGAAGAGATTCCCTGAGCGGTAACGGAACTTGGCCGTTTCGTTAACGATCTGATCGAAGGCCGGAAAGATGTAATCCGCGAACTGGATCTCTGCCACCGGTATCGATCCCTGAGCGGCCAGGCCATTGGCGAAACCGATGATTCCCTGTTCCACAATAGGCGTGTTGAAACAGCGGGAACGGCCGTACTTTTTCTGCAGGTTACTGGTCGCGCGAAACACACCACCAAACACACCGACGTCTTCGCCGAAGCAGAGCACCTTGTCATTGGCAGCCATAGCGATATCAAGCGCATCGTTGATGGCCTGGAGCATATTCATCTTAGCCATCTTACGCGCCCTCCTCTCTAACTTGGCCTTCGCGTGCCTGATCCGCCGACTTCGGGTACTCGTTTGGATACCTGCGGATATGCGCCTTGAGCTTGTCCATCTGAGCATTCAGGGCGGGCGGCACCTGCTCGTAGACGTCGGTGATGAGTGACTCCAGCGGCGGAGGCGAACGTTTCTGCGCGCGCTTCATGGTTTCCAGGACCTCCTTGCGGAGACTCTCCTGCAAGTTCTTTTCCTGGCTCTCGTCCCACCATTTCTTCTTGATCAGCCAGCGCTGCATCCGCAGGATCGGATCCTTGTCGTGCCAGACGGCTTCTTCATCCTTGCTGCGATAGCCGGACGGATCATCTGACGAGGAATGCGCAGCGAGCCGGTAGGTGAGCATCTCGATCAGCACCGGTCGATTGTCATCGACGGCGAGTTTGCGAGCAGCTCGCGTGGCTGCCAGGACTGCGAGGATGTCGTTGCCATCCACCCGGATGACATCCATCTTGTAGCCGAAGGCCCTCGGTGCCACGCCGTCTGCCGCGAACTGTTCAACAGCGGGCGTGGATATCGCGTAGCCATTATTGCGGCACAGGAAGATGACAGGGACACGCAGAACGGCGGCCATATTCAGTGCCGCATGGAAGTCACCTTCGGAAGCGGCGCCCTCACCGAAGTAGACCGCTGTACAGTGACCATCGCCAGCGAGTTTCTGGCCATAGGCGTAGCCGGTGGCTTGTGGTATCTGAGTGGCGAGCGGCGATGACACCGTCATGTAATTGAGCTTGGTCGAACCATAATGCACCGGCATCTGGCGGCCTTTACCGTAGTCAAGGTCATTACCGAACAGCTGGTTCATGAACTCTTCGATGGTGAAGCCACGATACGCCAGTGAAGCCTGCTCACGGTATTGCGCCATGATCATGTCACTATCGTCCAGTGCGGCGGTGCTGCCGACTACGGCGGCTTCCTCACCCGTACACTGCATGTAGAAACTGAGACGACCCTGACGCTGAGCAGCGAGCATGCGCTCATCCAGAATCCGGGTTGAAACCATGCTGCGATAGATACGCAGGGCCTGCGACTCATTCAGCTCGGGGGGCTTGCCGCCCTTATGGAGCGTCCCATCCACCTTTAGCAGGGAGAATGTCGGGATGCTGAATTCCGCGCCGTCTGTAAAAACCGGCGAATGAACGTCTTTCGATTTTTTTGTTGTTGTCATAATTCCTCTTCCTGATTGGGTCCGAGGGCCGGAGAGCCCCTTGTGAGGGCGCCGGTAGAACATGTTGGGTTACGTTAACGTTAACGTAAGATGTCCAGTTGCGATAGTGCTAAAAGTGAGAAAATTGTCTACAGCATCTCAAGGTCAGGTATTGATGTGGGCAGGTCGTTAGCATGGATGGTGGCCTCAGCGGTGTCAGTTGTCCTCTTCTTGAACAATAGAAGCGTTTAAGGCCTGAAGCAATTTCGGGGCGGACGGGCTTAATGCGGTCGAGGGGTCACGCTGTTTCGTTCGAACTTTTTTTTGGACGGAACAGGACATATCCCACAGGGAAAATCAGTAGCGACACCACAGCACCTGTAGTGAGTATGTCAGCCAGCGTGTGGTAGTTCTGATATAGCATGAGGAGCCCGTAGCCGACTAATGACGAAACGAGCGGCCATAACAATGACGGCATCATGAAGAGCGCGACTAAAACCAGACTGATAGCGATTGCTGAATGAGTGCTGTAGTCAAGCCCGACTGCAGGCCAGATGCCCAGTTGATAATCCAGTACCATCAGACCGTAGGTGACTATGAGACCATGGATAAGGAGCAGCACACCTTTGCGTGCTTGAGCCCAGTCTGTAACCAAGGCTCTTTGGGCGATCAACACGATGCAGATGACACCGAGCAGAGGCACGTAGGCATCGGCGATCGTGTCCAGGGTTTCGTAATTCATTGAGAGACTTCCTTGGGACCGCTTCGCCTTTTATTCGGCAGGATTCGTCCCGTTGGGAGAACCAGCCTGATCTGCTGGTGGCAAGACGAGCGCCAAGACCAGATAGACAGGGATCACGGCTCCGCCAGTGATGAGCAAAACCAGAAGCCCAAACATTCGAACCTTGAAAGCGCTGGTATTGCGGTATTCTGCGATCCCACCTGCCACACCGAACAGGACTCGGCGTTTCGATTTTTTTAGCTGCATAATTCCCCGTGATTAGCGATATCGTTCAAGAGATTAGTTCAACAGGCTCCAGTGCCTGATGTGGCTCTTTCGAAAGCGCTTGCTAACGGCTGTGACTGATCCCATTTTTTTCCCTTGGCAGCTTCGAGGTGTGGTCTAAAGACGTTCGCTCTCGGAGAAGGCATAATCGCACGCTAGTGTCCCGTCTGGTTAATCAGCTAACCTATTTAGCAGCGCA
>TARA_R100000306_G_scaffold50651_1_pt1 | contig 23228 bp, 18 predicted proteins | sample TARA_R100000306 | Tara Oceans TARA_R100000306 (sample SAMEA2620824) | marine metagenome | biome: marine biome (ENVO:00000447); feature: mesopelagic zone (ENVO:00000213); material: "saline water (ENVO:00002010), including plankton (ENVO:xxxxxxxx)" | depth 1000 m | reverse complement strand
AATGTTTTGGTCCAATACTGAGCCTTGGGAAAAGCTTTTAGAAGCACGGGCAGCAACAAGTGGTAAACTGGTATTATCTGACTTTACACGGAAAAAGCTTCAATCGTATGCATAAAAAAAGCCCTCAACAGAGGGCTTTTTAAATCTTGTAATTTTTCTTAATTAGAAGCCATTTGCTTCGGTGGATATTCTTGCATAATCTCACCTACAATTTCGTTGATACGTTCTTGCTTACGCTCTACATTGCGTGCTAAATATCCGGTACCTTGACCTTGCCATACCAATTCTTTCTTGGTAGCATCAATCAGGTCGATATATAATGTTCCCTCAGTAGTTCTAGAAACGGTGTTTCCAAAACCGCCGCCCCACGGTCCCCAAGGACCCCAGGCGCCCCAGCCCCAACCGTAATTATTGTAAACGTCTACACGTTCTTGAGCGGTGGTGAAAATGCTCACCAGCATAGAGGGGTTATCAGATTTTACGAAGCCTTTAGCCAGCATTTCGGTTTCAATAGCGCGTAAAATTCTTTTCTTGTCTAAGTCAGAAATTTCGGCTTTATCAATCCCCGGTTTAAAAAATGCAAAGGTCTTGTAATTTGTAAAGTCGGCACTTTGATCATAGTCAGAAGCGACACGAACAGAACTACAAGCCGATAGTAAAGCGACTACAGCAAGTAGCAAAAAGGGTTTTAATTTTTTCATAATTATAATTTTAAATGTTTGAATCAGCCGAAATAGAACGAGCTCTATTCTATGAATTAAGCATCAATTATTATACCAAGAATAATAATTTATTGTCACCGCCAAAGGGTTTAATACACCTAGGCTTGCCTCGAAATTGAAAATTTGTTTCCAAGCAATACCTCAAGGGCTTGCCCTGAGGTAGTTTATTCTCGATTTTTGTCAAAACCGTAGGGACAATGCCTACAACCGCTTTTACAACAATATCCTCGTTTTAAAAGGTATTGCTCGGTAAAACATCGGTAGCCTTCCGGCGTCAAATAATAATCTCCTTCTTCTAAAGGAATTCGTTTTTTAAAAGAACTCACGCTATTAAAGTTATGAAAAGAAAAGATAGTCTTACGTGAAAAAACGCTTAAAACTACTTCTTGATTGTATCTTAGTGCAATTATAAGCCACCTATGCCAATTTATATTGTTATCCCGAAATTCTTTAAAAAGTTCTCTGGTTGTGCAGTTTGGCCTTTTGTGTTTTTAAAGAATCACCGTCTAAAGCAAGATACGGTGTTTGTGAACCATGAGAAGATTCATTTAAGACAGCAGCTAGAGTTGTTAGTCGTCTTCTTTTATATGTGGTATATCTTAGAATTTTTGTTGCATTTAGTACGCATGAGATCGAGGTATACTGCCTACCGCGCTATAAGTTTTGAGCAAGAAGCCTATGCAAAAGAAAACGACCTTAACTACTTAAAGCAAAGGCCGTTTTTTGAGTTTTTGAGGTATGTTTAGTATTCGTTTATCAAAGTAATCGTCAAATCTGCGTATTGGGTATTTGCAGCGCCATTCGCTCCCGCATAAACACCACTTGTTTGTCTACCAAAATGTCCACGATCTGCATTATAACGTGCCCATTCTCTACCTTGCACGTTAAAAGTGTATGTTTGTCCGGCAACCAAATCGACATTGACAATGATCACTAAACTTTGAGCAAGACTATAAAATGATTGACCTGGAAAAGCTTTAGATACTGAGGTAACATATTTTTCGCCAATGGTAGTTCCGTTTTGTTGTATTCTTATAGAGCCTTGGCTTGCACCGTCCTGTTGCTCGTTAATATAATAGGTGTTAAAGTTGTTACCATCTTGCTGGAGACGGGACTGAAATGTTGAATTAATAGGAGTTCCACTAGAGTGATATCCATTAAGAATCAATTGATATTTTCCAGTTGTTGGTGCTGTAAATGAAATGTTTGTAAGGCCAGGAATATTTACATAAACCGTTGTATTATTATCTGCTCTAGCGTCTGCATTCTGTTTGTATTGGACAGAGTAACCACTTTTGAAAATCCTAGACCATATTGTTCCATTCCAATAATAAAGGCCGGGTTGTACCCTTGTCGTGCCAGATCCGGATGTACTTGTGTTGTAGACAAATAATCCAGTAGCCGGATTTTGAATAGTCGTATTATCTGTAATCGAGTCTAAAGAGACTCTGTTGAGTAAAAGACCACGATTGTTAGCACCTAAATCTAAAGAGGCGCTACTATTTGGGGTACGGTTGCTTATACCTACATTACCACTTGATGCGATATTGATATCATCTTGATAAGCTCCGGGAGTGTCATTTTGAATGCCAATTTCAAATAAGGCATTTTCGTTGGATGATCCATTGCCGCTACCGTTATCAGAAAAGTTTAAATAGCCATAATCACTATTGTTATTCGATCTGCTTTTAAAGACTATAGAAGAAACTCCTCCTTCATTTCCGTGCTCTAAAACAAGTGTTCCTGTGCTTGGTGAAGCAGCAGTACCTGTATTTTCGAAAATGTGAAGTTTTGCATTTGCGTCTGATAAACCAACCCCAACATTTTGATCGCTATCTAGTGAAAGAACAGGAGCGTTGTCTATATCAAATCGTAATGCATTAAAGGTTGTAAACAAGAAAGGGTCACTATTATCAGAGACAGAGGCTCCCTGCAAATTTAAATAGCGCCCGACACCATTGTCAAAGCGTAAAATGTTTTCGTCAAGGTTCACTGTTCTAGTTTCAGGAAGGCTTCCGTCGCTAGTGTAAATATTCTCTCCAGAACCACCAACAGCTACCCACTGGGTACTATCCCAGTAATAAAAACCTTTTCCGGTCGTGGTATTGGTGTTGTAAACTAAAAGACTTTCACTATTGGTCAAATCTTCAGTAACTGGAGCTGCTGTTGATAAATCTGCGATGTCTACTCTTGGGATCAATATCCCTTTATCAGCACTAGAAATGTCTAATAAAGAACCTCCAGCTGGCGAAGTAGTACCAATACCTACTTGAGCCTGAGCTATTGAAGTAAATAAGAATAGAAAAAGAATGATCTTAGGGAAAATCAAACGTATTTTCATAATATTAGGGGATTAGGGGTATATTCAGTATTATTTTAAATAATTATTATTTTAAAAGGTTTATATTAAGATATGTGCAAATATACTCATTGCTTCATTATGATTAAACGATTTAACGAAATTGTTTAATACTTTTCTTACTTGACGCTGAGTAGGTTGTGGTTGTATAGCGTAGATTTTAGGCTTAATAAAGATTAGGACCTTCTTATTAAACTTGTTCTGTATACGTTAACATAAATCTTATTTTTGCTCCTTGATTACGTACAATGACTGATGTAGTTTTTTTTAAGAATGATTTTTCTGATCTGAATGTAAGTAGATTGGAAGGGTTTATTGGAGATGAATTTAACCTTGAAGTAGCTGTCAAACGCGAAGATCAAATTGACACATTTGTTTCTGGTAATAAGTTTAGAAAGCTCAAGTATAATTTGATTGAAGCTCAAAGCCTACGTCAAAAAACACTTCTTACCTTTGGCGGAGCATTTTCTAATCATATCGCGGCTACCGCCAGAGCCGGTCAGCGCTGTGGTTTCAAAATGATCGGAGTTATACGCGGTGAAGAATTGGGCGTTAACTTAGATCAAACGCTTCAGCAAAACCCTACCTTGAAGTTTGCCCATGAATGCGGAATGCAATTTAAGTTCGTTACACGTAAAGCTTATCGAGAAAAAGAAAGCGCAGCATTCAACCAAATGCTTAAGGAGCAATTTGGTGATTTTTATTGCATTCCAGAGGGAGGAACAAACGCACTCGCTGTAAAAGGCTGTAAAGAGATCTTATCAGAAAACACAAAGGACTTTGATTACATCGCTTGTGCTGTAGGAACAGGAGGAACTATTGCGGGCATCATAGAAGCCAGTCTTCCGCATCAAACGGTTTTAGGATTTCCGGCTTTAAAAGGTGGTTTTCTGAATGCTGAAATCAAAAAATATACTTCAAAAACCAATTGGGAACTTATCAATACGTATCATTTTGGAGGCTATGCAAAAGTGAATGAGGAGCTTGTTCAGTTTATAAATGACTTTAAAAAGCAGCACGGGATTCAGCTAGATCCTGTGTATACCGGTAAAATGATGTTTGGTCTTACAGATCTTATGCGCAATGGGTTTTTCTCTAAAAATACCCGTATTTTAGCCGTTCATACGGGAGGCCTGCAAGGTATTGCCGGGATGAATGCTAAACTTTCAAAAAAAGGATATCTTCAGATTATTTGATATGATAAAAAAAGTTTTTTCATTAGTACTAATAAGCGTGCTACTCGTAGGTTGTGGCGGGAGCAAGCGTGCAGCTAAGCGTAAAGTAAGCGTGCGTCCTTCGAGGTCAACTGAAGTTCGTAATACCAATAGAACAGCTCCGGCAGAAACCTCACGAGAGACCGAAAAAGCATACGTTTATGCTCCTTTCGATAAAGTTGAAGATTATATCGAGCATTTTGCTCCTATTGCTAAGGAAGAAATGCGCCTCTATAAAATTCCTGCGAGTATCACGATGGCACAAGCCGTTTTAGAGTCTGGGGCCGGGAATGGCAATTTGACTAGAAAAGCGAATAATCATTTTGGTATCAAATGCCATAACTGGACAGGCGATGTCGTGTATCACGATGATGATGCAAAGGGAGAATGTTTTAGAAAATATAGAGATCCTAAATATTCTTTTAGAGATCATTCTTTATTCTTAACAGGAAGAAGTCGCTATGCAGATTTGTTTGATCTGGATCCTGATGATTATAAGGGTTGGGCGCGCGGTTTGCGTAAAGCCGGTTATGCGACCGATAGGAAATACCCTGAAAAACTCATTGCGATCATTGAACGCTATGCGATGTATAATTATGATGCAGAAGTTTTAGGAAAAAAAATAAAAGAGTATAAACCAGAACCTTCTAATACAGTTTCCATTCATACGGTAAAAAAAGGAGAAACGCTTTACAGCATATCGCGTATGTATAATCTTACGGTAGACGAGCTAAAGAAGAACAACGGTCTAAAAAATAACACAATAAGTATTGGGCAGCAGTTAAATGTTACCCCACAGTATAACGGATTTTAATGATGATTTATAAAAGAAGTAGCGCATTATTTGCAGAAGCACAAGAGGTAATTCCGGGCGGTGTGAACTCGCCGGTACGAGCTTTTAAAGCGGTTGGAGGAGACCCCATTTTTGTGAAAGAAGCAAAAGGTGCTTATCTATTTGATGAAGACGGAAATAAATTAATTGATTACATCAACTCTTGGGGGCCTATGATCTTAGGTCACGCCTATCAGCCGGTGGTTGATGCAGTGATCGAAAGAACCAAGAAAGGAACCTCTTTTGGAACACCCACAGAGCTGGAAACACAGATCGCTAAACTTGCGGTTAAGATGGTTCCGGGTATTGATAAGATACGCTTTGTAAACAGCGGTACCGAAGCTTGTATGAGTGCGGTGCGTCTCGCTCGCGGTTTCACCGGAAGAGATAAAATCATAAAGTTTGCCGGTTGTTATCACGGGCATTCAGATTCATTCTTGATACAAGCGGGAAGTGGTGCCGTGACTTTTGGTTCGCCCAATAGTCCCGGCGTAACTCAAGGCACTGCAAAAGATACGTTGCTTGCCGAATATAATAATCTGGATCAAGTACGAGAAATTTTTGAAGCTAATAAGGACGAAATAGCAACGGTTATTTTAGAGCCAATTGCGGGAAATATGGGATGTATCCCTCCGGCTGAAGGTTTTCTTGAAGGATTGAAAGCTTTATGTGAAGCTCACGGGGCATTACTCATTTTTGACGAGGTGATGACTGGTTTTAGACTGGCTGCCGGTGGAGCGCAAGAGTTAACCGGCGTTCAAGCAGATATTGTAACCTTTGGTAAAGTGATAGGCGGCGGTTTGCCGGTTGGTGCTTTTGCAGCGCGCAACGAAATTATGAACCATCTGGCACCTTTGGGTCCGGTGTATCAGGCAGGAACATTAAGCGGAAATCCACTAGCTATGGCTGCTGGTCTGGCGATGCTTGAGGCTTTAGACCGTGACCGCGAAATCTTTAAACGCTTAAAGGAAAAAACCGAATATCTTCATAAAGGAATTGCTCAAGTATTAATTGAAAACAAAATCACCCATACCATCAATAGAGTGGGGTCGATGATTTCAGTACATTTTGCTGAAGAGGCGGTAACCGATTTTGCTTCGGCATCTGCGGGTGCAAACGATACGTTTAAAAAGTTTTTCCACGGTTTGTTAGCCGAAGGTGTTTATATCGCTCCAAGTGCCTATGAAACGTGGTTTATTACTGATGCGCTTACTTACGAGGATCTTGATGCAACTATAGCTGCAGTGGCTAAAATAGCACCAACGCTTTAAATTGTAAGTTTGCTTAAAAATAAAATCCCCACATTTTGCGGGGATTTTTTATTGGTATTGCCAAAGGGGTTCATACCTCAAAGCTTGCTTCAAAAGGGTAAACCTGTATCTAACAACTTCTTCAAGAGGCTTAACCTAAAACCTAATTACTTACGCCATCTCTCTTGAGATCTACGTTTTTGAAAACGATCTCCACGTTTGCCATCACGCATCGCCATGCGCTCGTGACGTTTCATTTTTAATTTGCGCCATTGCTTAAATTGCTCTTCGTTTAAAATGTTTTGCATTTCTTCTTGGTGAGCGATTTGTTTGTCTAGCATAGCTTTATGTCGCTCTTTAATAGACGCACGCATTGCTGCAATTTCCTCCTCCGTTGGTTTTACACCTTTTTCTCTAGCATTTCTTTTGGTGCTACGCTCTTCCCATTGGGCTTTGCGCTCTTTCGCTTCAGCAAGATAGAGGTCATAAACTTTTTCTTGTTGCTTATCGTCTAGAACAAGTGCCAGTGTGAGGCGTTTTGTTTGCATTTCTGCGGTTTCTTCCGGTGCGGTATTCATCATTTTTTTTAGACGCTCGCCGCGTGTATGTTCTTGAGCAAAACTTGCTGTAGCTGCAAATAATGCTGCAATTGCGATCATTTTCTTCATATCTGTTAATTTTTATGTTATACCTCTAAGACTTTGATAATTTGAAAAGGTTTAAATTATTTATAATATTTACCGAATAATGAAAGGGGTAGCTTTAGGGAGGTCTATAAAATGACTGTGTGGAATATGAAACTGATCAACTTCTTTAAGAAGTTTTATTTTGTTTTTATATCGGTCGGGGTATTTGAATAGGTTGAGGATTTTTTCTTCATCAGAATAAGGGTCTTGATAAACTATCTCTTTTATTTTATTAGGATGTAAGTGAGAAAATAAAAATTGATCAATTTTTCTATTAAAGAGAGGGAATGAATATCCTATTATTATTAGAATATCGGACTGCTTGAGAATCATCCCAATTTGTTTGAACCATTCAGATTCAATATTGTGCTCCCAACCATATTTAATATGATGATTAAATGTTTGAGTGCCTGTTTTTAAATTTGAGTACAGCTTTTCGTGAAGCTTCCAGTAATTTTCAATTGTTTCATTATTTCTTAAAACCATTGGCTTTTCGCTTCGGCTTAAAGCAAATCCTCGATGTCCGTTGAGGTGAAAGACTTTATTGTTCAGATTAGTATTTGACTTTTCAAGGAATGGAAACACAGCATCAATTAAATTAAAATCTGGGTCACTTGAGTCATTCGCAAAAAGATTATATGTTGATTCTAATTGTAAGTCATAGTTCCAAGTTATAAAATTGATATCATCATTTAATAGAAGATTTTCATTTTTCTTTTCTAAGAAAATTGAAAATAGTGCAATATATCTTTGATCTATTTTATCCCAAGATTTGTCACTTTTATCTGAACTATTTGATCTGGGATAAAAATTTAGTTGCTTATTGTAGTTTTCCCATAGATCAAAAAACACACTTACAGACATTTTCAAAAGTTCAAGCTCTTTATTCTTCTCTTGAAGAAATAGTTTTCTAGCGTATGTATCTATTGTATTAAATTCTTGAGCCTTCTTGCCAAAATGTAAGATCTCTTTTAGAATTTTCTGTTTATCAGTAGTTATATATTTTTGAGCTTCTTTAGAAAGCCAATCGGTAGGAGGATTGTTTTTACTAATATTCTCGATATAGTGTTTAGTTAATTCTTGTTGCCCTAAACTTACCATTGCTTTTGCTTGAAGATTCCAAATAGGGCAGGCATTATAGCTTGATCCAGCTCCAAGTAGGTAGGTGATTTTAGTCATTCGATTTTGTATGAAATTGGATTAAAAGAAATTCAGATATTTTTCTAAGTTCATATTTATATTAAGATAACACAACTTATATTTTATATAACTAGATGATGTTTGACATTATGGTAGTACTTGAAAGCATAAAAAAAGCCCGACTCAAAACTGAATCGGGCTTTCAAATTATTAAGAAAATGCAGGAGTTAATCTAACAGCGTAACCGTTAGATGCTCTCCTTCTTTTTCAACCTTAGCGAGTTTTTGCTTAGTAAGGCCTTTAATTCCTTTATCCCATTTTTTATTGCTTAAACCAGAAGCTTCTTTTAAAGCATCAAGTGCAATGCTTTGCTCCTTTTTCAGAATAGTGAAAATGGCTTTTTCTTCTTCTGTTAATTCTACTTTTTTGCGCTCAGGCTTCATTTGTGGGAAGAATAGCACTTCTTGTATAGATTGATTATTGGTTAAGAACATAATCAAACGATCCATCCCTATTCCTAAACCAGAAGTTGGTGGCATCCCGTATTCTAGAGCTCTCAAGAAGTCCTGATCAATAAATTCTGTCGCTTCATCGTCACCTTTTGCTGCGAGTTTAAGTTGCTCTTCAAAACGCTCACGCTGATCAATAGGATCATTCAATTCTGAATACGCATTGGCGATCTCTTTACCGCAAACCATAAGTTCAAAACGCTCGGTCAACTCCGGGTTTTCACGATGTTCCTTACACAACGGACTCATCTCTTTTGGATAGTCTGTGATAAATGTAGGTTGTATGAAGTTGCCTTCACATTTCTCACCAAAGATCTCATCGATCAATTTACCTTTACCCATAGTTTCATCAACCTCAAGGCCCATTCCTAAAGCAGCCTCACGAAGTTCTGCTTCAGATTTTCCTGTGATATCAAAACCGGTGAATTGTTTGATCGCATCAGTCATCGTAACGCGTTTGTAGGGCGCTTTAAAATCTACTTTATGTTCTCCAAAGGTAGCTTCAGTAGTACCGTTAACCGCTGTAGCGCAATGCTCGAGTAGCTTTTCAGTAAACGCCATCATCCAGTTGTAGTCTTTGTAGGCTACATAAATTTCCATCGCGGTAAATTCAGGATTGTGGGTGCGGTCCATTCCTTCATTTCTGAAGTTTTTTGAGAACTCATAAACACCATCAAAACCACCCACGATCAATCTTTTTAGATACAGCTCGTTAGCAATTCTCAAATACAAAGGAATGTCTAATGCATTGTGGTGCGTAACAAAAGGTCGCGCTGCAGCACCTCCGGGAATAGATTGTAGAATAGGCGTTTCTACTTCAAAATACCCTTTCTCGTTAAAGAAATTACGCATTGCAGCAAAAAGCTTGGTGCGTTTTACAAAAACGTTTTTAACCTTTGGATTTACCACAAGATCTGCGTAACGTTGGCGATAACGCATTTCAGGATCGTTGAATTTGTCAAATTCGTTTCCGTCTTTATCCACTTTAGGTAATGGTAATGGTTTAAGTGCTTTACTAAGCAGCGTGAATTTTTTAACCATCACGGTTTTCTCACCCACCTGTGTGGTAAAAAGTTCGCCTTCAATACCTATAAAATCACCAATGTCTAGTAACTTTTTATAGACGTCATTGTATTGTGTTTTATCGTCTCCCGGGCAAATTTCGTCGCGGTTAAAGTATACTTGAATGCGACCGGTAGAATCTTGCAACTCGGCAAATGAGGCTTTACCTTGAATTCTTCTAGACATCAATCTTCCGGCAATAACCACCTTCTTTCCGTCTTCAAAATCCTGTTTTATCTTTGCTGAGGTATGATCTACCGGATACAAATCTGCCGGATACGGATTTATGTTTAATTTGCGTAAACCTGCCAGTTTCTCGCGTCTAATAATTTCCTGTTCTGAAAGTTGCATAATGCTGTCTATATTTAAGCCCGCAAATATAGCAACTCGCAGTCGAGAAATCAATAACTGTAACGAAAGCTTATCATTTGTGTCTTATAGACCATCAATCATCATAAATCAAATCAAAAATGAGTTTTTTTAGGGCGCTTATCGCCATCTTCTTGCCACCCTTGTCTGTGCTGGATAAAGGCTGTGGTTCTGTTTTAATAGTAACGGTATTGTGGTTTTGCGGCTGGATTCCGGGTGTGATCGCTGCATTAGTCATTGTAAACAAGCGCTAGTTAATTGAGCTATTTGATACTTTTGGTGGTTATGCGCTGGTTAAAATGTGTTGTATCTTTGCCGTATGAATAAGAAAGTAGAGGTACAGGATTTAGGAAATCGCGACTACAAGGAAGTTTGGGATTATCAAGAGCAACTGTTTAAAGAGATTTTAGATCTAAAAATCAAAAACAGGCGCGAAGAAACTGATCTTGCTACGCCTAATCACTTTTTGTTTGTGGAGCATCCGCACGTGTATACATTGGGTAAGAGCGGAGATATAAGCAATTTGCTCATTTCTGAAGAGCAACTCCAAGCTAAAAATGCTACTTTTTATAAAATCAACAGAGGCGGCGATATCACGTATCATGGCCCTGGTCAAATTGTAGGTTACCCTATTTTAGATCTTGAAAATTTCTTTACCGATATTCATAAATACTTAAGGCTTCTGGAAGAAACCATCATTTTAACTTTGGCAGAATATGGTTTGAAAGCCGAACGTTCTGAAGGTGAAACCGGGGTTTGGCTTGATGTTGGAACTCCGTTTGCGCGAAAGATCTGTGCTATGGGCGTACGCGCCAGTAGATGGGTGACAATGCACGGTTTTGCATTTAATGTAAATGCTAATCTGGGATATTTTGATAATATTGTTCCCTGCGGAATTAAAGAGAAAGCAGTGACCTCGCTTAACGTAGAGTTAGGTCGCAGTGAAGTGCCTCTTGATGAAGTAAAGCCAAAGCTTCTAAAACATTTTTCTGACTTATTTGAGGCAGAATTGGTAGAGGAAGCGAGCGTATAACTAAAATTTCAAATCGGTTAAAAGGTTTATGCCTGTGATGGCGCCCTCAAGATTATAATCTACTTGTTTTATCAAGCCAATATCTTCTGCAAACCATTGCTTTACGCTTCCGGTATTGTTATTTTGAGGTCTCATATGTGTTTTTGATTCGATCAAATAACACTCAAAAGTACCTGCAGGCGTATTGATCGTTTCTTTTGAAGTCACAATTCTATCGGTAAGAAAATAATGTAAACGGTGTTTTATAGGAGTGACTTCGATCTCAATTTTATAATCGGTATCGCTCAGCTTTTGCCCTATGTGTAATTCTTTAGGTATGGAAAGACTGCTTGAGGTAGCGTCCAAATCCATATTATGAAATTCTTCAAAAACATATGCAGGAATGATATTTTTATTGTTAATCAAGAGTGCAGCGTCATTACATTCTATAGTATAATATTTTTCTTTTTCGGTAGTTGTTGTGTCTCTATTGGTTTGCGCAATAATTGCTTTTTTTCCATCTGTAGTATTGAAAGTGGCAGTAACGTCGAAATGACTAACTTCAATTAAATTATTGGAGCTGCCGTAGAAAGAAATTTCAAACGAAGTATTTTCTGAGAGCGCACTATCTTGGGTGCATAAATTCTGAGCGCAAAGACTACTAGATATCAAACTACCTATTAGAAAAAGAGTTGAGGTTTTCATAAGCTGTTTTTTAATGCTACAAACGTGTAGGGGGAAACAGCGTCACAGTATTGCAAATTACTGAGTAGGGAGCTATCAGAACTTAAAGGTAGAAGTTGGGTTGCGTTTTTAAAAGAGGTAAAACCCCTTTTAACATTTTGTTTTTAAGTGGTTTAGAGGTTAGTTGATCTGATAAATGATGATGCTGTCCGATTCTCCTTTAGTTACGAAGCCTAAGTCGGTAGCTGAGTTCAAGCTGCCAAAATCGAGTTCAGAAGCGCCATAAACCGGCAAGTTAGGTAGTAAATTCCCATCGCTTCCGTAAACATATACTTTATTATTCTGTAAATCGGTGAGTGTGACGTAATAGGCATTTTTAGCTTTAAGAACTTGGAGTCCTTTATAGATGCCCAGATCAATTGTGATTTTTTTGTTGTTTATGGTAAGTTGTTCAGGAGTAAGAATTGCTTCGGTTTTTTGTAAACGATCATATTGAGTGTCGCTTCCTGATTGGAGTTGTGTGCGCGTTATTTTTCCGCTTTGCGAAATGCTTGCAAGCGTTCCATTTTTTTCAAATACCAGAAAGTTATTTGCTTTTTCAAAAACAGGTTGGTCTGAAAACGCAAAAGTTTCTGAGGTCTTGATGCGCGTTTCTCCACGACGATTTAAAATTTCGAGTTGGCCGTTCTCAAGCTGAATTACGATATAATCTTTGGTGCCAAATCTTATGTGTTGTGGGGTATTTTTCAGCGTTGAAGGCGCTTGGGTATAGGTGAAACCCTTCACTTTTTTTCCTTCTCGGTCAAGCATCGTTAACGCATTGCCTTGCGTGATGATAAAACGATAATCACGGCTTCCGTCGTAATCAAAAACGGCAAGCGGCTGAGTGATCTCAGAATAATCTTTGTCAAAAGGTTGAACGATGCTGCCGTCACTCGCAATGATGTAAAAATGAGAAGGTGTGGTGAAAGCATATTGCAATCGACCATTTTTGTATAGATCTACCTGCTGAATTTCTCCTAGAATAGGACCATCAATCTCTTTTTTCCATTCGATTTTTCCGCTAGCGTTGATGTGATATAAAGTGTTGCTGATGTCTTGAACCAAAATATTTTGACCTTTGGTACGGTAATTATGCAACATCTGTGGGGCATTAAGAAGGTCTTTATCTAGCGTGACACTTGCTATCTGTACGATCTGAGAAGCTTCAGTTTTCGCTAAAATTTTATGCGTTAGTGCATTTACATAGGTGAAATCATCTGCTTGAACCAACTGAAGCATCACTGCCGGATAATTAGTAAAATCAATTTGATTTACAATTTTGCCCTGTGTTTTGCTCAGTTTTTCACTGATGTATTCTGAAAGCAATTCCGTATTTCCGTAAAAAGAAAGTGTTGAAGCGTCACTCATCTTTTTTGACAATTCAGAAAAACCCAGAGTATTCTTGAGCGTTGCGTCATTCTGATAATTTGCGATAAAATCCTTTAGATGCGTGAGCGTGTTTGTAAATACAAGGTGGTTTTCAACAAAACCATAATAGTGGGTAATTCCCGGGTTTAAAAGTTCTTTGTAAGCTTCTTCTAAAAAGGTAGAGTCTGATACTTGGTATATTGGCAAGTCTCTAAAGCGCTCGATCTGGGTAGAAATGGGTGCGAGAGCAAGTTCTGATGCCGAAACATTACCGCTGTTTGCAAGCAGCAGCTGATCTGTTTGTGTGTAAACCACAGCTACTTCATCTATTGATTTAAAAAAGGCTTCGTTGGCAACCGTAAATTCTTTTGCCAAAGCATTACGTTGAGCAGCCAGATTTTCTTTATAGGTCTCCCAATTAGAGTAGTTGAAAGTGACCACTGCCCGACTTTGTGCCGGAGCAACAGCTAATAATTTTGAACTAGCCGGTTTTAAACCGTTTAAAAGATCGAGCGTTTGATTGCCGTCTTGTGAAGAAGTAAGTACACCGCTAAAGTTTAATGCGTCTTTATTATCAAGATCAATATCTAAAGCAAGCCAATTAAAAGGAGTCTGCGAAGATCGAAACTTTAATTGCGGAATAGTATGTTTAAGTATGCGTTTATAATAAGAGCCTTTTATATAGAGATTAGGACTAGAGCTATTACTTGTTTTGATCATTTGCTCTAAGGAAGCGTCAATAGGATCTCTGCCGGTGTTGTTTTGAAGGATAGCATTTTCTAGAACAAGTTTTGAGGTGCTGGCAATAAAGAAGGCGTCTTTTGTGAAAAAGTGAAGAATATTATCGTTGATTGTAACAGAATTGATAGTAGTCCCCTCGTAGTCGTACGTTTGTATTTGCTGACTGAAAGAAGAATCCTTACTGATTAGCTTAGGGTGACTTTTGGTTATGAGCGCAAGATCAAAATCATCATCACCTAAGGCAACAAAAGATAGATAGGTGTCATCCTGCGGTTCAAAATGTTGAAAAAGTGAGGCGTAAGAACTTAAGCTTTGGTGAAGCTGCGTTTCTTTAAGTAGGTTTACCGGCGCATTAACTTGTAAAGAAGCTTCAAAATCTTCCCAGTCTGGAATTCGAACGATAGCAGCCGATTTTTGCGGAATGAGATGTATGAGATTTGTGCTGGTGCTAGGGGCTTGTTCGCAATTTAAAAGTAGAAGGAGTAAACCGAATGCTAAAGCTATCTTCCGCATGCTTAAGTAAGTTTTAAGTGTTAATGCAAAGGTAAGTACTCTTTATAGAGCATTATTGTTGAAATTCTCTTAAATGTCTAACCGAAGTTGTTCGGGAAGTTGCTTAAAGCTTTTGCGATGGTGAGAAGTAATACCAAATTCTTTGATGGCTTGTCTATGCTCTTTTGTAGGATAGCCTTTGTTTTTTTTCCACTTATAATGAGGGAATTGCATATGCAAGTCCGTCATATAACGATCGCGTTCTGTTTTTGCTAATACAGAAGCCGCGGCTATAGATAAGAACTTGCTGTCTCCTTTGATGATGCATTCGTGCGAGCATTCTTTATAAGGTTTGAAGCGATTGCCGTCGACTAAAATATGTTGTGGTTGCTGCTTGAGCTTTTCAATAGCAAGGTGCATCGCTTTAATGGAGGCATTTAAAATATTGATCTCATCTATTTCTTCTGGGAATACGTGAGCGATACCAAAGGCAAGGGCTTCCTGCTCTATAACGGGACGTAATAATTCCCTTGATTTGTGGGTGAGTAATTTAGAATCGGTTAAAATCTTGTTTTTGAAGGATTGCGGCAGGATCACCGCAGCCGCAGTAACAGGTCCTGCAAGACATCCGCGTCCGGCTTCATCAGTACCACATTCGATTAATATATTTTGAGAATATGATTTTAAAGACATATTTTGGTTTTTATTTTGCTGGAAATCAAATGCTTTTGAAAAATTAAGATGTTTCTTAAATAATTGTTAATGAATTTAGTAAAACGTTGTAGATTCTGTAAAAACAAACCTATATGAGTCTTTGTTTTTACATTTTTAACATTTTAATTTAAGTTTATATTAAGAATTATATTGCAATTCTAAGAAAGTTTTAAGATGTTTGCGACGGCTAATTCAAATAAATTAATTTTATGAAATCAAAAATTACGTGGTGCTTGGCGCTAGGTTTGCTGTTTTTAACACAGTTGACTTTCGCTCAGCAGAAAACTGTTACCGGAACGGTAACTGATGGGGAGGGGTTACCACTCCCTGGTGTAAACATTGTGGTTCAGGGAACTACAAATGGTACTCAAACAGATTTTGATGGTAATTACTCCATCAATGCACAGGTAAATCAAGTTTTGGTGTTTACCTATGTAGGTTTTGAAGAGCAGCAAAAAACTGTAGGATCTGCTTCTACAATTAATGTGCAAATGACCGCTGGTGAAGCTCTTGATGAAGTTGTAGTTGTTGGTTATGGAACCAGAGATAAAACAGACGTTGTTGGTTCTGTTGCTCAAGTTTCTGGGGATATTTTAGAAAATAGACCAGTAGCAAACATCGTTGATGGACTTCAAGGTCAAGTTGCAGGTTTGCAGATATTCTCATCTTCAGGTGAGCCTGGTGCAACCCCAAGTATACGCTTGAGAGGAAACGGTTCTTTAGGAGCTGGTTCTACTCCTCTTATATTACTTGATGGTTTTCAGGTAGATGCTGCAATTTTCACCAGACTAAACCCGACAGATATTCAGGATGTGACAGTTTTAAAGGATGCTTCTGAAACTGCGATCTATGGTTCTAGAGCGGCAAATGGTGTAGTGTTAATTACGACTAAAAAGGGACGTAAGAACGCAGAGCCAGTTATTAATGTTGGTGTTCAGTATGGTTTTTCAAATCTGGCAAACACTGATTTCTTTGAGCGTCTTATGAATACAGAGCAGCTTACCAATTTTTGGGTAGACGCTGGTATCTATAGTCAAGGACAAATCGATGGCATCTTAGCTGAAAATAATGCTGATACAAGATGGTATAAGTACTATTATAAGGAAGATGTTCCTATGCAGCAAGTTAATGTTAGTGCGCAAGGAGGTAGTGAAAAAACTTCTTATTTTATTTCTGGGTCTTACTATGGGCAGGAAGGTTTAGCGTACAGGTCTGACTTTGAGAGATTTAATCTTAGAAGTAATGTGACTACAAACATAGCTGATTGGTTAAAAACTGGTGTAAATATTGGTATGGCTTATGTAACGGATCAAACAAACCCATATGGATCAAATAGTACGAATCGTGGTTTGGCTCCTTTAGCTCAGCCATTTTATTCTCCTATTAATCCTGAAACTGGAGAGCGTTATGAAGGTGTGATTCCTGGTTGGAACAGATATGATCCGGTTTATTTAGCAAATAATATAACCTATGATCGTAACCGTTTTCAGATTAACCCATCTGCATTTTTAGAGTTATCGCCTCTAGAAGGTTTGACAATGCGTTCAGCAATTGGATTTGATGGTTTTGATGAAAGAGTAACGCAAACTAGACTTCCTTCTTATGTGGGGTCTTTGAACAATGGTTCTAATGCTGAAGATTTTAGAAGAGATGTCTTAATGACAGTATCGAACACTGTTGAGTATGATTTTAACATTGCTGAAAGACATGCTATTACAGTTTTAGGAGGGCATGAATTTTCTGATTTTGATCGCGAAGGTTTCGGGGCAAGTTCTAATGGTCATACAGATGATCGTTTAGTTCTGCTTGAGCAAGGTCCAAATAACAGAAATGTTAGTCAGTATAAAAGTGAATGGAGTTTAGAGTCTTATTTCGCAAGACTTACTTATGGTTTTTCTGATAAATACTTTGTGAATGCTACGATTCGTGAAGACGGTTCTTCTCGTTTTGGACGTGATAATAGAAAGGCTACATTCTGGGCAGTTGGAGCACGTTGGAATGTGATTAATGAAAACTTTTTAACCGATGTTAATTGGTTAGATAATTTAGTTTTAAGAGCTAACATTGGTACTTCTGGTAACTCAGACATTGGATTCTATAATAGTTATGCACTTGTTGGTACTAATCAATACCAAGGGCAAACGGGCTGGAGTTTGGCGACACCAGGGAACCCTGCATTGCAGTGGGAGAGTCAAGAGGCTGCATCAGTTGGTTTAGAATTGGGATTATTTAATAAGTTCAGAGCAACTGTAGAGTATTATGAGCGTACAACTTCAAATATGTTGATTGATGTGCCATATCCATACACTACAGGTTTCTCTCAAGTAACTGAAAATACAGGGTCTCTAAAAAATTATGGCTTTGATGTAGCTCTAGAGTTTGATGTTGTGAAGAATGAGGACTTATCAATTACTCCTTATGTAACATTTAACTATAACCAAAATAAAGTTACAGAGTTATTCCAAGGACGTGATTACTGGATTATTCCTAATACAGGAGTTTCTTGGGCGGTAGGTCAGCCTGTAAGTTATTTTTATCCAGTATTTGCTGGTGTAAATCCAGATAACGGTGATGCAGAATGGTATCTACCTAATGAAGATCCAGATCAAATTGTTAATAATAGACAAGATCCTGATGCAGTAACTAATCAGTTTAATACTGCTGCGCTTCAGCAGAATACAGGAATTGATCGTTATGCGCCATTTAATGGTGGATTTGGATTAAGAGCAAATTATAAAGGAATTTTCTTGCAGTCTCACTTTGCCTTCAGTAGTGGGAAATATATGATCAATAACGGAAGATATTTCTTTGAGAATCCAAATGTATTCCCTGGATTTAACCAAAACGATAGAGTACAAGATTTTTGGAGAGAGCCAGGAGATCAAACTTTATTCCCAAGAGCGAATGTTCAGTTTACGCAATTTGATTCAAACTTAATTGAAGATGCTTCGTTCATTCGTATGAAAACTTTGACTTTAGGGTACAATTTCCCACAAGAGTTGATGCGTCAGATCGGTTTTGTTGATAATGTGAAAGTTTATATGACAGGAAGAAACTTGCTAACTTGGACGAAGTACTTAGGTCCAGATCCTGAAGTTGATACGAATGTTGCATTAGGAACTAACCCAAATACCAAACAATTGATATTTGGAGTAGACTTTCAATTTTAGTAGTAAAAATTAAAAATTCTAGAAATGAATATATTTAAAAATATTATAAAGTGTCTTCTGGTATCGGTTGCGCTTGTAGGGTGTGACGATCTTGAGCGATTTCCCTTCGATGCTATCGAGCAGACACAATCATTCCAAACTGTAGGGGATGCTGCAACTTGGAATACCGGGCTATATGCCAGCTTGAGAGGAAATGTTTATGGCAACTTTACATTTGCTACAGATGTTCAGGCAGATCAACTTAATGCTACTCTTGATTATGGTAACCGTAATGGTTTTCCACATCGTTGGGAAGGATTTTTAGCTGCGGATGGTTTATTAAGTGGCCATTGGAGTAGTTATTATTCAGCTATAAATAACATTAACGTTGCCTTGGCTGGTTTTGAAACTATTGTTACAGAAGATGCTGCAGAGGCAGATGAGCTTGATCAATACAGAGCTGAGGCTTATTTGGCAAGAGCTTTTTATTATCATAATTTGGTTGTGCGATTTGCACAGGACTATGATCCATCATCAGCAGCTTCTGATTTAGGAGTGCCTTTAATGTTAGAATATGATCTACAAGCACGACCATCAAGAAATACTGTTGAAGAGGTTTACCAGCAAATATTAGCAGATATCGATGCTGCTAGACCAGCTTTATCTCAAGTTGCTGGTAGTTCTGGTGCTCAGCGTTTCAATATTGATATCTTGCGTGCTTTAGAGGCTCGTGTTAGATTTTATATGCACGACTGGCAAGGCGCTAAGGCGTTAGCAGATCAGTTAATTGGTTCAGGACGTTATCCTTTGATCACAACTGAGGAAGGCCTTAACAGAATGTGGACTAACGATTTTTCTCAAGAGGTGATTATGCAACTTTTTGTTAGTGCACCTAATGAACTTGCAAATACTATCAGTATTTACTTGGGTTATAATGGGGCAAATGATGTGTTTACGCCTGATTTTGTACCATCACAGTGGGTGGTAGATATGTATGAGGATGATGATATCCGTAAAAATGTATATTTTACAAATGATGAAACGGTAAGAGTTAGCGGAGTAGATTATGAGGATTTGTGGATTGTAAACAAATATCCTGGAAATCCAGAGTTGTTTACAGCTGCTAATACAAATTACCAACACGCACCTAAGGTATTTAGAATTGCGGAAATGTATTTGATCTCAGCTGAAAGTGCTTTGAATATTCCTGGAGCGAATGCTTTAACTCCTTTAAATGCGCTACGTCAAGCAAGAGGACTTGATGCCGTTAGTGTTTCGGGTGACGCACTTCAAACGGCTGTTAGAGATGAGCGATTTAGAGAGCTTGCTTTCGAAGGTTTCCGTCTTGATGACTTAAAAAGATGGGACGAGGGCTTTACGCGTAGAGATCCTCAAAATGAGATGTTGTTATTACAAGGGGAAAATACTTTTACTAAAAGTGTAGAGGCGTCTAATCCGAAATTTATTTGGGGTATTCCTGCGTATGATATTACTATTAATCCGAATTTAGCTGATCAGCAAAATCCAGGATGGTAATTAATTAAACATATTTGTTTTATTACAAAAAGAGAACCGCCCAATTGGGCGGTTTTTTTATGTCATACTTTTCCAAGTTTCTTTACGTTTAATTGTCCTATTTTTGGACCAAATGATTGTAATGCGATACTTTGTTTTATTTTTCTTTCTTATAGCAACCTCCTTGTCGCTTCAAGCTCAAGATGCACGTTTTAATCGGGACGGTGTTATGCGAGATACTTTAGATAAGCAGCGTTCTGCTCGACCTCCAAAACGAGAAAAGCAGGAGCGCCCAGCAATAGATCTTTATAAAATTATCTCCGTTGAAAATGACACGACTGTTGTAGATACTTCGCTTACTGTAGAAAAATTGTATAAATACAATTACTTGCGTAAAGATAATTTTGAGTTGTTACCGTTTTCAAACGAAGGACAGACTTACAATACCTTGGCTTATGATTTTTCTGCACAAAACATCAGGCCGGTGTTTGGTGCACGCGCACGACATTTTAACTATATGGAAGTCGCTGATATTAATTATTATCAGGTGCCAACACCATTAACGGAGTTGTATTATAAGAGTGTCTTCTCTCAAGGGCAAAATTTGGATGCTTTTTTCACAATGAACAAATCCAAGCGTTTCAATTTCTCTATCGCTTACAAGGGGCTTCGCAGTTTAGGAAAGTATCAAAATTTTCTGACAAGTACGGGTAATTTCAGATTTACGCTTAACTATCAAACAAAAAATAAACGCTACGATCTCAAAGCGCATTATGTAGCTCAGGATTTGATGAATCAACAAAACGGTGGATTAACCGATCAGGCTTTGTTGAATTTCGCCAGCGGAAATTCCCAATTTAATGATAGAGCACGACTCTCTGTTAATTTTGAAGATGCTGAAAATATTCTCGATGGTGCACGCTTTTATTTAAATCAGCGGTACGATCTGATTCCGCAAAATGACAGCATCTCTAAAAACCGAATACAAGTTGGGCACATTCTCAATTATGAAGATAAATTTTATAGATATGAGCAGGCTTCTCCGGCAACAGCTTTGTTTGGTAATTCTTTTGTGACGTCAAATCTTGTAGATCGCACCGATCTTGAAGAGTTAAATAATCGTGTGTTTGTCGAATACTCCAATAACATATTGGGAACCTTGAATTTTCAGGCAAACCATACCTATTATAATTACGGGTATAATTCTGTTCTAATTCAAGAAGAGGGGCGTATTCCTAATGGGATTCAGGGTGATTTAATTGCTGTGGGGGCTGCTTATAAAAAAATGTATAGAGGATTTCAGTTAAAAGGTGAAGCGCAAACAAATGTTGTGGGTGATTTCTCTGGATTAGATTTTAAGGCAGAAGCTTCTTATGATTTAAAGGATAAAGCTAACTTTTCAGGAGGTATACATATCAATTCGGCACCTGCAAACTATAATCATTTGCTCTATCAAAGCAGTTATGAGAACTACAACTGGTTTAATGCAGAAGCTTATGATAATGTAAAAACCAGTTCGCTCTATTTTAATATGCAATCTAATAAATGGCTAAACGCATCGGCTGAGTTGGTTAATATAGCAGATTATGCCTATTTCGCTAAGAACGATTTGGGGTTAACTCAATCTTTTCAAGCAGGAGAAAATGTTACCTATCTAAAACTGAAACTTAATAAGGAGTTCAGATTCGGGAAATTTGCACTTGATAATACGGTAGCGTACCAAAACGTAAGTTCAGGTATGAACTATTTAAATGTTCCTGAAGTGATCACGCGCAATACGTTATACTATACAGATCAATGGTTTCAAAAAGCCCTTTTTGTACAAACCGGTTTCAGGTTTAATTATTTTACCGAATATAATATGAATGGTTACGATCCTGTTTTAGCTGAATTCTATGTTCAGAATGATCAGGAACTAGGTGGATTCCCATTATTGGATCTATTTTTCAATATGAAAGTGCGTCAGACGCGCATCTTTTTTATTGCCGAGCATATAAATTCTTTGGTAAGTCCTTCAGATTATTATTCAGCACCGGGTTATCCCTATCGTGATTTCACGTTTCGCTTTGGTCTGGTGTGGAATTTCTTTTTATAGGGTTTTGCTGTTTTTGACAGCAACCGGGCTTTCGCTACTCGCTTTATTGCGCTTTTGGCAGCGCAATAAGAGCTCAAACACGCCGCTCAATCCCTAACCCAAGCTTTTTTCTGTGCTAATAACTATTAGTTTCTGTGTAGTTCATCGAGTAAATCCAATAAAATTCGGGATTTTGCTTTTTTGGCTATTGCATCAATACATTGTTGCTTTTTATAAAATAGAGTGTTCACTAGCTTTTTTCAAAAACATTAAGACTGTAACTCTTTGTAAACAAGGCGGTAGTAAATTATTTTAAAAATACTTTCAAAAAGTGCTTGTGGGGTTGAATAATCGTTCTATATTTGCGCCTCCAAAATCGGATATAAAAAACGGTTTTACGTTCTTAGAAATGCAGATAAAGTAAACCACCTTCGGGTAGATCTTGGAAGGTAGTTCCTAGCGATAGGATTTTTGTTTTGAGGTAGTATTTTGGTTGTAAAAGCCATTTGACGGTGTCAAAAATAAAGTTTAAAAAAAGCTTGTTTATAAAGGGAGAAGGGTAGTATCTTTGCCCTCCCGTTTTTCGGCAAGGGAAGCGGGATTAGTTCTTAGAAAAGCGACTTAAAATTGGCTCAAAAAAAAACTTTAAATTTTATTTGTTTAGTAATAAAAAAGGTTTGTATATTTGCAGCCGCTTTCACGGAGAGCAACGCACATTGAAAACGAGATGATTTGGTAATAAAAAGAGAGGTTCGATTCCTTGACATCTAACGATAAATGATCTTCTTTAATTAGGGGAGAAGTTAATTGACATATTGAATTGACAACGCGTATTATCTTTTAGAGATAATATTTGAATTAAAACTAGAACGACCATTTTGAGCTTCTGTTATTACAGAGGTGATTAAATTTCCTTATATCGTGGAATATTATATACAATACTACGATGAAGAGTTTGATCCTGGCTCAGGATGAACGCTAGCGGCAGGCCTAACACATGCAAGTCGAACGGTAACATAGGAAAGCTTGCTTTTCTGATGACGAGTGGCGCACGGGTGCGTAACGCGTATGCAATCTACCTTGTACTGGAGTATAGCCCAGGGAAACTTGGATTAATCCTCCATAGTCTATATTAATGGCATCATTTTATATAGTAAAGGTTACGGTACAAGATGAGCATGCGTCCTATTAGCTAGTAGGTGTGGTAACGGCACACCTAGGCAACGATAGGTAGGGGTCCTGAGAGGGAGATCCCCCACACTGGTACTGAGACACGGACCAGACTCCTACGGGA
>TARA_R100000306_G_scaffold62400_2_pt1 | contig 23234 bp, 20 predicted proteins | sample TARA_R100000306 | Tara Oceans TARA_R100000306 (sample SAMEA2620824) | marine metagenome | biome: marine biome (ENVO:00000447); feature: mesopelagic zone (ENVO:00000213); material: "saline water (ENVO:00002010), including plankton (ENVO:xxxxxxxx)" | depth 1000 m | reverse complement strand
CGTGATTCTGACCCAGGGGCGTTCCTGGAATCCAGATTCGCGCGATGTCTCCAGCTCTGTGGTTTCAACCTACTCAACGAGTGATATTGGGCTTGCCGAATGGGGCATACGACATAAAAATGAGCCGGAAAGGGATAACAAACATTGGGATGCTCAGTATAGGCATGTGGCCAGTCCAGCAATGATAGGTCATGCTTTGGCCGCTCAGCTGATGGGCCTGGAGGACGAGTGGAACTGGAAGCCTTTCTTTGATTACGCCGATAGATATTATGGCAAGCAAAAAGCTTATTCGTCAGACGCCGTGAACGCCATCCAGTCATTTGTGAAGGCTATGTGGGAGAGCTACCGCTTCAACAAGCCCGATAACGGTACGGAGGGGACTACCGATTCGCCACCATTACCGCCGGCAAACATCACTATTTCACAAGATCCGACCTGAAGTCGGCGCTTTACTACCGACCCTACGGCTTCATGCGGTTCTACGGAAATTTTTCGATATCTCCAATGGCAGCAAGGCGTACACAACAGGTTTCAAATAGGCCACGCCGCGCATTGCATAACGCAGGGAGAGCAGGGCCACTCTCAGGCTCGCGAAACGCCTGCCGTCTGCAACCAATAAAAACGCACTGTCGGTAAGGTGCCCAGACAGGTTGTTGTGCTTGTCCCTTAACTGCCATAGATATTGTTTATCGAAATCGCTCTGTGCTTGCGGCGGGAGATTCCTTCGCACGCGAGCTGAAGCATGTATTTTATATAGCTGTTGAGCTTTGATGTCAGACCGTTTTTTCGTCAAAGATTCAGAGTGAATGCGATAATTATAAAGCGGCTTACTGGTCGTGATTATGTCGTAGCGCTCTCCGACCTTGAAGACAAAATCGAGACCGATCCCCACCCTCAGGTTTGGATCGAATTCAGCTGTCGACAAGACCCGTCGTGAGAACATCATGGTTGGATCGTGCGCTGGCATGCGAAACGCATTGATATCACTTCGACAACGCTCTGAGCACTTATCGTAGCCGCGAGGTGCCACGACTTGATTGTCGATGATCAGCGCGTTTCCAGTCATAGCCATCCCCAGCTCAGGGTTGCACGCAAACATTGCCGCTTGCTCAGACAATCGCTGAGGATCAGAGGTGTCATCGGAGTCCTGAATTGCCATCAATTCACCGTTTGCCTCGGCTATCAGCCATTGCAACACCTGAGCTTTACCAGAGTTTTTGAAACGGAATACGCTTACTCTAGGATCGTCGAATTTAGACGCCACCTCGTACGTGCCATCTGTACTGCCATCATCCCCGATTAACAACTCAAAGTTCTGATAGCTTTGCTGCAGGATGCTGATGATCGCATCAGCTATGTATTGTTCTGTGTTGTAGGCCGCCATGAGCACAGAAATTAAAGGTGCACCCGTTGAAGTCCTGTAGGCATCAGACATCTATTTATCTCGATTGATATCGTTTCCACTAAAAGAAGCGGCTATAAATCTCTTGTCTTTCAATGCTGCTCCAAACGCAAACAGAAACATGATTAACATGGATATCTGCCCAAAATAAGCGACAGACATGAACGACACAGCATGGGTCATCGCAAAACAAACCGCGGCCCATGCAAAGATCCTCGAGCCATGTGTCGGGAAATTCAGTGAGCAACGCCAGATCGTGTGGACTGTCCTGATCATGAGCCACACGAAAAGAGCAAAAGTCGCGAGTCCTCCCGTAACCGCCTGATAGATGTACATCGATGTGACGTCCCCGGCGTGAACACCCCAATGCGCAACGCCCTTCACGCCGATTAGAGCCCATTCAGAGAAATTCGCTATGGTTCTGTCGATGAGGAAGTACCGATGATACCCGGTTGATCCACCAGCAATATCTATCCTGCTTATCAGATGCCACACTGGCTTATCCATCACCAGATGAAGGACTACAGCAAGTCCAACCATCGAGAGTGTGGTAAGCCCCAGGTATTTCCTTTGCTTGAAGAGAAGATAGAGAAACAATCCGGCTGCCAATGCGATTATCGGTCCACTTGAGGCTGATGCAATCGTCAAATAAATAGAGCAGACAATGCCCAGACTCATGGCGATTCTACGAGAGATTGATCTGGCAGAACTCTTCAGTGCCAATGCTAAAGGAAGGATCGAGGCAGAAAATGATCCTAATAGAATAGCGTGACTGAACGCTGCGCTGCAGCGCACTCTGCCTTCCCTGAAGGATGTTTCATCACGCCCGAATATATAAAAGGGATTTATGTTCTGAGTATGCTCATAAATAACAAACGGAGTGAGTGCTATCGTGCAATAGACCAGCCACTCAAAGCATAACTGAACATCTCGCATTGACCGCAGATAGTTTCTGAATACCACGTAGATGAAAGCGTAATCAACCAGAACACCAAGCTGATAGAACAGGGCGCTGGAACTCGCCCAGAGAGCGACGTAGGCAAAAAATCCGTACAAGTTCCACGTCGAAAATATGAAATCCTGCTTGTTTGCTCGTACGGATAGTTCATTTCTCAAGACAAGGCGCAGCATGCCTGCGAAAGCAAAGATTCGAAGCGTCTTGAAATCCAGACCAGCTATCACTATGGCCTGATCCGATGGCACAAAACACATGCCGACGATAAAAATAGGCAGGACTGCCCGACGCTTGCTGAGGATCAGCGCTGCGCAGAGTAAGATTGTTACTAGTAGCGTTGGAAGCGTCATCTGGAGGGGACTATTCAGTTCCCTTTAACAAGCATTCTTCGGAGCTCAGGACGCCATTCGATAGCTGTCGTGCCACGAATGGTGCCGAGCCTACTGTTCCTCGGCCGCTTTACAGGCATAGGATACGCTTCAGACCCAACTGGATTGATCTTTGGCTTTTGCTCTATCACGCCGACCTTCTCGGCCTGTTCTAAAATTTCTGCAGCGAACTCGTACCAGGTCACGCCGGGGTCGGACGGCAAGTGGAATAGCCCCCAATCATCAATCGTAAGTTCGTCTGGCCGTTTGATCATCTTCTCGGCCATGCCCAGCAGAGTATCGGCGATGCTGGTCGCCGGCGTTGGCGCACCATACTGGTCGTTTACAACATTCAGTTCATCTCGCTCGGCACCCAGGCGCAGCATGGTCTTAACAAAATTATGGCCATACTGTCCAAATACCCAGCTCACCCTCAGGATCACGGATTGCTCGCAATGGCCGGCTACAGCAAGCTCACCGGCGTATTTGCTTTCGCCGTACACGGAGACAGGATTCGGTACATCGCTCTCGAAGTAGTCACCGTCCTTCTCGCCGTCGAACACATAGTCAGTGGAAATGTGCAGCAGCGGGATATTGCGCTCGGCGGAGACTCGGGCGAGGTTGGAAGCGCCATCGCAGTTGATGGCGAAAGCCAGATCCCGCTCGGACTCGGCCTTGTCGACCGCGGTATAGGCGGCGGCGTTGATAATCACCTTCGGCTGGCAGGCCGCTGCCTGGCGGCGGATCGCTTCGAGATCGGTAATGTCCATATCCTGGGCATCGAAACCGATGACGTCGAGACCAAATCTCGAGGCACGTTCGCTGATCTCGCGACCGACCTGACCGTTGGCACCGGCAAGAAGAATGGTCATGACCTTCTACCCTCGGCGTATTCAACGAGTGTCGGTAGCTTCAGGTCCTTGTCTGAGAGTCTGGGCACACCTATTTCGGGCCAGTCGATGTTGAGCGTCTCGTCATTCCAAATGATGCCGCCTTCATCAGTCGGGTCGTAGTAGTCGGTGCACTTGTACTTGAAGTCGGCCGTGTCGCTGACCACACAGAAGCCGTGGGCGTAGCCGGGTGGCACCCAGAGCTGCCGATGATCCTTATCATCCAGCATGACGCCGACGTACTGGCCAAAGGTTTCGGAGTCAGGATCGATATCAGCTGCGACATCGAAGACCTGTCCTCGCGAACAGCTCACAAGCTTACCCTGCGGCTTGCTGACCTGAAAGTGCAGCCCCCGCAGCACACCGCGCTGCGAGCGGGAGAAGTTATCCTGAACGAAACTGAGATCGGTATCCAGCATGTCGGCATAGCGCGACTGCTGGTAGGTCTCCACAAAGAAGCCACGCTCGTCGCCGAACACCTTGGGTTCGATGATGAGCACGCCACGCAGGCGGGTTTCCAGTACATTCATAGACAGTCCATTGTTAGTTAGGGGAAGGCGTTCCGTGCCCCGCCTTGCGCTTGGCTGAGCGCACCAGCCGCTCGAGGTACTGGCCGTACCCCGTCTTCTTCTGCGCGTCAGCCAGCACGCTGAGCTGACCTACATCGATCCAGTCGTTATGGAAGGCAATCTCCTCGAGACAAGCAATCTTCAAGCCCTGGCGGTGCTCGATGGTCTGCACGAACTGGCTCGCCTCGAGCAGGCTGTCGTGGGTGCCCGTATCGAGCCAGGCGAAGCCGCGGCCAAGCTTCTCCACTGACAAGCGGCCTTGCTGCAGATAGGCATTATTAACAGAAGTAATCTCCAGCTCACCGCGCTCAGAAGGCTTCACCTTCTTCGCGATGTCGACCACCGAATTATCGTAGAAATACAGTCCGGTGACCGCATAATCAGACTTCGGTTCAGCAGGTTTCTCCTCGATACTGAGCGCCTTACCATACTGATCGAATTCTATAACGCCGAACCGTTCCGGGTCCTTGACCCAGTAGCCGAATACGGTAGCGCACTCGCCTTTGTCCGCATTCTCCACAGCGCGCTGAAGCTTGCGCGAGAAGTGTTCGCCGTAATAGATATTGTCGCCAAGCACAAGGCACACACTGTCGCTGCCGATAAACTCTTCACCAAGTATGAAGGCTTGCGCGAGTCCGTCTGGCGAAGGCTGCTCGGTATAGGAAAATTCGACCCCAATGTCGGAGCCATCGCCCAGCAGGCGCTTGAAGAACGGCAGATCTGTCGGCGTGGAGATAATCAGGATCTCCCTGATACCCGCTAGCATGAGCACTGAAATGGGGTAATACACCATCGGCTTATCGTATATTGGCAGTAACTGCTTCGATACGCCCTTGGTAATGGGATGCAGACGCGTGCCCGAACCACCAGCTAACACTATGCCTTTCATATTGGTTTCCCTGGCCCCGGTGGCCGTCTAAAGTTTGAGACCGATCCGCTCGCCTGCGTATTTCGCAGCGCGGATCGGCGACCACCACCAGCGGTTGTCGAGATACCACTGCACGGTCTTGCGCAGACCAGAATCGAAGGTCTCGGCCGGATGCCAGCCGAGCTCGCGGTCGATCTTGCTGGCGTCGATGGCGTAGCGGGCGTCATGGCCTGGGCGGTCTGTCACATATGTGATGAGCGATTCGTAGTTGACTTTGTCTGCCTCGACCATCGCCGAGTTGTCAGCAGCCGGAGACAGCTCTTCGAGCAGTGAGCAGATCCGCTTGACGACATCGATATTCTTCTGCTCGTTATGGCCGCCAATATTATAGGTTTCGCCGGTCTTGCCTTCGCTCAGCACTGTAGCCAGCGCGCGGGCATGATCCTCGACGTAGAGCCAGTCGCGAATCTGTTCGCCCTTACCATACACCGGCAGCGGCTGCCCATGCAGCGCATTGAGAATCGTGAGCGGAATCAGCTTTTCGGGGAAATGGTAAGGACCGTAGTTGTTCGAGCAGTTGGTGATAACGACGGGCAGGCCATAAGTTCGTTGCCACGCGCGAACCAGGTGATCGGAGCTGGCCTTGGATGCTGAATATGGCGAACTTGGCTCGTAGGGTGTTGTTTCGGTGAACAGATCATCTGTGCCTTCGAGGTCGCCATACACTTCATCAGTAGAGACATGATGAAAGCGGAAGTTGGCGCGTTGCGCCTCGCCCAGGGTCTGCCAGTAGGCACGAGCGGCTTCGAGCAGCACGAAGGTGCCTACGATATTGGTCTGGATAAATTCGGCGGCACCGTCGATCGAACGATCCACATGAGACTCGGCAGCCAGATGCATGATGGCATCTGGCGCTTCGGCGGCGAACACAGCCGTCACGGCCGCCTGGTCGCAGATGTCGATCTGGTGGAAGCTGTACCGATCATTGTCGCTGACGGACTTGAGTGATTCCAGGTTGGCAGCATAGGTCAGCTTGTCTATATTGACTATGCTGTGCGCGGTGTTCTCGATATAGTGACGGACGACTGCGGAACCGATGAATCCAGCGCCCCCTGTTACCAGGATTTTCATTCAACAGCTCCCTGACGCTAAGCTGCAGGACTCATTCCTGCGCCACAACTGAAAAGACCGCTCATTATCCCAGCTGATGCTTAAACCGCAAGCCCTTTGGGCCCTGTTCGCTGAGCTCAAACCGCGCCACTGGCTGCTGTTTTTTCTCATCGTGCTCATGTTGATTCCTGGCATCAGGCTATCTGCGCACGACCCCGAGATTTTCAAGGCGGCCTGGAACTCGGGGCACTTCTTCTGGCCACTGCTGGTCATTCCGGCTTTTATCGGCTCGTTACGAGCACGCATTCTTTCTCTGCCTCGGCGGCTGCTGCTCTGTGCAGCTGTGGTCATGACACTCGCGGTGGCCATCGAACTGGCGCAGCTGGGGCTTGGGCGATCAGCAACCCTGGATGACATTCTGCTCACCCTGTACGGGGTGATCGCCGGGAGCGTTGTGGTTCTGCTCGTTCGTGCGCGCTCGCACATGCAGAAGGCTGCCCTCATGCTGATCCTGCTAGGCGTGCTGCTGACCGGGCTCAAACCGCTACTGACCGAAACATGGATTTTCCTGCGTAGTTGGCAGATGTTCCCGGTCATCGACAACTTTGATGACTGGAGCACGCTGACCCGATGGCGTGGCAGTAATCTGGGGATCACAGATGAGCTCAAGCTCGATGAGCGTGCGACTTACGACCGACCGGACTGGGCGAAGCAGCGAGGCTGGCTTCAGCTACCACTGAAGTCTAGCCCGCAAGGCAAGGGCTGGCGCAATGCCATCATGCTGACCATGCCAGCAGATTGGAGCAACTACAAGACGCTGACGATTCGCCTGCACTTGTCCGCACCAGCGCAAATTGGGGTGCGACTCGATGACCTCTGGTATATCCGAGAGGGCGGTGAAGCCTACATCAACCGCATGAACAAGTCGTACGAGCTTGAGGAAGGCTTCCATGAACTGGTATTGCCTGAGCAGCTCTGGACGCAGACGCCTTCACGACGCAAGCTCGACAAGACTGAAATTGAACGGTTCATTCTTTACGCCCGAGCTGTGAATACCGAAATTACCGTCTCGATAGCTGAAATATTCCTGCAATAGGACGGCCTTCGCGTGACTACGACCTGAACCAACTCCAAAGTCCTAAGCCTCGGCGCTGCAAATGAATTTTGATCTTGCGGCTTCGCGTGATGGCCAGCGCACCCGGTCGCAGTGTTGGGCCAGGCTCATTCCTCCACCACAGAAATCGATCAGTAGGCGTTCTTGCCGATAAAGCCGTGAACGACGGTCCGGAGAATAATCTGGACGTCCCACCAGATGGTCCAGTGGTTCAGGTACTGCAGGTCGTACTCTATGCGTTTCTGCATCTTGTCCAACGTGTCGGTTTCGCCACGCCAACCGTTTACCTGGGCCCACCCAGTGATGCCGGGCTTGATCTTGTGACGCAACATGTAACGCGGTATGAGGGAGCGGTAGGATTCGTTATGGGCTACGGCATGGGGTCGTGGTCCGACAATCGACATCGAACCGCCAAGCACGTTCAACAGTTGGGGCAGCTCGTCGAGAGATGTCTTTCTTAGGAAACGGCCAAGAGGGGTTACCCGAACGTCGTTCCGGCTCGCTTGCTGAACAGTGGCACCATCCTCACAGACGGTCATCGTCCTGAACTTGCGAACCTTGATCAGCTGTCCGTCGAGCCCATAGCGGGTTTGTTTGAAGATGACCGGGCCGCGCGATGTGAGCTTGACCAGTAGCGCTATCAGCAACATGGGAATGGCGGCTACGGCAAGCATCAACGAACCGAGCACGATATCTTCGATACGCTTGACTACGCCGTCCACGCCCCCGTGCGGCTCGCCAATCAGGCCGACCGCAGGAATGCCATTGAGGTTGATGCTCTTGGCATGTAACAGCTGAAACACGAAGAGATCCGGAACGACGTATACCGTGGCAGTCGAATTCTCGAGCCGCTGCAACAGCGCCTTGATGCGCTCCTCTGCGCGCATGGGAAGCGCAATGAAGATCGTATCCACCTGGCGCTGTTCGGCCATCGATACTACATCTTCAAAGGATCCGCTCAGGTCCTTGGCGTGCTGAGCGAATTCAGTATTGGCTGGCCACGCACTTTCCACCGCCGTCCGCCCGTCGCAGCGATCATCGAAGAAGCCGAGATTGCGATAGCCAAACCAGGTTGCCGACTGAATGTTACTCGCGACTTGAGAGGCCAGGGAGCCGCTGCCTACAACAGCAACCGTTCGGGTGTTGAAGCCTCGCGTCCTCAACTGTCGCAGCACCGTTCGCACGACAGCCCGCCAGCCAAGCAGAAAGAACAGCACCAGGAAGAACCAGCGTGCGCTTGACGGCCAGGTCAGAATGGCGGCGATTTGCGTGAACATATGGCCGGTTACGAATATGATGCTGAAGCCAAGGGTCCAGCAGGCGAGTATTCGTCTTGCCTCTGCCCATAGTGACTCTGAGCGCCATGAACGATATATATCAGTGAATTCGGCAAGGATCTGATGGCAGAGCCCGCCGATCAAGCCAACAATGATAAATTCGCTGCTAAAATATCCTTCCAACAAATAACCGCTGAATAAAGCTGCAGCAAAAATAATTGCTGAATCCAACGATCTGGACAATAAAGCGAAGCCGGACGAGTAAGGCTTGATCAAGCCGCCTGTGTACTGTTTCGCGAGTTCCATATCTCCCTGCACCTATTTGCGATTCCTGGACCTTGGTTATCCAACGTCTTTTCAGTACTTCTGAATCCTTGTGTCTAAAGCTTTGCCAACGCGTCTCGCGCTTCCTGGCGCCCAACAAAATCGACTTCGGAAGCTGCAGCTGTCTGCAGAAGTTCGCGTGCACGACTGAAGCGGTTCTGCGCCACCAGCACCATGCCGAGGTGGTAGTTCACTTCAGGATGATCGCCGAAGGCCTCAGAGGCCTGCTCCAGCAGATACTTGGCATCAGCCAGTTTGTTCTGCTTGTAATAGATCCATCCAAGCGTGTCCTGGAAATGCGGGATCTTTGAGGTTCTGAAGCGTTCTGCCAGTTTGGCAGCACGCTCAAGATCCTCTGGTCTGCCGCTGGCGGACAATATGGACGCCAGATTGTTGGCGACCACGTCCAGCTCCGGGTTCGTTTCCAGCATGCTGGCGTATACCGTTGCGGCTTCGTCCGGTCGACGCTGCATTTCGAGCAACTGCCCTAGCGCCAGTGACAGGGCCAGGCGGTCTTCCACCGTTTCCATACCAACGCGAGCAAGCGATTCGGCTTCGTCGAAGCGCTGCAGACCTATGAGCAGATTGACGCCCTCCAGGTAGCCTTCTACCTGCTTAGGCGCTGCCTCGCGGGCTTTTTCATAGCTCTTGAGTGCAGCATCCACCTCACCGTAGTGAGCGAAAAGCGAGCCTTGCAGAATGTGCGCATAGACATTCTTGGGGTCGGTCCTCAAAACATCGCTGAGGAAGGCCTCTGCTTCCGCACGCTTGTCAGCTTTTACGTAGGCTCCAACAAGAGCGGCCATTGGCCGGATGCCTTCCGGTGCAGCCGCCTGAGCCTGTTTGAAACTGTCGATTCCAGCGTCAAACTGCGCCTGCTCCATGAGCGCAGTGCCCCGAATCTGCTCGACAGTGGCGTCGCCCTCGCCCAGCTGGTGCATACGGTCGGCCAGTCGCTGCGCCTCGCTCCACTGGCCAGTCGACAACTTGATCTGTGCAGCGAGCTGTAGCAGTTTGACCGAAGTGGCGTCGTCACCCACATAGGGGGAAACCAGCGCATCCGCCTGCTGGAAGTTCTTCTGTGACACCATGAACGAAGCATACTCGCCGACGAGATCTGCCTGCACCGCCGCGCTGGCATTCCCCTTACCAGCGTCCACAGCCTGTCCATAGTAGTCAGCAGCCAGCGCGTTGTCTCCCTGCTGCCGATGGGCCTTCGCCAGCAACAGCAGAATTTCGCTTGATTTCGGCTCTATCCGCTGTGCAGCGCGCAGTTCGCGAATGGCACTTTCAGCATCGTTTTCAATAAGCAGGTTACGGGCACGATGAGTGAGTGCCGCCGCGTTCTTCGGATCGGCAACCAGAACCTCTTCGACGAGCTTCTTCGCCGTCTCGATGTCCTTGTTCATATAGGCCAACGCGATCAGCTGGTTCTTCGCCTTCAGCCCGATGGCCTTGTCTCCCTCTTCTTGTGCCAGCTCGACCATGAGCTGCTTGGCCAGCTCCGGCTCATCATTTCGGATATGCAGATCAGCCAAGGCAAAAGCCAGCTCATGTCCTGCTTCGACCCTGGGAACATAAGACTCGAGCACCTTGGCAGCAGCCTCCCCAGATTCGACGCCGAGGACGAACTCGACATAGGCCAGAACAGCTGTTGGACTTAGCTGGCTATCGGCGTGTGCCTTCAATGCCGTGGCCGCATCGTCTCTACGTCCCGCGATCATATACTGTCGAGCCAGTGTCTTGGCCAGTTCGGTATTGTCAGGATAAAAATCTACCAGCTGCTGAAAGACGCCGATGGCGGCTTTGTAGTCTTTGAGCTCGTTGAGGGCCTGCACCTTCATCAGCTGCATACTCAGCGATTTTGGCGACTGTTTGACACCCCGCTCCAGCAGTTCGAGCGCAGCCTGGGCCTCACCATCTGCCATTTTTCGAGTGGCCAACAGCAGTAGTGCGTCGCTGTTGTCAGGATTGAGTTGAATCGCCTTGTCTATCACCGCCTGGCCACCAGCTTCATCGCCGACCTTGAACAGCGCCCCTGCCCGCATAACCAGCGTATCTGGATCTTCCGGTAAGGCCTTGGCAAGAATGTCCGTCTGCTCGAGCGCCTCATCAAGCTGGCCAGCAGCGAGCAGCAGCCGTGTATAGCGCGCTCGAGCTTCAGTGTTTTCCGGGTCTTCTGCCACAACACGCTTCAGCGTCCGGTAAAGTTCCGGCCACTTGGCCTGAGCCTCCAGCACCTTGGCAATGCCGAACAAGGCATCAGTATTGCTCTTGTCATATTCCAGTGCATTGCGGTATTCAACACTCGCTGCGGACAGATCCCCACTCGCCAGATGCGATTCACCTTTCTCAAGGAACGCACGCGACTTTTCCTCGGGCGAGCTACAGGCTACGAGACCGGTGTATAGACAAGCCAAGACCGTGGATCTGAACAGCGTTCTGGAATTCATGACTGACCACATACTAACGACCAACTGGGTGATAACTGACTTCGACCACGATTATAGAGCGTGGCGTTACAAAAAATTGCACCTGGCTCACAGCCTGAGAATTCTAGGTCCCCCTCAACTCGGCATAAACCGTGGCAGGGAAGGAATGAGCGCTTTGACAAAGCTGCGTAATGCTTCTTCAGCAGTCTCCTCGGCGACCTTGCGTTCTGCAGCAGGCACTGCTTCATCCGGAAGCGGAACAATGACGCGAACCAGACCGCCATCAGTTCTGCCCTGGGTGAGCGACTGCCAGAGCAGCGAAGCCCGGGCAACAAACTCATCGGCGTAATTCACACCCTGCTGATGAATCCAGTAATACACCAACATGCGACGACCGTTCCGGCTGATAATGACGCGATTGGCATCGCCCTCACCGCCAAGCGCCTCAAGCGCAACCGTGCCCCCGTCCCGCTGCTCCCAGCCACCACCGGGCAAACAGGCGCGCGGCGAATGAAGGACACTGCCCTCTTTCTGAGCCTCGTAATAGACAAGATAGAGACTTATCGGAATGGCAGATGCCAAAGGCGTCTGCTCGGCGCCTGTGAGCTCCCCAGGGCTCTGCACCTGCATCCGCTTATAGTCGCCGATGAAGTAATCATGTGGTCGCAGCACACTGAGCACGTCGGACGAGAGTCGGTCAGGAAAGACCTCGCGCCCGTCTATGACGAATGGGAGTTGCTCGAAGCGCTCGCGCTCTGGAATGGTGTCTGTCGCCACAAAGCTGTACACATGAGCGCTAATACCAGCGGCAACAATCACCGCAGTCGTCAGCATCAGACGCGCCACAGGGCTACGGCTCACATGAACCGGAGCAAGCTGCTGCGGCGTGACGATCTCCAGACGCTGCGTAAAACTCTGCCCATTCGGGAACAGCCGGGTGAGCACCCAGATCTCCAGCATCAGCAAGGCGAAGGCCAGCATAAAGACAATCCAGCCTTCAAAGCTGTGGAGAAAGCCTTCAGCCGCCTGTGAACCCCAGTAACGAATGATCAGGCCCGTCACTGCGATGCGTAAACTGTTCATACCTATGGTGATCGGTATGGTGGACAGCACAATCAGAAGCTTCTGCCATACCGGACCACGATAGAAGTAGGCAACGATAAGCGCGATGCTCACAAGCGGATACATGTAACGAAGCCCTGAACACGCCTCCTCCACCAGCATGCTGAAGTCACCCATATACAGCACGTTGCCGTCTTGCATGACTGGAAGACCGAACAAGCGGATGAATGCGACGCCAATATCCGAGCTGACCAGCTGCATTCGCGCCGTCAACAGTGTACTCAACAGGTAGGGCAGCGGAATGACGAAAAGAACCAGCAGGAGCGGGTACCAAGCCTGGTTCAGCAACCGCCAGCCGCCAGCCGCCATCGGCAATGCAGCCAAGGAGAGCAGCAAGCCATAGTAAGCTGCAACATCGACATCGGCCATCACGCCGAGCAGATGAAGCAGGCCACCGGCCACCGCGAGCGGCAAAGCCAGCCAGGATGGCTGAACGGTCTGCCCAGAAATTTTCTCCCGATTGAGCCAGTACATATATAGCGAGATGATTGGCACGATCACACCGTGACCATACTCTTCGGAATCCATCCAGACCTGTACAAGGTTCATGAGAGACGCCGCGAAAGCGCCCAGCACGAGCAGAACACACAGTGCCAGCATCCTGTCTACCGAACTACCTGGGGAAACGGTTTCTGCCGCCATGTCACCGGCATCTATCGAGGAGGAAGTTTGATCTGTCACGGGCATCCCGCCTTTGTCTGTGCGACCAGCTGACGCATGGTCTCGAGCAATTGAACCGACGCCTGAGGTGGTGCGCCACTGGCGAAATCGAGGCCGTCGGCCTGTAGCGCCGAGCTTACCGCCCGTTTCAGTGCGTCAACGTCATCAACCACAGTGATGTTCGCTCGATCGCGGAATTTTCGCGCACTACCGAGCTGATGATCCGAGCGATGCTCGCCCAGGCTCGCGAGACGCGGCAAAAGCACCAGCCGCTTACCGACTTCGAGGGCCGAAATGATTGTGCCCATCCCAACGTGACTCACCACAACCTGAGCCCGATCGAAATACACTGAGTAGTCACCAGGCCTGAGGTTACGGGCGAACGCCATGTACTGCGGCTGGTAAACAGTGTCGCCAATCTGAGCGAAGACACTGTGGTCGGGATGCTCGGCTGCCCACTGATCGACAGCGAGAATGAGACGTTCGAAGGGCAATTGCGACCCTACGGTAACGAACACGTCGGCACCAGTCACAATACGGCTCCACTAAATCCTGGTTTGCCAGGCGCCACGCTGTCAGCCAGGTGCGGCCATTGCGTGAGATGCACATCGGCATAACGTGCTACCTGACGGCCGCTGACGGAAAGCTCATCAACATTCGCGATGCTGTCCACCCAGACCGTTTTAACCGGTCGACGACCAAACAGGCGCGAGATCGGATGCAGCAGCACGCGGGCGAAGAACAGCGCGAAAAAACCCGGTGCGGCGCCGGTGGTAACCACCAATTGAGGCCGCACCACGAGTAACACGCGAAGCACCGATAACGCTTGCAGCACAAGCTGGGTCTTACTGGCCAGCGAACCTTCCGGCACACTGAAGAAGGGGCGGCCACCTACAGTCTCTTCGTAGCTCGCATCAGTGCAGGCAAAATACAGCTGCTCGCTTTCGAACGCAGGTTGCAGGCGTCGTATCTGTTTCCAGTGTCCACCCGATGAAGCAATCAACAAAACCCGCAGCGGGCGCGTTGCAGGCCGCTGCCGTGAACTATCGTCGCGCTCCCAGTGCGAAAACTCCCCGGTAGCTACTCTGGCTCGGGCGCGCCGCAGCGTCAGCCTCTGAACCATGACGTAGAGCAGAACAGCGGGCAAAAGGTGGGGGCGTGCCCGCACGAGCGACGCCACAGCACCGCCGGTCGTTTCCCCACCGATCGAGGCCCCTGGATACCGGCATTCCAGCTCCATATTCCCAGTTCGCACTCTGGTCTTGATATTAATCAGACTTGGCAGATTTGCCGGCGCCTGCACGGTGAAGGAAGATCCAGGTATCGTCTGCCGCTCATGTTTCTCGAAACGGGATCTGACGAAACCATCATCGGAAATAATGTCGGGAAATCGATCGAAGCGCTCTCGCCCCTGTCGGGACAGGATGTAAACACCGGACCCAACCATCCGTCCGTCGGTGAAATAAGGGAGCCGGAGCCAAACTGAGTAAAAGGCACGCACGCTGAGAGACGACTGACTGGTATCCACCCGCATTTCGGGTGCAACGCACAGCAGAGCCTCACTGGCTTCGAGCGCTTTCGCAGCCGACCTGAGCGCCGCGAAGCTCGTCACGATATCGGCATCCAGATACACACGAGGAAAATGATCGGCATGCTCGTCGCCAAGATTCAACGCAACAGATTTGGAAGCAGTTCCGGTTTCAACTACCAGCAGCTGGTGGAAACGGCTCTGAAAGCTACGGGCGATGGCGGCCGTATCGTCCCTGCAACCATTGCAAACCACCACAACCTGGAGACCGGCATCAGCCGTAGCGTCTCCAGCTTCATAGCTGCTGAGCAGGGACGACAGGCAACGCCCGATGACGGCAGCCTCATTGTGAGCCGGAATGACGACAGAAAGCGGTTCAGATGCAGACATGGCGTCCTGGGCGGACTTGCCAGAAATGTGCTGCAGTGTCATGAGACAAGCGTCTCCATTGGGTGAAAGGCACTTGCGGCCTGAGGTAACAGTGTGTCATCCGGTGACAACCCCACCGGGGCGCTATGATATCAATTGAGTGCAGGAATGGGTATGCGATTTAGCGTTGCATGAGCCAAAAGGATGAGAAGAATCTTCAGGATGAGAGCCGCCGCAAAGAAACTTAACAAAAAGTAACAGCTTAGATACATATCTGCTGAAAACGGCCTGCAGCTATGCTAGCGTTCCGAGATAGTGGACAAATCCGCATTGACGGAGGCCCGCTGTCGTTTCCTGGCGGGATGTTGCTGGAAAGTGTGTATCGCCATGGAAACGGGCTATCAACCTCAAGAAGAAAGGGAATCTCAACATGCATACTTTTGCAAAAGTCGCGCTTGTGGCGGCTATCGGCATGGCGAGCGCGCAAGCGTCCGCCTTGTCGATAATCAGCACGACCGATACCGATGTTTCACCTCTGAACATCAATCAGTCAGGCACTTACAAATTTACTGGCGACAGCATACCAGGCACCTTCGGCGTCAACTTCGCACGTGACGTTATCGAATCTACCTGGAGCTTCAGCTGGGATCCACGCCTTGGCCTGGATTCCGAAGCCGTCCAGTTCACCCTCGAGCAGAATGGCTCAGCAGTCGCCACAGCTGAATTCACCGGCAACGGCACTTCAATGTTCACGACAGCTGGTCTGAGCGCTGGCAACTACATCATGAGCATGACGGTCGTCGGCGGTCAGTATGATGAATATGGCTTCTCTGGCGCAGCGGCACTCTCAACACTGGGCGACGACGTCAACCCTGTGCCACTGCCTGCAGCAGCCTGGCTCTTCATCTCGGGTATCGCCGGCTACGCTGGTGTCTCGATGAAGAAGAAGAAAAAAGCCGCCTGAAGTCTCAATCTGAGTCATCCGGTAACAAAATGAAAGGGCTTCGGCCCTTTTTTTCGGTATACTCGCCCCCGATTTACCAATGGGTCACGAGCCCGTCAAAACGCATCTCTGAGGCTGTTCGATTTGTACGACCTTGATGAGGAATCCCGTAGCGGGCCATCCAATTTCGCACCCGCATTCCGACGTCATAAGATAGCACTGGCGCTTGGCATAGTCGTTCTCCTGGCCCTGGTCAGTGTCGTCACCATTGCTCTGCCCCCCATCTACCGTTCTACCGGCACTGTGCTCGTCGAAACTCAACAGATTCCAACCGACCTGGTGCGATCGACCATAACCAGTCTTGCCAGTGAGCGTATCGACGTTATCAAGCAGCGAGTGATGACGCGCGAGAAGCTGATGGACATCATCGACAGCTATACCTACTTCGACAAGTCAGGCAGCCCTGCAGAACTCAACGAGCTGCTCGATAAGGTGCGCGAGAACATCAGCATCAATGTGATCGAGTCGCAGGCTGGCGGCCGGCGAGCGAATGAAACTGCAATCGCATTTTCGGTTTCTTTCGACTCAAAAAGTCCGGCCATTGCCCAAAGTGTTGCCAACGACCTCGTCACTCTGTTCCTGAGCGAGAACGTAAAGGCACGCACCGAACGCGCCTCCGAAACTACCGAGTTTCTTGAGAGCGAGGCTCAGAAAGTAAAGCGCCAGCTCGACGCAACAGAGCTGGCTGTGGCTGAATTCAAGCTCGAGAACAAAGACACCCTGCCTGAACACCTGAGCCTGTACGTCGACATGCTTGATCAGTCACGTCGCAAGGCAGACGCCATCGAGCGCGGCATCAGCTCGGCAGTAAGTCAAGCGGAGCTGTTGACGACTCAGCTGACGCTGCTGCGTAGTCAGCTGACCGGCGGCAGCTCCGAGCTCCAGAATAACCTCGACGGACTACGCAACGACTACAGACGGCTTGCACTCAAATACAAGGAACAGCATCCGGACCTCGTTGAGCTGCGAGCACAGATCGAGTCATTGGAAAGCCGTGAGCCGGCGGCGGAGAGCAAGCGTCTGTCGCCTGAAGAGATGACGATCCGGGGACAGCTTGCAGAGATCGATGCGCAGATCAAGGCGCTGCGCCGAGACAAGGTTGCCGAAGAAGAGAAAATTGAGGATCTTCAGCAGCGAATTATTGCCATTCCCCAGGTAGAGCGTGGACTCGCCGCCCTTAATCGTGATTACGTAGCAAAAGTGGAACAGTACAACCTGATCCGGGGCAAGACCATGGAAGCTGGCATGTCGGAGAGTCTTGAGCAGGGCCGCAAGGCTGAGCGCTTCTCCATACTCGAGCCGCCAATGATGCCCACGTCAGCAGAGAGGCCCGACCGACCCAAGGTTTTTGCAATGGGGAGTGTGCTGGCGATCGGATTGCCAATCGGTATCGTTCTGCTCATTGGTTTCCGTGATCGCAGTGTCCGCGGCTCTGAGGCCATCAAAGACATCACGAAGGCCAAGCCGCTTATCGAAATTCCTTACATAAAAACAGAAGCGGAGTTCGACGCCGGGCGGCGGGCAATTGGTTACAGCCTGGCGGCGACAGCTGCACTGGTGGCTGTGACCCTGCTAGCCGTGCATCTGCTGTTCATGCCAATCGATCTTCTGCTCCTGAAAGTCGCCAGCCGGTTCTGATCAATGGAAAAATTCGACAACATCATCACGCGCTTGCGTGAACAACAGAATGCGCCCAGGCGCCAGCATGTGCCGATGGACATCGACGAACGCTATGAGCCCGGCGTTATTGAATATACCCGCACCCGCTGTGTAGACCTTGACGAGGGTAGACTGGCTAAAAACCGCCTCGTGGCCCACAACAAGAGTGACCCAATGTCGGCGCCCTACCACATCCTCCGCGCCAAGGTGCTGCAGCAGATGCGCCGGAACAAGTGGACGACGCTTGGCATCACGGCGCCTACGCCAGAAGCTGGAAAATCACTGACAGCCTGCAATCTGGCAATGAGCATTGCGATGCAATCCAGTCAGACTGTACTGCTGGTGGATATGGACCTGCGCAAACCTACGGTCGCGAAGTACTTCGGTCTGGCTCCTGAAATCGGCATTCACGATTACATCACTGGCAGCGCGCAAATCGAGGACATCCTGATTCACCCGAATCTGGAACGACTGGTATTGCTGCCGGGCACCAAGCCGATACTCAACTCCTCTGAGGAAATCTCCAGTTCACGGGTGGCTGACCTGGTTCAGGAACTGAAATACCGCTATCAGGCGAGATACGTGATTTTCGATCTGCCACCGATCCTGGTATCGGATGACGTATTGGTGTTCCTGCCCTACATCGACTGCTCGCTAATGGTCATCGAAGACGGCAGAAACACACGTGAAGAGATTGAGGACGCTGTAGAGTCGATTGGCAGCAATCCCTTGCTGGGCACGGTTTTGAACAAGTGCGAACAAACCCGTAATACGTACGGCTACTATTACGGACAGAAGGAATCATCGTAGTCTACGCACAGAAAGAGTCTGTTGTAGGCAGCCTACCAGCTAGCCAGAAATTCCCTTTCATAACGAATCGTGACCTTCCACCCTGAAGGTACGGCACCCTGGCCTCTGTGAGGCCAACATCGCGCAACAGTGAGCCACACCCACTGGCTTGGACGCTCGCTGTCGTCTCGCGATGCTGCCGGACGGCTTGTTGTGTCATGGTTCGGACTATTCAATCCGCTTAAAAGGGACTCCCATTATGCATAGTATTGCAAAGGTCGCACTTGCTGCGGCTATCGGCATTGCAAGCGCACAAGCGTCTGCAGCGTCTATCGACATCGATGACTCATCACTCGATATCACCAAGACAGGCCTGTACGTCTTCACTGGCGACAACATCCCAGGTTCGTTTGAAGTCAACGTGCTGTCTGAAATCCTCAACTCCACCTGGGAATTCAGCTGGAACCCTGGCACCGGCGCCAATAGCCAGGCTGTTCAGTACACTCTCACACAGGGTGAGATGACAGTCGCAACGTCGATGTTCACTGACACCGGCCGAGCAAGCTTCACGACCGGTAATCTCAGCGCGGGCAATTACGTCATGCAAATGAGTGTGGTCGGCGGCAACACCGATAACTACGGCTTCTCTGGTGATGCGACGGTTACTACTTCGGGAGTTGACACCCCGGTGCCACTGCCAGCAACAGCTTCACTGCTCGTTCTGGGCCTCGCCGGCATTGCTGGTGCGTCGCTGAAGAAGAAAAAAGCTGCCTGATTCTCGATCCGAGACATCTGGTAACTAAAAGGGCTTCGGCCCTTTTTTTGTATGCCTTATCGCGCCTTATTAGCCCGCAATGATCTTCCTGCGCCAGCTTTTGATGCCTCGACGAATGGCATCAAGGGCGATCTGGAAGGCTTCGATTTCTTCAGTGTACGGGTCCTCGATCTCGACATCATCGAGCTCACCCAACCTGAAGGTCTTGTCGGCCGCTTCAGGATAATTCTTCTCAATATAGAACTGCTGCTCCGTGTCCATCACGAAAACGACGTCCGCCCAGGCGAGGTCTTCGTTGCTGATCTGTCTGGAGACATGGTCAGTAATGTCCGAGCCGAGCTCACGACACAAGGTAACTGAGTGCGGATCGGCAGGGCGTCCAACCAGCGCAGCGATGCCACAGGAACGGGCTTCAAACTTTACTTCCTGATCGCTCGCCTTTTCGAATAGCGCAGCGGCCATGGGGCTTCTGCAGATGTTACCGACGCAGACAACTAACAGCTTGATGACGAGCGTGTTTTGCATGACTGTAACCCGAGAATGATGCCGCAACTGACTACACAAGGTAAGATCAAGAGTAGCTGAGCCGAGCTGCTTGGCGAAAGCGGCATAGGGTACCGTTCCCCAGCTGCGCCCGCAATCCGCCTTTACCTGTATCACCTGAGCCTTCTGCGCCATGTACCGAACAGTTTTTTCCTCCAGTATCGCCGATATCGACAAAGCCGACTGGCAGGCGATCGTCGGGCCGGACTATCCCTTCATCCAGTATGCCTTTCTAAAGGCGCTAGAAGACACTGGCGCGGTTGGCGAGGATAGCGGCTGGGCGGCTCAGCACATTCTGGTGTATCGCAACGAGCGTCTCGTTGCCCTTGCGCCGTCTTATCTGAAAACCCACAGTTATGGCGAATACGTGTTTGACTGGGCGTGGGCAGACGCCTTCCATCGATATGGCAGGGAATACTATCCCAAGCTCGTGACAGCGATTCCGTTTACACCGGTGACAGGGCCACGAATTTGTGTAGCCGCAGGTGAGGATGAAACCACTATTCTCGATGAGATGGTGGACACGATCAGGTCCGCAGCGATGGCGCAGCATTTTTCTTCCTGGCACCTGTTATTCCCCGCAAAAGCGATATCGGATGAAGTAGGCAAAAACACGATGCAAAGGTGTGCGGTGCATTTTCAATGGCGCAACGAAGGCTACGCCAGCTTCGAGGCATTCCTGGCGGAGTTCAGTTCGCGCAAGCGAAAGAACCTGCGTAAGGAGCGCGAAAAAGTCCGTGCGGCAGAAATCGAATTCGAGGTGCTCAGTGGCCACGACATCACTGAGGCCATCTGGGATGACTACTACCTGTTCTACCAGATTACCTATGCCCGACGCAGTGGCCACGGCGGCTACCTTGACCGCGAGTTCTTCAGCGCGCTCTCAAACACGATGCCCGAGACCCTGGTGCTGGTGATGGCGAAACGACACGGCGAGTATATCGCCGGCGCCCTCAATTTCAGGGGCAAGGATACCTTGTACGGGCGCTACTGGGGCTGCAAGGCCGACTTCGATTTTCTGCATTTCGAGACCTGCTACTATCAAGGCATCGACTATTGCATCAGAGAGGGATTACAACGTTTCGACCCCGGTGTTCAGGGCGAGCACAAGCTACAGAGAGGCTTCCGGCCGACCTACACTTACTCGAATCACATCATTGCAGAACCCGTATTCGAAGCAGCAATCCGTGATTTTCTGGGGCGGGAAAAGCCTCAGGTAGAGGCTTATTTTGAAGAAGCGTGCAGCTACCTGCCTTTCAAGGCGCAGGCGCCGGTGCCACACGCGCCTGATTGAGGATGAATCCGTGCATGAGCTCAGCGGATTTGCCAGGTCGCTCCAGCATCGGCATGTGACCGGCATCTTCAAAAATGAATTTGCGAGCGTTCGGGATCAACAGCGTGAAGGCCTCGGCGTTACCCTGCGCAATCACCCGGTCGAGCGCGCCCCACAATACAAGCGTAGGCGAACGAATCTTGCGGATGATATCTCTGAATTCGTAGTCCGGCTCCTCTGGCGAAAGATCGGTATAGATTTTCTCGAGCACGTCCTGCTGGGCCGCGGCGCGCTCTGCCATGACCGATTTCAGAGGCCAGGGTATGAACGGCGGATCAGCCATTGCGTAGCCGATGAGCTCATCGAACTCGTCTGGTGAACCAATGATCAGCGCATTGTTCCCTTCACCCAGCCCCTTGATGAAATCACTCTCGACATCGTAGATGCCGGCAGGATTGAACAGGGTGAGGGTTTCGATCTGATCGGGATATTGGGCAGCGTAGAGCGAGGCAATCGCACCCCCCATGGAGTTGCCCGCGAGGTGGAACTCCGTAAGGCCGAGCGTGCGCAGGAAGTTCCGAAGCCGGATGACCTGCTGCGGCAAGTCATAATCCAGCGCGAGATCCTTGCTGGAGTCGCCGTGTCCGGGCAAATCGGGAATAATCAGCGTGTAATGGCTGCCAAGTTCGGCTGCCAACCTGACCCAGTTGTCCTTGTCTCCACCAAAGCCATGAAGCAGGACGATGACCTCACGCGGTGTCTCGTCTCGCATGTCCTCGTTTTCACGATCAAGCGCTGATGACTGCTCGTCGATATCAATAGAGCGGCGCGGCGGATTGAAGCGCTCGGATCTGAGGAAACTGATGCGGAGTCCAGCGACATCGACTTCATCCACCACCAGCCCGCCACGACCTCTCTCGTAATCGATTGCATAGTCAAACAGGTCACGACGCGTGTCGTCGCAGCCCGACATGAACAGAGCCAGCAGAATGGATAGCGTGATGAACAGCCGCTGACGACTGCAGTGAAGCGACGAAGGTAATGTGGTGGAAAACAACTCGACCTCAATGTGGTGAAGCAAACCTGCCTTCGCTCGCCGAATCACCAGATCTCAGGCGACCAGATTACGAAAGCCCTTTTTCAGAAACTCCATCTGATCGGCCAGTACCCTGCGGTTGGACAGATAAAGGTATTCATGACGGTTCGGACGGTAAGGCACGGCGAGCAGTTCCAGACTGCACTCCTCGAGCATCTTGTTGCCCTTGTAGTTATTACAGCGCTTGCAGGCCGCGACCACATTGGTCCATATATCGCGCCCGCCACGGCTGAGTGGAATGATATGATCCCGACTCAGGAGATGCTGTGGAAAGGCATCGCCACAATACATGCAACGATAACCATCGCGGGCGAACAGATGCTTGTTGTGCAGGGACGGGGTAGTCGGCATGACCTTGGGGTTACTACGCCCGACAAGAATCTGCGGAATTTCGAGCGTGGACTGTATGCCAAGACGATTGATGCCGCCATGCAGGGTGGAGCAGATTTCGCCAAAGCTGTAGAGTACCCTGTCAGTCGTGATCTCATTCACGGCCGCGTAGACATCTATCCAGCATTGGGGCATGCCCGAAGGGGTAATCTTCAGTACCCATGGTAACATCGGCGACATACGCTGCAACTCCATCGAAGTTTTGCATGGAAACACTAACTTAGATAACACTAAAAAGAAATCATGTTAAGACAATATTACCGTCTGCCAAAAAGGCCAGTTTATTTTATGATTCCTGTCATGTTCCGCACCGTCCTGATCTCATTGGCAGCACTACTTGCGAGTTGCGCTTCAATAAGCCCTTATACCATCGGCGAAGACGAGCTTAAGGGGTATCTGCTTGAAACCCTTCAGGAGTTTGATCGCCAACAGCTGAAATCGGGCTCGCCACTTGGGCTCAAGGTCAATGAAGCTGATGTCGATATAGGACCGGAAGGCCGTGAGGTCATTCGTCTCAAGCTTGGTGGCACGGCATCGGTGAACGCGCTGCTCGCCAGCATTCCGGCAGACTTCGTATTGGATATCGAAGGCACACCAGTGTTCGATAACGAGGAGAAGGCTATTTACGTCCGGCGCTTTGCACTGAACGACGCCAATCTGCAGTTGCCGTTCATCAAGCAGGATCTCAAGCCCGTAACCAGACAGATCATGGCCGTGG
>TARA_R100000306_G_scaffold22295_2_pt1 | contig 23313 bp, 22 predicted proteins | sample TARA_R100000306 | Tara Oceans TARA_R100000306 (sample SAMEA2620824) | marine metagenome | biome: marine biome (ENVO:00000447); feature: mesopelagic zone (ENVO:00000213); material: "saline water (ENVO:00002010), including plankton (ENVO:xxxxxxxx)" | depth 1000 m | reverse complement strand
GCAGTAGGGTGTTCGCCCTGCCCCTTTCAACTGCATTTCCCAGCGTTGTCCGTTGATGACGGCTTCCAGCACGGATATCGCGCGACCGTCTCCGTAGCCGTTACCGGTCTGGAACGGGCATTGCTGGTAGAACTCTGTGCCGTAGATAGACAGCGCGTAGCCAGTCGCCCACCCGACCTTGCGCAGAGGCTCCGGAACCCGAGATAAGTCGCCGGAGAACATACGCACGAACTCGTCTGACTGCGCCAGGCTGTCGGCGAAACCCAGTTCGTGAAACAGATTCTTCCCATGCGCTACGTATTCGGGGTCTTCGATTGGCGTGGGACGGACCGGCACATAGTGGCCCGAACAGACTTGTCTTGGCGCGTGATCAGCGCCGCTTGCGTTCCCCTCAGGATCGCTGCTGAGCGTGTCCATGAGTGAATAGTCTGCCAACTGTGCGAGATCTTCGAGGGTCGCTACAGTTGTGGGCGTTTCCCGGTGACGTGGGGTTGTCATTGGGGCTCCTCATGCTGACCTTCCCCCTGCTTTAGTACCACGTCCCGGATAAGATTCCCTGCAATTTAAGCTGCCCTTTCTGCAAAGACAACCGGTGGTAAATAGTTCAGAGAGCTATGTGGTCGGACGTGGTTATATTACTGCCGCCATTGATCGGCCGCGAACCGGGCTTCTTCCATTGTGCGGAACCAGTGTCGGTTGAGGCACTCGTTGCGGAACTTTCCGTTCAGGCTTTCTACGATGGCATTCTGCGTGGGCTTTCCTGGCTAGATGAAGCCAAGGGCGACGTTTTTCTCCTTACTCCAGAAGAACATGGCTTTGCTGGTGAACTCAGTGCCATTGTCGCAAACGATCTTCTGCGGTGTAGCTCGCTCGTCGCAGAGCCGATCGAGGAACCGAGCCACCTGACGCCCGCTAATCGATACCGAGACTAGCTGTCCAACCATCTCTCTCGAGAAATCATCAACAACGTTCAGCACACGAAAGCGTCTGCCGTTGCTAAGTTGATCTGAGACAAAATCCGTCGACAAGCGCTCAATGACCGCTGTCGGGACTTCCATAGGCTGAACTGGCCGCTGCAGCCTCTTGCGCTTCCTGGTACGGATCTGGAGCCCTTCCTCGGTGTAGATCCGATACGTGCGCTTTCGGTTTATCACCAGTCCCTCAGCCTTGAGAGCGCCATGAAGCAGCGGATAGCCATAAGCTGACTGCTCCGCGGCTAGTTCCTTGAGGCGCTTTCTGAGAGACTCATCATTTATCGGCCTGGTTTGATAACGAAAACCAGCGCTTGATGCTCTCATTATAAACGCTCTACTCAAAAGCACCGTTAAAAATCTGAGGGATTACATCCATACGGAAAAAACCCCGCTTTTCCGGCTGGGGATTCCTAATGAGACGAGGCGTATTGCCTATGATACCAGTCGGCTTCCAGTCGCGACTCTAGGCGCACGTCGCTCCGGATTGGTTCGGACATGGGTCCAGTAGATTGGCAGCCCCACGAGTAGCAAACCGCCAAAGAGATTGCCTAGCACGGTGGGGATTTCGTTCCAGACCAAGTAGTCCATGATGGTGAACTGGCCACCCATGATCATCGAAAATGGGAACAGGAACATATTCACGATGGAATGCTCGAAGCCCATGAAAAAGAAGACCATGACCGGCATCCACATCGCCACAATCTTGCCAGTGGCAGAAGACGAAATCATGGCACCAACTACACCCATGCAGACCATCCAGTTGCAGAGCATGCCGCGGATAAAAATGGTAAACCAGCCGGCCACGCCATGCTCTTGATAGCCGAGCGTTCTGGCCTCCCCGATGCTACCAGCTTTCGCGGCCAACTCACCACCGTCGGTGTTATAGCCATAGGTGAGGATGAATGAGGCGAAGAAGGCCACGGTTAGTGCGCCGGCAAAATTGCCAACAAATACTAACCCCCAGTTTCTCATCAAGCGCCTCGGCGTGCAGCCGTGACGCTTGTCAAGCAATGCCAATGGAACAAGGGTGAATACGCCGGTCAAGAGGTCAAACTTCAGTAGGTAAAGCATGATGAAGCCAACCGGGAACAGCATGGCGCCGCTAAGTGGACTTCCAGTTTGCACAATAACAGTGACAGCAAAAAACGCTGCCAGCGCCAGAATTGCGCCGGCCATGAAAGCACGAACCAGGGTGTCCTTTGTGGACATGAAAATTTTCTGTTCGCCTGCGTCGACCATTCTTATTGCGAATTCGCTGGGCTCTATATAGGCCATGATTACATTCTCTGCAGAGTAACTGAGGAAGGTATGACCAAGATAAAAGCACCCGACCTTCCGCTCTTCAACCATTCTTTTAACAGACAACTATACGCAGGGAGTCAACCTTGGTAATTTCCCCGCCCTGGGGAAAGAAGCGCTAGACGAGTGCGAGACTCGAGCACTCCCCGTCAAAGCTTGGTGCGCCAGTTGGCTGCGATTCCCAGAGCGGAGCATCAGTAGAAGCTGTCGGCAATAACTCGACAGAGCCGAGCCTTACTCCACCTAATGGCTCAGCAACATCAACGAAGGCTACGTGCGTGTTGCCATGCAAACCATTATTATCACCTCCCAATTACCGACCGCGTCCCGCTCAAGTTGTGATTCCTTAAGTCTCCAGATTTCGCGCCATTGTCCCCGAGCTTAAGCACTCTCCTAGCACGTCTACTCTAGAGCTCGGGATACAAATGAAACGATGACCTACAATCCCCGAAGCTGTAGGCTTGATGGCGCGGTCAGCATGTACCCTTTCTCGGCCACGCCGCAAGCTGATCGAGAGCCCAGACCTGTACGACATTGGTCTTGATACGATACGAAATCGGGGGTCTCACCAACGAATAAGGAGCGGCGGTCTTCGGCCTCGATTACCTTGCTCAAAAGCTTGCTCAGCACGCCCATTACGCGAAAAGTTCTAACAATCCGGCACTCAAATGGGCACGAACGATCAAATGCCGGGCAGTAATCTGGAAGAAGTGCATCATCAGATGGACCTTCTACCGTCACCCCCGCATAGGGGCTCTTCGAGTTTCTAGTCAGTTGCAGGTCTTTCCGTGGGAATAGGAGGGGGCTTCATTCAAGCCCGTGCTTCCGTGTTGGACTACCCCTAGCTAGGTACCGCTGCGGCATTCCTCTTCTTCACCACTGCAGCGGTCATACCAGAAAGCTCACCTCTCAGGACCCTCTTTAGCTTCTTACCCGTCGGCCCCAGGTGCATTTCAGCGGACTGGAGAACGATTTTTTCAATGGCAGGTAGCCCTAGCTCCCTGAGAAGCTGGTTGATATTTTCTAGCAATTTTACTTGGTCAATTTCATCCGTGACGGGTTCAACGGTTATCAGCGCTGAACTGATACAGTTGTTTGTATCCACGCCCACGATAGAGCAATCGAAAATCTCCTGAAAACTGCAAAGTATTAACTCTTCAGCCTGACAACTGTACAGGATGCCCTCCGAAGTCATTATTTGGTCAGTGACGCGGTCCACATGAAAAAAAGCACCCTCGCTGTCTTTGAAGGCCAAATCACCGGTGAGCCAGTATCCCGCCAACCGATTTTTCTCGGTGAGGAGGGAATTGTTCCAGTAACCCGTCGTCACGGAGCTGGATTTCACTCCCAATTTACCAACTTGATAGGGGGGTAACGAGTCCCCGCCGTCACCTAGGACACACGCGTCTACCCATCCGAATGGACGGCCAATATTGCGTCCATAATTCTTGGAGCCGGGCTTATGTATGTTGCGGAACATGGCAAAACCGAACTCCGAGGAACCTAGGTTATCGATAAAAATTGATCCCTTATGTTGCTCTCCATTCTTCTTATGGCTGCCGTGTTTGATCAATTTTCGGATATGGGGCTCGTGGTTCGCATCACCCGTGCTCAGCCAATACGATATAGAGCTAAGGTCATATTGGTCGAGCTCGTAACGACATAAGTCGACATAGCTCTTGGGAAACGCAGCAATGAGATCTGGCTTAAAGTTGGCGATAGCATCAAGCACCGGATCAGGCGCTTGATCCTGCAGGACAAGCACTTCACACCCACGGAGCAATGAAGACATCAGTATTGAAAGATCGGACGCATGAGAATGGGGCAGAACGGTCAGAATCCGGCTGCCGACCTGCTTGTGAAGCTGTTGCTTTACTCCGAAGTAAAAACCCTCATGGTTGAACTGCACAGCCTTGGGTATACCCGTTGTTCCAGACGTGTGCGCTAACAGCACCGGATCTTTTGCATCATGGCGATATTTCGGTATGGCACTAGTCTCACGTCTCAACGGCGCGCCAAATTTGCACACCTGCTCCACCGTGAAGACATCAATGACCGCGGGTATAGAGTCTAGTGCCTCCTGCAATTGTTGCAGCCTGCTGTTCGTAGTCAATACTAGCACAGCACCGGTGCGACGGATAAACTCAGCAGAAACTTCTGAGGCCATATTGCCATTGACGAATACTGGCAAAGCACCGAGACGGGTTATGGCGATAAAATGCACGAAGTAATGGATGGTGTTGTCAAAATATAATGCAACTGGATCTTTGGCAGCGACCCCTAGCTCTCGATATATTATGGCGAGAAATTCCGAGAGTTGAGCAATATCACTAAGGCTTAGCTGATCGACATGTTCTCCCGAGGGCAGCTCGATCGAGCCGTCAAGATGGATAGTCTTTCTATCCGTATCTACACCGCGTTCGAGCAGCTTGTGAAAAAAATTGCCGGCACCAATAGTAGGATCACTCTGTAAATCCGTGATAAGCGACATGTCAAAGACTGTCATATTCTGTCTCCTTCCTGCTGGGGGACTTACAAGCAATAACTTCAATCCACTCCTTGCCATCGAGGCGGAACTTCTCGGGGATGCAGTCTCCCCCCAGATAACGGCTCGACTCAATGGTGAAGCCTGCCTCCCTTAATTCTCTTTTCAACACTTCTTCATCCATCAGATTAAGAGCATTCGGGAGGTTGTAAAGCAACTCTGGATCGTCGCAATACTGCCGCAAATCCTGACAGTGTCCGGGCCAAGGCTCATGATTATTGCGTTTACGCCAGTACTCCGGCAGGTAATCCCTTGTAATTGAGATAAACGGCGTGTAATTCACGATGAAGAGCTTTCCCCCCTCAGCCATCAGCGCATAAATTGCTTTGAAACCAGCGCAAATATCAGGCCCATCCACAAAGCCGAGCACCTGGGAGATTAATACCGAGCCCACTGTCTCCTGCAGTGACGACAGGTCCTCGGGGAAACAACCTGTCATCGTTTGCAATCGGTGCCGGCAATCGTCCGGCGCTTCCTGACGCAACACGTCAAGATGCTTGTGGTCAAGGTCAAAGGCTATTACCCTGGCGCCCCTCTCTAGCGCCGGGATTGTTGCTACTCCCGTCGCCGCACCTATATCCAGCGCAGCGTAGGGTTGGGTGCTAGCGTGTTGTACAAACTTCTGAGAGGTCTCCGATAAGGGGTGCACGAACCCCCTGCCGTTTTCGGTATCCTGAAGCGCCCTTTCGGCAGCTGAAATCATAAGCTTCGTCTCACTGTGCCAGCTTGGCGTTGAGCAGACGGGGAAGCTGGAGATTCTCCGAGATAGTCTGCGCCTTGCTCTGGGACGCGAGCTGAGACAGTAAAGCTAATGCCGCCTCATAACTTACGGCACCACCGTTAGAGGTTAAGAATGGCCCATCGATGACGTAGTTGACATCGTGTTGAACATCAACTTTCGGATAGGCATTTGCGAATGCGTCCTCACCGCCAGCCCACGTGGTTGCCTTCCGCCCGTCTAGCAATCCAGCTTCGGCCAGCAGGCTGGAACCGGAACAATTACTCGCCATCCACTTCGCCTTCTTAGAAGTATCTTGTATGTAGGTAATGAGTTCCTTGTTGTTGATCAACGGCTCCATGTCATAGGCGCTTGGTAGCAGAAGAACATCCACTTCTGGCTTGTCAGCAAGCAATTTGTCGGCCGTGATCTGCAGACCTTCGGCCGTTTTGACGGCTTTCTCGTTGGATACCGCTATCGTTACGACGTCGTAGCTTGTGAACCAGCTTTCATTGGTGGCGGCGCCAAAGACTTCGATTGGAGCAGTGACATCGCTAGTCAACACGCCGTCAAATACTAAGATTCCGATCTTTTCGTTTGCATACGAAGCCCCGGTGCATAGCAATGAGAGGACGAGGGAAAATAGAGTGGTAGTTAGGTGAGTCATTGGCTTCATATCAAATCTCCGTTGGTTAGCTTCATTTTTTTAACACTTCCATAGGTTGCATTGCTTAAATCTGAGCGTCGTGAAAATTAGATCGGCGGCAGTAATCGGCGGAATACCTCAGGGACTTCTCTGGACACTCGGCGACCGGACGAGTTTTGTACTTCCGTACACACAACCACCCACTCAGCCTCTACTGCTTTTATTACACCTTCGGCACCAAGCCGGTGGATATGACCTTCATAGTGAATGGAGGATCGCCCTACATGTTTCACACAGATGCTGATTTCGATCTCGTCTTCAAATGTAACTGGAGCTAAGTATTTGCAGGCATACTTGACGCGCGGCCACATCCAGCGCTGCTCAGGATCATGCAGGGACAAATCAACTGAGCGTAACAGGTCGGCCTCTGTAGCTTCGAAATACCTGATAAAATTTGAATGATGAACCACTCCGGCCATATCAGTCTCGCAAAACTCGACATGTCGTCTTATTCGGTGCTCTTCTTGCATGGCGGTAGGTCCTTTACTGTCGATACGCTACAATAATGTCCCTTGGTGCATCGAGGCGGACCATGAAGATGTCTCCGAAACCCGCTTTTGATAACAAGGTTCGATATTCGTTTTCCGTTCTTTCCTTCGCCCCTGTCTCGCAGGCCAATAGCATCTGAAGTGACATCATTACGCCCCACCACGAGCCCGAACGCTCATCGTCCAGTACCTTTTCGCTGATCAGCAGCATCCCTCCCGGAGGCAGGACTTCATGACAGTTAGCAAGGATTTTTAGGCAACTGTCATCGGACCAGTTGTGCAAGATCCAGCTGAGCAGAATGACATCACAGTCGGGAGGATAAGTATCGCTGCGGTACATGTCTCCCACAACTGGCTTGAACCGGTCCAGTACCTGTGAGTTCTGATATGAATATTCGTAAACCGGTGGTAAATCAAGGATATAACCGGAAAGATGTTCATGGACCCTACCGATTTCCGCAGCCAGTGAGCCAGAACCACCCGCTACATCCAGGAGCACCTTAGACAAACTGAAGTCAACGTGCTTCGCAATTTCTTCACCAATACACACGTTATAAGAATCCATCAACTGCATAAATTGCTGAAGCCGTTCCGGATCGGCATAGATACTTTGGTAGATCTCCTGCGCAGAAACTCCCCACGCTTGCTGGAACCTGGGACTAAACTCTCGCAAAGCGTCTGGAAGGTACTCCCACATGCGGTAAAAATAATTGTCGGACTGGATTAGGCGCATTGGTGCGGATGCCTGCTCACTCATATACAATCCAACCTCGCTGCAGCGGTATTGACGATTCTCCCGCTCCACTAAACCAAGCACTCGTAACGCCTCTAATAGACGTTCACATCCGTCGGGATGAATATCAGTTTTGCGCGCGAGTGAGTCAGCATCCATGGGCGACTCCGCCAAGTGAGTGAATACTTCCAGCCGACACGCTGCCGATAGCGTTTGCGCATTAAAATAACTGAACGCTAATTCGTTCAATTTGTTCAAAATTTGAAGCTTGTTCATGAGATACTCATCTCCCTTTCCTTGGGCTGCGATGTTGCTTTACTGAGACTGTTTCCCTTCGATTTGCAGGAGATGTCCCGACCGAGTGCGGAACGCACTACCTTTCCGTTTTCATTCTTTGGGATTTCTATTTGAAATACTATTCGAACTGGTAATTTATAAGGCTCAAAAGCTTCCTTTAGGTATGCCATTATTTGTCCGGAAGCCTCACTCTCCGACAATGTATTTTCCCTCTTCACCAAGAACAGAAACGGCACCGTCATTTCCTTGGAATCCAATATAGGAACGAGCACCGCCTCTTTCAGAAAGGCACAATTACACAAAAGGAAAGATTCGATTTCTAACGGCGCCACCCACTGTCCATTTACTTTGAAGACATCGTCCTCCCGCCCCTGGAACCTGTAATATCCCTCTTTGTCTTTCGTGAAGAGATCGCCGGTACGATACCACCCGTCGACAAACCGCTCCCGAGTTCTTACACTATCGTTAAAGTACCCGAGAGCCAGACTGGGCCCTCTCACATACAAGACACCTTGCTCGTCGAGGCCAGCTTCTTGTCCATCCTGTTTAACCACTTTTACAGCATACCCCTCAACCGGCTTTCCAGTTACCCCGGCTTTCGCGTCACCCCGCCTGTTGTTCAAGAAAATATGGCCAACTTCGGTGGCTCCTATACCGTCACAAATAACCGCCTGGTACCTATGCTTCCATTTATTGAATACAGAGCCGGGTAAAGGCGAACCTGCCGAACAGAAAATAGCCTCCTGGCCCATGGCCCCCACGATCTCCTCCCCATGCTCTATCAATGAACTGAAGATTGCGGGCACGCCAAACAACACATTTGGGCGGATACGTTGAATATTGGCTACGACTCTTTCCGGCGAAGGCCAGTACGGATCCAGTAGGGCTGTTGCGTGGTTCAACAGGGTAAAGAAAAGGCTGTTGCCGAGCCCATAACCAAAAGACATCTTGGGCACGGAGTAAATTATATTACTGGACCCTATTCCGAGGGTCCCCACGGCAAATAGTCTATTGCTTTCCACCATCGCTAAACCGTGGTGCTTAGTAGCCTTAGGTACCCCGGTGGTTCCAGAAGTATACTGCCAGAAAGCGGGAGAGTCGGGGGGCGCCCGGTTAAAGCGGATATCCTCCCCTACTCCGAGATAGCCGGAGAGCAAAAGTGCAGATGCCTCCACCTTGAACAGCTTGTCGTAGCTATCATTTATCAACAGGTGCACTTTGGCTGAGAGTCCAGCGTTCCGAAGTGTGGCGGAAACTATCGCCTGATATTCGGGCTCGCATACGACCAAGACCGCACCACTATCATGCAAGATATGGTTGAAATTCTTTTCCCGTAATTTTGGATTTACGCAGATCGGGATGGCCCCGCGTGCGCAAGCGGCGAGAAATATCGCAACCAAAGTAGGTGAATCGTTCATGCTCAGTATCAGCCTGTCGCCCGGTTCCACACCGAGGGATAAAAGACAGCTGTTGAAATCTTGGACTAATTGAATTAATTCACCATAGGTGAAGGGCTGATCTAGATAATAGTACGCGACTTTATCGTCATCGAGATTTGCAGCAAAAACTTCTTCAGTTAAGTTAAACTCGTACTTTCTATACATAATATCTACTTCCTTGTAACAGCAAATCAAGCCCAGCAGCCGAAATATACCAAGTCCAAAAGTAAGCTAGCCAAAGATTGAGCATGCCGAATTTGTATGCAGCCGTAACGCGAACGAGCGGCTACTCAAGTGCCTTATCGAAATGCAATTTTCAGAGTGCATACAGGTTGTTCCAGTATGGCTTCGGTTACTCTCCTGTAGATAAAGCGCATTTCAAGGCGTTAGCCCGAAAGAGAACAAGGAGGGGTGATTTTAATGCAGGAACCTCACCTTCCCGGCCAGGAAATTTCACGTCATCCAACTCCATGATTCAAAGCTTCGTTGCTTCGACCTATTCTCCACCATCCGGCTGGCGACAAAATGTTAGCGGCTGGTTTGGCACTTGTCGTTTGTCTACATCAGAAAATCAACGATCAACTGCGGGTCACAGAACAGTCTTCGACACCTGAACCCGCCAAATACCCGTACAGGGTAAACAGGCTTTGTCCATTTAACAACACCTTTAACCGATTGTTTTTATTGACTAATGGCTTCCTATTTTGACAATTTCATATCAAAACTTGGCAACCAAATTTTTCCCCCCATTTTTAGTCGTTATTTTTTTGTGACCCATCTCCGATTTTATAGATACCGTTCGGTAGCTGCAGAGTGAAGCTAATTGAGCGTAAGGATTGACGTCCAGGGGCTGTTCAATCCGTTACAGCTACAATCCCGCTTTTTATGCCGTTATTTTAAGATTTCTGAATTCAACCGACAACTGCAACACTTGCCCCGTTGGGCTAGAGATGTTGCCTCATAAAACGATGCAGGTAACAAAATGGAACTGGCCTAAGCAAATGTGATCACAGGGCACGAGAACCGTCGCTTCGCTGTGATTTTCCCGCCCCCCATCTGAAGGCATTACGCGCATCAGAATCGAGAACATTGAAGAGATTGGAATGTATTCTCTATCTTCCATGGTGGCGTCATCTTCGACGCAGAAGTTCAATTCGTTGGCTCTCTCGACGGACAACGCTATCGACTAGTACGTCGATGTATGACATGGCATCTGAAACCGTGAAGCCGCTTCTGCTCAACAAGGCGCTGACTCTAGAAGCCATGTCAAAGTTCGAAGCTTTCCCCAAGCTGCAAGTTGTCATATCAATTTCATTGGAAGAGGATGTAGCGACACCAGCCATAGGCTTTGATGCCGATACAATCAGGTTCTTGGCCGAAAGCGACGCCCTCATCGACATCAATACCTACAGGCGTGAAAGCTAACATCGCTATTGAAGATTAAATGCACTCAGCTTCGCGACCTCAGGCATGCCGCAAGGCCTGGTGTTTCTATCGGGGCACTTCAATAGGCCGAAGTGGGAATCTTAGATTTCACCAGAAAGAGCGCTGCTAGCACAAAACGTTGCGCAACGTTTACTACGGAATGAGGACCAGCCGAATGGAGAATCAAATGCTACCGCCCTGGCTTCAGTACCCTGATATTCCCTTGGGGACTATTGGCTTGCGAATGGGGCTTGGGTGAGGAGTACTGGTACCGTTTTGCTGTTTGGTTTGGCAAGCTCAGTGAGCCAGAAATGGCGCATTACCCGAAGTACTTTCCCAAGCCGGCAGACTTGGCGATGTTCTGGCCATATGTTCCTGAAAAGCTAGAGGCCCATGTCGGAAGAACTACACAATTCCTCGCGCAGGGGCCGGCTTAGGAAGCTTAAAGTAACGCGCTCCCCCTTCCAGCCTATATGTCACGTAGATGCCACCGAAAAATGTCGCCGAGGCGTCTCGCAAAGCTCATCATGCGCGATCGGGGGCACAGCCACGTTAGCAGCGAGCTAGAGGATATCGACTATTTCAAAGTCATTGAAAGCCATATATCAGTCACCGTGGAACCGGCCTGCGAACGAATCACACCTGGCGAAGGAGTGCGAGCGGCTATGGTCTGTTCCTCTTTCCAAGATGTCGGTGGAAGATCTACGGCTGCTCATAGGTCAGGGAATCGGCCTGGAGCATTTGGTGCCGTTAGCGCTCGCAGTTCTAGCCGATAACCCTCTTGCGAGGGGCAAACTTTATCGGGGAGATCTGCTAACAGCCGTAGCAGGCCTACCTGATGCTTTCTGGCACGATAACCCTGAACTCAACAATCTCCTGATCGAGGTAAGAACTGAGTTGGAAATAATGATTGAGACTGGAACTGAGTTGATGCCTGCTCTGCGAGCCCGGGACTGGTTGTGACCGGCATAATCAGCGCCTCCAGCGGACAGAGAAGTCTCGCCAGGTGACAAAGTGCACATCACTTCTAGTTCGAGAATTCTGGCTCGACGGGAGCTTGGTAAGTGCATGCTGCTGTCTGTTTGTTGGCTTCGATGACGGTACCTGGCTGAAAGCGTATTACAACGACGAAAACTATCGGTGGGTTTTAGAGGCCACCACTGAGCGTCCCGACATTGCCAAGCCTAAGGGTGACAGCCAGTTCTACTATCCTTACAAAGAGTATCTCCCCGCTCACCTGCAAGATATCGGCGCGTTGGAGAAAAGTGAGCACAGAGGCGATACGGAACTAGTATTGATCTTCTCGTCTGGGGTGGAGGTTGCTTTGCTGTACGACGTCAGACTTGAAGAAAGTAGCGTGACCGTTCGCGCATGACCACAAGATACTAGCTTTACTCAAGGAAGACCGAGATCGTGAATGGATTTCACCTCCTCCAAAGACACGAAACGGGTAGATTTGCATCGGCAATATCAAATGCAGAGCCCTATGATTACGGTTCTTCGAAGTGCCTCGACGTGGAGGTCGGAGATGTCGATATCTCCCTGATATTTTTAAAAGGCATGGATGTGCCCAGCTTGGCTGAGCTAAAAGGTATATTCAACGATTTGCCCCTTCTGGATGAACAGGTTTCCAGGCTCACTAGGTGCAGGCAACATTTCGAGACAACAGGCAACGAGTACGAGCTCTCCTATGTTGAAATCGAAAGCCCTGAGCACTTAGCTTTGTTCTACTGTGGAGTAGGTGTCAACGCACAATGGGGCGTCGAGTTCGAGCGTGACTGCGAAGGGAAGTGGGAGTTTAGCGGATTCTGCTAGCTCGGGTTCAAGCAGAAGCTATCAGTCAGTTCATCATTAAAATGAATGGAGACGATTCAAACATGCGGGAACTTGATGAAGCTGAATATGATGCTGTCTGGGATGATTTCTATGGGAAGTTTGATTTTAAGCCGTCCGTTGATGGTCCTTTCCCAGCGATCAAAGAGCCAAGGGACTCCATCACTTTCAAGTTTCGAGAGAATTACACTGATTCTGATATCGACAACCTGGCGAAGTCGATCTCAACAGCTTTCGTAGAGTGTGGCGTCGAGCTTGAAGAGGTTTATTACCTTGATTGGCAACATGATTGTTACGCGCTTGCGCCTACGGAAATACAGGGCTCTTGGGCTACTGGATTCCCCGACGGGGATTACGCAATATTTTTATCTAAAGATATGGCTTTCGGCACCTTTGGGCATCCCTGGGAGAACAGCATCTGCGTGTTTGGCGATCGTTTCGTAAAGGCTCTGCTAACAGTAAGCCCATCTATCTTGGAGTATTCCATTAGGAATAGCGGCTGTTATGCCGAGCCCATGCGGCAATGAAGTCGACCGACGCTGCGCCTTTTCACAAGCATTGAAAGCCTCCGTACATGATGCAAACAGGATCCCTGATACTGCTCGCCGTCCTCACTTTTGCAGTGAATTATCTCGCTGCCTTCGTTACTTACCATGTCTCTCGGCAAGAGGGTTTGGAGCCGAGCCAGAAAACTGCGATCTACCTGCTGATATGGCTGTTGCCTATCATAGGGCCTGCTATCACTATTGCTGCTCTGGGGAGCGAGCTCGTGGCTCACCGAAGGCCGGGCATTCCCCTCTTCGAATACCTGTTTCTCGCCGCAGTCATTGCGCCAAACGACCGCGAGCATGGTGCGCAGCAGGAGGACGTTGGCGCAGAGGAGTCAGATAGCATTGACCAGAACTACTAGCCAGCCTCTGCAAATTGCGTTCTGCACGAAAAGGAGAGACAGCCTTGGATTTTGCGAAGCTTAACAACGCTGTTGAAGCAGTACGTCGTGGCCAGGCGGTGCTGAACACGCGTCAAACTACGTATTTGCGAACCTACCCTGCTCTGCTTGGCTTGGCACGACATCGAGAGAGTTCCCCCGAGGACCGTTTTTTGCAGCTGGTCACTGCCGCGTATGGTTGGATGCCAAGAATCGTCCGGATCAATCAGGACCACTTGAGCAGTGCCATCCAAGCCTTGGAAGAAGCGCGTCTGGCGCAGGGCACTGATTTTGACGAGTCTCTGGTGGAGAAAATCTCCAAGTGTCTTTATTCAGTTGTGGGTGCATCCAAGGTTCTCCATTTCGCAAATCCGCAGGTATTCCCGATCTGGGACAGCAAGGTCGAAGGGGTGTGGAGAGCGCGTGAAGCGTCGTATCATTATATGAGTAAGCCAAAGGGCTACCTGATATATGCTAAAGAAGTTCACGAGCTTTCTGAGCAGAAGGAATTTCCCGACTTTTTCTCGAATTTCAATACGGCTTATCAGCTTCGCTTGGAGGCGTGCGGAATTAGCTGCTACGAAATCAGTCATATCCGCGCGATTGAAGCGGCAGCGTTCGAGCTGTCCGGTGGCTACTATGAAGATGAAGAGTGAGCACATTCGAAATAACCCCTTTCACTCAAGGAGAACACATGGGCGCCTGGTCACACGAACCTTTCGGCAATGATGATGCCGGGGATTGGAGTTCTACGCTGGTAGACGAAAACGACCTGACGCCGATTGAGGCTGTATTCGACAGAGCGTTGGCCTCAGATGACTATTTGGAGGCAGACACAGCAGGCGAAGCCGTGGCGGCCGTTGAAGTGGTGGCCAAGCTGTTAGGCAAAGGCACTCAGACGGATGCGTACACTGCAGAAGTCGACAAGTGGGTCGAAGCCACATCGGTACGACCCGACGCCGCCCTGCGCGCTAAAGCGCTACAAGTGCTGGATCGAGTTGTCCAGGACGACTCCGAGCTGAAGGAGCTATGGGAAGATCATCCACAGTGGTTGGAATCGATCTCTGAACTTCGTCGTGCAGTGAAGGCGTAGCGAGCGGCTTATATCTGCCCTGCACTCCGCAGCCTTTTGCTGATTGTTACGTAGAAATTTAAGAAGCGCTCCAGCGCCATAGTCGGGCGTTGATTTGGATACAGACCATGCTTAAAGATGCACAGGGGAATGAGGTCCGGGAAGGCGGTAAAGTCAGGATACTAAAGGTGGACGCATATTGGTTTGACTACCTGCCAAAGGACGCTTACGAAGCACTCCAAGACGCATGCCGGAAACCGTTGAGGGTCGATTATCTTGATGAAGAGGATGGAGACTTGGTTGGCAACAGTCTTTCGATAAAGGCCTGTGAAGTTCAGGTGGTCTAGTTCAATGGGCTTCATGCATCGCCACCCGCGGCCGCGGCTTGACCTTCAAAAACATGGCTGACCCGCCTCCGGTTTAAGAGCAGGTGTTGCAATAGCGGGGTGAACGCAGAATCAATACTAAGGAATGTCGGGCTATGAAGTATGATTATTTCACAATAATGGACGAAGAAAGGAATCATCTAGAAGAGATATCGAAAACGCCCAGAAATCAGTTACATGAAGATATGAGAACTACACTTTCTCCATATTTTAGGCACGAGCCATTACTTGATATGATTATCAGCAATGATTTGTTTTTGTCAGAATATGCATTTCTTAAAAGAGCTGAACAGGACGCAGTCCTATGCCGATCTATATCTGAAATATTTAAAGTTTATAATTCAGCAATTAAGAAAAGTAAATCTGACTTCTATAGGCTTTTAGCAAGCTACACTTCTGAGGTTTCAAAGGCAGCTGACAATTGTGCACAGATGGATATGATAACTCCTTTGGAAATTCCGCCAATGACAAAGCCACTAATTAAACTTGTATTTAGAGAGATGGGCGATTTCTTGGAAGGGTCTTACCAGGTTTTTTCAAAACTCCTCCTATCTTGCATTTATATTGCGGAAGGTAAAGATCTTAGAAAAGTTCAGATTATGAGTTTTGGCCAGTGCGTGGGTGAGCTTATAAACAGAGAATTGCTAGTTGATGCTTATGTTCCGAAGCCGTTCGGCATTCCTCTAAGTCAATGGAGAAACATCTCTGCACATAATTCTTATTATTCTGATTTTGAGTCAGAAAAAATTGTTTGCGAATTTGGCTCAAAAGATAAAAAATGTGTTGACATGACCCTTTCTGATTTGCTTTTGTTTAAGTATAGAATTGGTCAGTTTTATAACGTCCATAAAATAAGCCATGCAATTATGTTCATTGCTGGACAGGGTCGAGTTTTAAAATATAAACCCAAGCTCACCCTCAACCATGAGACTATCATGCATCAGCTAAAAGAGTATTCATGTAGTTACGGATTCTTTCCCAAGCAACCTGATTCTAAAACCACAGTTACGAGAATATTGGTTTCCAAAGATGAGGAAGGCGGCATTTTGTATCCTGTTACAGACATGGCCTCAGATGACATGCCGGCAGCGAGAGCCAATATACTCGCAAACAAGATCTCATCCTTAATGAAGTATGAAAAAGTGACAGTAGACGTTTTTAATAGGGCAGGCCTGCATATTTGCAAAGGTGTGTGTGACCCTAATCGGCTAGCCGGAGGTATCTAGCCCCCACTACATCCTGCATGCAGCTTCCCACAGGGCGTTTCACCGGGAATGGTGAAGCTTGATCCACCCATCGCGCAGCGATACCAACCCCTCAGTTTTTAGGAAGTCATTGGATAATAACTGCTGAATACCTGGGTCTTGGAGCTGCGCCAAGACCCTTTGCTGGTGATACTACACGCAACGGCAGTTTGTACATGAATGCCCAGCTTCATCGGATTCCGGGCTTTCGTACGCGGCTTACACCACTGTCGCCAGTAAGCCATCCGGACGCGGCGACGGATCCAGTGACACAGATCACAGTAGCGCTGGTAGTCGGTGGCGATACCAAAGCAGTGAATCCAACCACGGATAAATTGGCTGACTTTGAATAGCTGGTAGTGCATGGACACGCCCCAGTTCCGGTTCGTCAGTATCCGGATGCGTTGTTTGAACTTACACAACGCGTCCGGGTGCCAATGGATCTGGGTTCCCTTGAAGGTAAACCCCAGGAACATGCTCTCATTGGTTCTGACCACGCGGCTTTTGGTCGTGTTGACCGTCAGTTTTAGGCGGTGCTCCAGGAAGTGGCTGATACTGCCGAGTACCCGGTCGCCAGCTCGGCTGCTGCTTATCAAAATAGTAAAGTCGCCGTGTAACACGCGAACCGATGACGACGTCGTTCCGGTTCTTTATCTAGTGAATCGATCATGATGATGGCCAGCAGAGGCGACAGTGGAGCGCCTGAGGTACACCTTCCCGACTTTCCAGATAGAGCTGTTTATCGTTAACCCCGGCTCGCAGGTGTTAGGCCCTTGACCTTGACCCGACCAGGACGATGGGCGTTTGGCTACTATGGCCGCTGCTGACGTCTGTTCAATCACCGACGGAGTTACCCACGCTGGCGCTATCGGTGGCCATCTCCTTCGCTCGCAACCGCCGTTGGCAACGGAGACGCCCGAGTATGATCGACCAGAGGCCTGATTGGTAATTGACCGATCGCTCGTTGAGCAGACCTCCCCGGATAAGGACATGCACTGTCACTGCACTGCTGCATCATTTACGGTGGCCGTTAGATCACGCGGCTTCGTCGTCTTGTGCCAACTCGCCTCCAGCCTACGCCTCCTATGAAGTTCTTGTTCATCAGCTCGCAGCTTTGCTAGCGGCTTCCTCCGGACCGCTCCTCGTGGGTTGGCCCTTGCCATTCGCTAGTGGTTAGCGTTCAATCAGGGAAACCCGATGAACGGTTATCTTCCCACAGGGGACTTTCACCCCATTAGTTCATGCCCATGCTGGGCGTACACAAGCGCATGTTGTCGGACCGGTTTTCCGCTGCGCTCCAAACCAGCCGCAAATGCGAGTGCCAGGATTTATCATGTTGATGAAAGATTATGTCTCTCAAACAGCGCATGCTACGCGCGCCCTGGTTGATCTCATCGCTGCTGATCATAAAGCCTTGAATCACGCATACGGCACACTTCGGGGGGCGACCGAAAAGTTTGATTTCCAGTACCAGACTTTCCTCGCCAACGCGTTTCATACCGCTGCCAACCATTACCATGGCCAAATGGCGAGAGCTCACCAAGGAAAAGCGGTTGCCGATGAAGAAGTGCGAATTCTCGCAGCTTTGATCGACGCGAAATCCGCTTCCATCGCCGCTTTATCTGGTGCTTTACTTCAAATTGCCAAGCAGGGATTGTCCGTAATTTACGGAAAGCCACAGAACTCTCCTCGAGGCGCAGAAGTATCAGGGTTGCTGGTGAAGGACGTAATCTGGGAGGGGAGGAACCAGAGCATCCACTACGAGAATCCCAAGGAAATATCTAAAGCGGTCGTAGATCTATTTGAAAGGATAGATGGCGCTCGTAACGATGGTATCTCCTGGGACTCAAGAAGCCAGTACAACTACGCGTTTGACGTCATTAAATTTTTAGGCTGGCTCGATTGGAAGCAGTTTGAAGGTCATATGCTTTCGGTCCAGCCGCGGTAGGTAGTGGTACGGCCGAGTCCTAACCACACGCTGCGCTTGTCCGCTGTTTAGCGCAGCGTTATGCAAAGAGACTAAGCTCTATCCCATAGAAATTTAGCCGCGCTGGTAACAACATGACGCTATTGAATGACATTCTGACGTGGACTGAATCCCTTCCAGCATGGCAACGGGATGCATGCCGTCGCCTCTTCCAGAAAGAAGTTGGATTAGAGGAGGTCGATCACTCTGAGCTCTACAGGATCCTCAAAGCGGCGAACGGAATAGAGATAGATGATGTCCCGGAGTCAATACCCTTGAGCAGCGATCACCTTCCTGTTGAGGTAGCCCTCGCTGACACTGTTACGCTCGTCGCTCTACGCAACTTGGAGAGCGTCAATCAAATTCCTAACGATCACGTACTATCTTTTTCAGAAACAGGCATGACGGTTATCTATGGAGCAAATGGGTCTGGAAAGTCAGGCTATGCGCGCGTTATGAAAAGAGCCTGCCGGGCTAGAGATCAATCCGAACCGATCCACCCCAATGCAAACGATCCCGCCGCAGCTGCCAAAGAACCGACGGCGAAATTCGATATATCTGTATCTGGTACCTCACATGAGGTCTCGTGGTCACGCGATTCGACACCGCCGGAACGACTTTCCTCAATTTCTGTCTTCGATTCAAAGTGCGCTCGCTCATACCTCACTGCAGAGCGGGAGGTCGCTTACCTACCTTACGGCCTTGATATTGTTGAAAACCTCGCAAACCAAGTTCTTCCGAAACTATCGGAGATGCTTGAAGCAGAAATCAAAGGAATAGACGTCAGTAAACTTCCCTTCGAACACCTCTCTGGGGACACTGAAGTAGGCAATGCGGTCGAAAATCTTTCCATCAAATCTGATGTTGAAGCACTTACGTTGCTCGGAACTCTCAGCGAAAAAGACCTGCAGCGAAAAGCTGGTCTCGAAACTGCTCTCAAGGAAGGCAATCCGCTGGCTAAAGCTGAAGAGTCTCGACTTTCAGCGATGAGACTGAAGGCTTACGCAGAGAGGCTTGCCAAACCTCTCCACTGGTTGAGCCCTGAAGCAGCTGAAAAGCTTAAAAAGCTCGACGAAGAGAAAACCATCGCTGAGGAAGCTGAGAAGAAGGCAGCAACTGCCTTGCGTGCAGGGGAAGAAATGCTCCCTGGAACCGGTGATCAAGGTTGGAAACTGCTCTTTGAAGCGGCTCGGAGATACTCGATCGAAACTGCCTATCCAGGTGAGGAGTTTCCATTTTCAACGCCTGGAAAAAACTGTCCACTATGCCAAGAGGAACTGCTTGAAAGCGGAACTGAACGGCTGAAAAGATTTCACGAATATATCCAGAATGATGTAGCAACAAATGCTGATGCAGCACGCAAAAAGGTTGCAACAGAAAAGGGAAAGATTAAAACAGCTGTTCTACACATCACCCCTGATGAAGCCCTCGGAGACGAGCTGAAATCTTTAGATGACTCAGTTCTTCAATCTATCGGCGATTTCCAAGCTTCCATTGATTCAAGGAGGCATTCGATGCTTAAGTGCTTCGAAACTTCCGAATGGGATGAGATTCCTGTTTTGATCGATCCCCCTAGCGGTCTGGTTCGGCAACTTGCCGCTCAGCAAATACGGGTTTTTCGAGCACTCGTCAAAGCAGCCGACGAAGATAACCGGAAAAAACTCGAAAAAGAACACAGCGAGCTCTCGGCCAGGCACAATTTGTCCAAGAGTTTGAAGGCTGTCTTGGAGTTGCTAGACCGAATGAAGACAAAGGAGACGTTAGAGAGTTGTAGAGCCTCTCTAAAGACCCGTCCGATTTCCGACAAGTCGAAGGAGTTTTCCACGGTCGCGGTGACTGACGAGCTTCGTAAAGCGCTCGACAAAGAATTCATTGCACTCGGCATAAGACACATTGGAACGAAGCTGAAGGAACGAAGCGTCCGAGGCAAGATGTTTCACCAACTCTTGCTCGACCTGCCTACTTCAAACAAGATCGAAGAAATTTTGAGTGAAGGTGAACAACGCGCTATCGCCCTCGGTTCATTCTTCGCCGAATTAGCCCTCTCTAACCATTCGTGCGGAATTGTATTCGATGACCCGGTTTCGTCATTAGATCACTGGCGTCGCCGTAATGTGGCACGAAGACTAGTGGATGAAGCGAAAAGACGGCAAGTCGTCGTCTTCACTCACGACACATCATTCCTTGGTCAATTATGCGACGAAATCGACGTTGCAGATGTTCCGAGCTTACTGTCATTTTTGGAATGGCAAGGCGGCGCCCCAGGTAGCGTAAACGCTGGCCTACCTTGGGACCATCAAGGCTACAAAGCACGAATCAACTCTCTTGAACAAGCACAGAGCAAATTAGCTAAAACCTGGCCCGTCTACCCAGGGGAGGCCGAGACTAACGCAATGAGGCAAGAGTATGACCGTTTGCGAGCAACGCTCGAACGGGTCATTCAGGATGTCGTTTTCAATGGCGTCATAAAGCGGTATCGAGACTGGATTAGGGTGGACTCGCTTGAAGATGTTGTGGGCTTTGATCGCAAAGAGTATGAAGCTATCGACAAGTTACACAAGCGAAGCTGTGATGTTGTAACTGCACACGATCCATCATCTGCAAAGGCAGCAGCCGTTCCAACAGCGACAGATCTCGGAAATGATATTTCTGACTTGAAAATAATTATTGAAACCATCATAGCAAGAAGAAAGGTTGCAAAGACGGCGCCTTGACAAAGGAATGCCTGACGAGGCGCTCCTACGAGTAATTTACTTGCTAGCGCTCCCTAATTTTGCATAGCAAGGTATAAGTCCAATAAGGAGCCTAGGTGATTAGAAATACTCCAACGCATGATGACTTCTATAAAACCGGAAGAGAGCTTCTCGATCTTTCTTGGGATATGGTCGCTAGGCTTTTAAGCAATCTAGCTGAAGCCGAGTATTACGGTATTGATACTGGCGAGATATCGGATGAATATTGGAATCTAGCGCGTCGCCAATTGACTACTTCGCTAGCAATAACCCAGCAGGGAATCGAATTTCTTATAAAAGGCCGAATCTGCGAAATATCCCCATACCTTCTGATATCCGATTCACCTGCCAAGTGGCCGTCACCGTACGAGGGTGAGGCGATCGACTTCAGCAGGTTCAGAACAATTGATGCACAAGATCTGATTCGGGTTCATGACACCTTTTCTCAAGCCGCTTTCGATGCTCAATTCGTTAATAAATTCAACGAGCTTAGAGAGTCAAGAAACGTGATAATGCACTCTATAAGTGAATCACTAGACGTACAAGTTGGAGAGATTATTGATTCTTTGTTGTATATGCATAGCTCTCTGTTCCCGAACGAGTCATGGGCTAAAATCAGAAAGCGAGCTTTAAAATCATCTCCGAATACAGAGCTCGGCAGTGTTGATTATATCAGCAACGAAGTTTGTCGTGAGCTTTCTATTATAATAAATTTACTAAACCCTGCGAAGGTTAGAGAGTATTTTAAAATTGATAAAAAGGCGCGCTCTTATTTTTGCCCAAATTGTTATTCCGAGGCCAACCGTGATGCAGACGACTTTGACTATAGATTGGCCAGACTGGTATCCAAGGAAGAAAGCTGCAATGAGGTTTACTGTCCTGTATGTGATCAGAATTATGCTGTAGTCAGAGAAACTTGCAGCGTTGATGATGGCGATTGCCCGGGGAACGTAATAAGTGAGATTCATGAGATGTGCCTTACTTGTGGGCATTACTAACAAGTGACTGTGGTGTCAAACCAGCAAGTTAAACAATGTTCGTATGCCACGAATCTCTATTTCTCACCACTGTATTTAGCATAACAATGAGCCTGCGAATGCAAATTTCTCGCTCTTTACCGCGGCGCAAGGTTTTAAGTTTCAAGGAGAAGAGTCAGTGTCTAGTAAATTACTTTTTAATGTCGGCATTCCTGTTCTGGCTGCTGTATTAGGTTTCTTTGGAGCTGTAGGAGGCTCCTATATTTCTGCAAGCCACAGTGAGAGGCTTTGGGAAAAGCAAGAAGCACTGGCCCAAGATAAAGCTATTTTCGAGAAGAGAATAGCTTTACTGGAACGAGTTTCTGAACTCGCCAATATCTCAAAGAAATATGAAGCGTATCAGAGCTATATGGTTTTTCAAAAGGATCTCGCACGTATTTATGCTGATTGCACCGCTAGAGGCGAGAAAGGCTGCGTACAGCCAGATGGGGCAAAAGAAGCACTCGAGTTAAGTGTTAAAAGGGCTGATTTGAACGCTCAATTCTCATCAACGTTGCAACTAGTAGAAGTTTATTTCAATGATGAAACTGACAAAATTGCTCACGAGCTGTCATTGGTCAAAAACTGGTGGGAAGAGGGTGAGCCACTCTTTCGAAGTTTGTTGGCAAGCATGTCCAAATCATTAAATACAAAGACTTAACAAAATAATTAATAGATTACCACTAATTTGGTAGACGCTTGTCAGCAACTCTACTGTAGCCTGTAAATAAATCTGTGCAACCACCCACCCGCTATAGGTGCCCGTCGAAAACGGTCACCAAATTCGATGTGGATTCGCAATGCTGCTGAACGTCCGGTTACTGACCCTTCTTTCTGTACTGCTATGACCGTCACGACGAGCAGCTATAGTGAGACGACCCACCAAGCTCAAATAACGCCGACGGCTTCAGCCTGTAGTATTTCGCCTCTACGTCCGCCGATTGCTCGGCGTATGGCTGCGTCATCACGGCCTGCAGTTCTCGCAGCAAAGCGTAATCACCTGCCGCCGCTTGCTGATAAGCAGGCACAACGAACCACTCCCTCAAGCTGTACTTCGGGTTGATAAGCTTCATCTGACTGGATAGCTGCTCACGCGGGCCAGGTCGAGTGTGCGACTTCCATTGTGCGAGCCACGCTGACCAGCGCTGGTCCAGCCCTTCGGGATCTGAAGCACAGGCCGGGGGCTTGTAGAAGCTCTTCTTGAGGGGCCCAACGTCGTCGGGCAAATACGACAGCTCCCGGAAGAACATGGTGTAGTCAACGCGCGTTTCGACCATCAGCGTTGCCAGCTCGCGGAACAAATCCGTATCAAACGCGTCAAGTCCGAGTTTGGCCGCCCACATCTGCTCCATTTGCGCTTGCATCACCTTCGGGAAATCACTTTGAATCGCCTCCAGCTGCCGCAGACAGTCTGGATGCCCTGCCACTAAGGGTCGGACCGCCGAACAGAACGAGCCGAAGTTGCGTGCTGCCGCTGCCGGCTGATTGAGGAACGCGAAGTGATGCCCGCCG
>TARA_R100000306_G_scaffold62326_1_pt1 | contig 23385 bp, 18 predicted proteins | sample TARA_R100000306 | Tara Oceans TARA_R100000306 (sample SAMEA2620824) | marine metagenome | biome: marine biome (ENVO:00000447); feature: mesopelagic zone (ENVO:00000213); material: "saline water (ENVO:00002010), including plankton (ENVO:xxxxxxxx)" | depth 1000 m | reverse complement strand
GAGCCGCTCCACCTGTCGCGGAAAGAGTACGCCTTACTCGGCCTGCTGGCGCGCCATGCCGACCATGTGGTGACCCAGCAATATCTGCTCAGCGAGATCTGGGGCGCGAGCCACAGCGGCGACAGCCACTACCTTCGCATTTTCATCGCGCGGTTGCGACAGAAGCTGCAAGACGATCCGACTCAACCACGCTTCATTCAGACAGAACAAGGGGTGGGCTACCGTCTGGTATCAGAACAGTGAGACTGTTTGTACCCTATTTCAGAGTAGCCTCTGCCGGCCTGCTGCTGCTATCGGCACTCATGCTTGCACCATTGTCGCTGGCATGGAGCGGATTTGGCGGTAGCTATCGTACCTATATGTTGCCCCTGGCCGCCTCATTGACAGCTGGCTTGATTTTTGGGCGCCTGGGCAGTCCAATATCGACACATATCAACCAACGGCAGCTGTTCATCATTACGGCCGGCACCTGGCTGACGGTTCCGCTGTTCGGCATGCTGCCTTTTATTTGCATGGAGGAACCGTTGTCCATTGTGGATGCGGCATTCGAATCTATTTCTGGCATGACGACCACTGGATCAACGGTCATGACAGGACTGGAGCACACTTCGAAAGACATTCTCCTCTGGCGATCCTTACTACAGTGGTATGGCGGAATAGGCATCATTGGCATGACCATCGCAGTCTTACCATCGCTGAAGTCCGGCGGAATGCGCCTGTTCCGCACCGAGTCCTCGGACTGGTCGGAGAAGGAAATACCTCAGATGAAAAACATGCTGAAAGGTATTCTCGTTGCCTATTTCGGACTGAGTATTCTCTGCGCACTCGCCTACTGGCTAGCGGGTATGGATGCTTTCAATGCGATAAATCACATGATGGCCACGGTATCTACTGGGGGCTACTCGACCGCTGACGCTTCATTTGGCCAATTCCCCGGCCATCTACTCAGCTGGGTTGCTGTGCTGTTCATGTTTGCCGGCTCCATGCCTTTCGTACTGTACATCCGGTTGTGGCGGGGGCGGTCTCCCAGGGTGCTATCTGACATTCAAGTCAGAGGGCTTGGGCTCGTCTTCGCCATCGCCGCTGGATTTCTCACTATCGATCTTGTTCTCACCACCGACATGAGTGTGCTGGAAGCGTTCACTGCGAGCACATTCAATGTGATGTCAGTAGTCTCTACCACTGGTTTTGCCAACGCTGACTATGGCCTCTGGGGGCCCGCTGCAGTTGCGATTTTCTTTTTCCTCACTTTTGTCGGCGGCTGCTCAGGATCCACCTCCGGTGGGATAAAAATTTTTCGATTCCAATTATTTTTCCTCATGCTGAAGAGACAGTTCAAGCAGGCTATTCACCCCAATGCGGTGCTTGTGAGCAAGTACGGTACGCGGCTCGTGACCGAGGAAATACTTCAGTCGACCAATGCCTTCGTTTTCTTGCTGATATCGACGCTCGTCGTGCTGACACTCCTCCTCGCGCTGACAGGATTGGACTTTATTACCAGCATAACTGGTGCTTCAACGGCGCTCATGAACGTGGGGCCAGGCCTGGGCGACATAATCGGACCTGCGGGCAACTTTCACAGCCTGCCGGATTCAGCCAAGACGATACTGATGACCGGTATGATTCTGGGCCGTCTCGAATTCACAGCAATCATGATCATCTTTACGCGCGTATTCTGGAGGGGCTAGCCCGTCTTTAATGTCGGCACTCGTCCTACAATCTGGTAGACACAACTGTTATCGGTTAGTTTCAGATGCAGATCATCAACACACTCGTCCATCGGTAACGTTTCAAGACCATGCCACAGCCCCGGCCGGAATCGCATATTCACGACAGCACGTTCAAACAGCTGCTGCACTTCACCCACCGCGTCATCGTCAATTTTTTACGCAATCACGGCATACTGCTGGCCGGTGGTGTTGGCTACAACGTATTGCTGTCTGCCGTGCCGCTACTGGCCGTCCTCGGCGTGTTGCTCGCAACCATCGTCGAAGAAAAGCAGTTGCTCGAAGTCATGGCCGTGCAGGCAGCACATTTTTCACCAGCCCACGCCGGTTTACTGCTGGAAGCCGTTCGGGAGTTTCTCGCTTCGAGGGATATCATCGGCATCGTGAGTTTTCCTGTTCTGCTGTTTTTCAGCTCCTTTGCCTTCCGCATGCTCGAAGACTCGATCGCCATCATCTTTCATGAAGCGGATAACCCGCGCCGCAAGATGTGGATTTCAGCGATACTGCCCTATGTCTTCATCACGGTACTCGGCCTTGGCCTCCTGACGCTTACTGTGCTGTTTACGCTGGTCAACTCGGCTTACGAAGAGCCTGGCTTGCTCTTGTACATTCTTAGTTTCGTTGGTGTGTTCATACTGTTCAGTGCCATTTACAAGTTTCTCCCCATTGTAAAGGTGGCGCCGCGGCGTGCCATCATAGGGGGGCTCGTTGCTGCGGTACTATGGGAAGCTACTCGCCTGCTGCTGATGTACTACTTCACGAATGTTTCGCTCGTGGGCGTCGTGTATGGCTCGCTGGCCACCATTATCATCATCCTGATCAGTCTCGAAATCGGCTCGATCATTCTCTTACTGGGTGCCCAGGTGATTGCCGAGCTGGAGCGGAGCCACCGAGCCGGACTGCCCTGGCACACCGCGCCCGGCGGCGACGCTGAGCTGCACGCACGCCCCGTCAACATCTAGCTTTATCACGGTTTTTGATGGGTACTTGGAGCTTCAGCTGGTGTTGGGTGGGCCGCCTGGCTTTACCGAAACAACCGGTCTGGTATAGTAGAATAACCCATTTGAGAAAAGACCTGAATTTTCAACTTGATAGCTGACGGGTCTGGTATAAGATATCTAAACCAGTAAGGTTCCACATGAAAGCAATATTTGACGGGTGACACAGACATGACGACTAAGGGATCCAGCTCAGTAGTGCCACAATCGCTCATTATGCAGCTCTACGAAAGCTATCAGCAGATGGCGGATTGCTGTTTGACGCTGGAAGCCGCGGTGCGAGCCGACAAGGATGAATACCCCGTTTACATCCCCACTTTCGGTACCAGCGAGGATGAGCACATGTCACAGGCCGCAAGGGAAGCAGCAATCGACGCCATGACGCAGTTATACATGCGGGAGGAGAATGAGCCGCTGGTGGGCGAAGGCATACTGTGCGCCTCTTCAGACACCGTCGAGGCAGCCGAGAAGCTCAACGCAGCAAAACTGGCTTTCAAGGCTGCAGTGATGGCTGTCCGTAACTATGGGACATCGAAAGGGGCGCCGGTGGATCGCGTCACCAAACTGATCAATGATGAAGTGCTTGAAAAAGGCTACCGCACTGAAGCGCTGAAAAAGGCCATGGGCACGGCAGGTATCAGTGCGCTGGATCTCAAGCGCTGCTATGCCCAGATTAGAATAATGCCCCCTCACCTTGATGTGTTCAGCTGGACGTGGGCGACCAATCACACCCGCATCAAGAAGATCTCGGTCGAAGACGCATTGGAAATGGCCCGCAGCCTGCCCGAGTCGCAACGCGCCGCGGCAGCGACAGCCGAGGCGCTCCTGGCGACCTGCCGTCCCGGTGAGATGCTGGTAAAGAAGGTGCCCTTGCGCAATCAGCTTAGGGCCAACTATGCCTATCGTGAGGACGACCGTATAGTCCGCAAGGCCTGCCCTATTTCAGGCGTAGTGATTGCCCAGCAGAAAATAATGCCGAGAAAGCTGTGGCGAGACGACCCTGCCACGCTGGAAAGCGAGACACCCCGCCTTCCCCGCGTTTCAGGAATCGCAAATGAACCCTTCATACAGGCGCTGGATCTGTACCGCTACGCCCGCTGAAGGGGGAAGAATTACTGGTTCAGAGGCTCCTGGGCTGGGGGCTCGTCCCGAGCGCCCTGAGGCTGCTCCATGACATCGCCAGGCACCGTTACCCCTTCCTGCTCGACACCGACCTGTCGATCAGATGCCTGCCCTTCCAAACTCGACTCGCCAGCCGCTGGCATATCGTCCTGTTGTTCACAACCTGTAAACGCTGCCAGTGAAAGTGCCAAAACACTGATGGCGCCAATTTTCGATACGTTCATGCTCGTTCTCCTTGGGTGGAACTCCTTGGTCTGAACTCGCAGGTACGCATGGGTCTATTGCGCGGATTCATGATACGTAGAAGACCTGTCGGGTCTGGTATAGTATTTGTATTATGGGATTGGTAGTGAGGAGCATTCGCCGGTGGGATGACATCAGCCATCCCACCGGCAACACGACAGCTTACTTGTCGAGGACCAGCTTCCAGCTGGTCAGGGAGCCGGTATCACGGCTATAGACATCCTGCGCAGTCAGCGTCCAGGCCCCGGTCAGTCCATTGAACTGACTGGCGCTGATGCTTGCGGTATAGGTCTTGCTGCCACGACTACTGTCCCGACCGTTGTTGTTTTTCACAATCACCGATCGTCCACCCTTGCTTAAGGTCAGCCTGACATCGCCCTGATAGGTATGGTCGATGGTCACTGACACAGTCGCGGAGCTGGCCGCAGGTGCGTCTGCTGGCACAGTGATCTGGCTGGTTACCGAGCCGCGATCCGGAATGGCCTGTGACGTTGTATTCGCATACTCGTACTGCGAATTACCACCGCCAGAGTCGTCGCCGACTTCCAGGAAGGCCGCAGAAACAGCACCCCAGTTCCCCGCAGCATCGCGCGCTCGAACGAAGACTGTGTGCTTGCCCTCGCTCAACCCGCTGGTATCAATGCTGCCGGTAAGCTCTTCGGTGCCCTCATCGAAGCGCCCATCAGTACTGGCAAGTGCCACAGGCTCGGCACCGGCTTTCCATGGTGGCACATCGATATAATACTCCGCCTGTGCGATAGCCTGGACGGGCTCCCTGCCGTTCCGGCTGCTGAAGCGTGTGTCTGTGGCACTGGCTGCAAGTGTAGCCGCCGAGCCATTGACCGAAAGGCTGACACTCGTGACGTCGGGACCTGCGGGTGTGAGATAAGGCGTGCGGACGACCTTCGCCGCGTAGATAAGTGCGCGCAGGTTGTCTGGCTTGATCTTGCCATCATACACCGAGCAGCTCTGGAAGAAGTCTGTGCCGAGTTCGAAGGTATACGCGGCCACGCCGAGCTCCCCGTAACTCACACCATCGCTGGTGCCGTCGGTGGGATATAGACCAATGGATTGCTGCGGCGTATAGCCGTTGAACCAGGCGAACTTACGACCCAGTGTCTGCAGAGCCTGGCCGTTAGGTGCAGCTGTACTGGTATCGCCCCACGGCCACAGCACGAGTTCGCTGTAACTGTGAATATCGAGGTGAATACCGCTGGTGTCTGCCGGCGCCGCATCGTTCTTGCCAGAGCCGCGGCGGTCAGGGAAGATGCTGCGGACATAGCTCTCGATGGCCTGCGTTTCCGGCTCAGAACCAGGTCGCGGTCCTCGGTAGGTGTCGTTGCACTGATCACCACTGGAGCCATTGGCACTGTTCCAGCCGAAGGTGAAGTTGCGGTTCAGGTCAGCGCCGCGCTTGTTGCTGGTCGAGCCGCAGTAATTCTGGTTGGTGTTCTTGCGCCAGAGGATGCCGGTTTCAGCCTTTTTTCGGCCATCGGGATTGGTATGCAGCATGAGGTGCACTTCATGATGATCCAGGATCCAGGTGATATCGGCGTCAGTGCCGTAGCCACTGAGCAGGGTGCGAGCGAAGTCCAGCGTCAGGGGCGCAGTGGTAAACTCACGGGCATGGATGGCACTGTTGATGAACAGTATCGGCTTTTGACCGCCTGTACTCCGGTTTGTCAGCTTGAGCACGCGGATATCGTGCCCACCAAGCCCCTGGTTTTTTTCCCACGAATTACCGACGTCAATCCATGTCGCCAGATTCGGGTAAGTCGCCACCATATCTCCAGCGACAGCGAATGTTTCTTCTACGGTCTCGTAGCACTCATAACCAGGGATGCCGCGCAGTGCAACGTCCTGGGCTATCATGGCACCGTCGCCGGAAGATCTGAGCTCCTGCCGCAGCTGAGTCATTTCCTGCATGGTCGTGAGGACCTGATTGCGTTTCTCGACCCATTCAGTGGCCGGCTCAAAGGTGAAACCGAATCGGCTCAGCTTGGCCTGCTCTCGCTCGTTCAGTTCCATAACGAGATAACCCTCGTCATAGTTCGACGCCAAGAGATTGGCGTGGAACGAGATTGTGGCTTTCCGTGCGAGTTTGAGGTTTGGAAAATGAACCTTGTACACCGTATCGGCGGCGGCCATTTCCTGTGCAGCGAGTTGTGCTACGTCATCCTGATGCGCCAAGGCGGACATCGGCGCTGCGGCGCCGGCCGCGATCGCCATGATGATGAGGCTGAGGGGGCGTAATCGAGCTTTTTTCATTATAGTAGTCTCTTGTGAAGGCTTTGCTCCTGGTCGGAGCACGTGGATAAAACCCCTTGTGGGGCAGAACCACCATTGGCACCCTGAAAGCCTTCGTAGAAGAAACCACTCAATTCTTGCTAACTGCCTAAAGGCCGATTCGGCTATTCGGGACGTAAACCCAGCCGTCAGCGACTTCGCCACTGGCTTGAACAAACGAGAATTCGGCTCAGTTATCGCTGCCAGGCGATTGATGGCTCTATTAATTATCGTTCATTCTAGGGTCTATTATTAACGGCTCCAGTTGTCAAAAACAACAAAAACACAAGCGCAGGTCCAGGTATGCCCAACAGCTCTCATTTTCGAATTTCTGGTCCGCTTGCGTTCGTAGCGCTCACGGCTCTCAGTGCCCCAGCGCAGACGGGATCTAAACATAGCAAGACCGAATCAGCGGCGGCCTGCTCGGACCCTCAACTGCAGGCCGCCGCTGACGATTTTCGAGAACTTCGCACTACTCCAGGCCATTTCGATGGCGCAGGCTGGCGTCCGGAGGTCGACGCTTATGACGGCAAAAAGCACAAGCTGATGCAGAAGCTGGCCAAAGATGCCATCGAACGTGAACTCAGTGTCGACTGCCTGCTCAGACTGCTCGGCAAAGCCGATGAGCAAATGGCGGGTGGTTCCGCTGGCGGGACTGCCTTGCTGAGTCAGGTAGAATGGCAGACGGGGCAGGCAACGCAGGCTGGTGAGCTACTCATTTACAACTGGCGCGGACGGCATGACCGCCTGGTGTTCCTGGCTATCGACGACAAGCTGCTGGCCAGCGGTTGGGCGCTGGCCTACGAATAGGCTCTGCTCTTCGCTAACTCCCTATCCTGTCCGGCTCATGAAATCGGGTCCAGAAACATTGTAGAATCAGCCCTCTACAGTTTTAATGTTGTGATGGAATTCACGGAACTTTTGAGGAAGGCAGGCATGTCAGCATTGGGCGTTGTAAAGGAAGTCATTCAGCAATCACTGCCTGGAGCGAAAATAGACAGCGATACAGCTTTCAGTCAGGACGTCGAAGGTTGCGCTTTCGCGCTGCATATCAGTCACAGCAACTATGAATTCGTGGCAGTGATGGACAGGAACAAGATGTGCTGGTTGCTTGGACTGGAAAATGATTACTTCGATTGCGAGTTCGACTTCGACAGACTGAGCGCAAAGTCCCTGGCTCATCACCTTCGCTCGGCTGCGGCGAGAACTGAGTGCATGCCTGCCTGAATACTGCTTCAGCTGGCGCCGGTCACAGGCTGTCCAGGAGCGTCAGTAGCCTCTGGCTATCCACAGGCTTGACGAGATGTTCAGCGAATCCCGCCTGTTTGCTGCGCAGCTTGTCATGAGCCTGACCGAAGCCTGACAGCGCGATGAGCCGGCAGGCGCCGTCGGTGTCCAAACTGCGCAGGCGCAGAGCCAGATCGTAGCCGTCCATGCCTGGCAAGGCGATATCGAGGATGGCAACATCGAAACTTTCTCGAGCAAAAATCTCTTGCGCCTGAGCCGGATCGTAGGCGATGGCGACATGGTATCCATGCATGCCCAGCAAGTCGGCAAGCGCTTCAACGGCATCCCGATTGTCATCGACCACGAGAATACGACGATGCCGGTTGTCAACATATGGCCTGCTTTCAGCCAGCGCCGTATCTCCGGCTTGCCCCTGCAGCTGCAGGGGTAAGCTCACAGTAAACGTGCTGCCCTGCCCTTCGCCATTACTTTCCGCCCAAACCCGGCCCCCGTGCAGGTGCACCAGATTCCTAACCAGCGCAAGGCCAATACCCAGGCCACCTTCGGCCCGGTCGACACTGCGCCTTCCCTGGACGAACAGCTCGAATATATCCGGCAAGAGTGCGGCGGAGATACCGACGCCATTGTCTTCGACGATGATGATGAGCTCTGCAGCTGTGGCAAGCGCCCGGAGCTGAACATCTCCGCCCTCAGGCGTGTATCGCGAGGCATTGGTCAAGAGATTGGCCACGACCTGTGCCATCCGCGCCGGATCGCCACGCCAGACCATACTCGGCACATCAACCTTGAGGCGTTGATTCTTCTTCTCAAACAGGTCCGCTGCCATTTCTACAGCTCTGCCAAGCATCTCCCGCAGGTCCACTGTCTCGACTCTCAGCTCAAGTTTGCCACGGGTGATCTTGGACACATCGAGCAGATCGTCTACGAGGCGAACGAGGTGGTCGACCTGGCGCCGAATAATGACCTGCTCCTGTTGGACCTCGGGATACTTCAGCTTCATCAATTCCAGTGCAGTCACGATCGGCGTAAGCGGATTACGCAGCTCATGACCCAGCATCGCCAGAAAGTCATCCTTGCTGCGCGAAGCCAGCCGGAGCTCCTCATTCAGACGCTCCGTGGCCCGCCTCGCCAAAACCTGCTCAGTGCTATCCACCATGATGAGCATTACACCATAGACCTGTCCGGCAGCTCGGCGAAGCGGTGTAATACTGCAGGTGAAGTAGCGGTCCTGATCCTGCCCATCCATATGCAGGCAAACAGGCATCTCGCTTGAGACCCCGGACCGGCCGGTTTCGAGGACGGACTGCAGTGCAGCTCTTACTGCGGTGTCTACCAACTCGGGAAAGACTTCATCGAAACGCCGACCCAGCAGGTCGTTGCGACCGACGACCTCACAATAGGCGCGGTTTGCGAGCTGATAGACCAGTGAATCACCGACCAGCACAGCAGTCCCGAGCGAGGCATCGAGCAACGACGAACTCAGGTCAGCAGCGGAAAATTGCGTAGTATTGGCGATTTCAGACTCGCAGTATTCGGACACAAGGTCCGCAACGGGCTCTTCGCGAATACTAGTCAGCGGCACAGCCGAGGCGTCAGCGCTATTGGATGGAGATCTCGGCATAACACTCAATATCTAGCGGCGACGATACGCGAGTATGAAGACAAAGGCCTGACGCAGCACTAAACTGCCTTTATAAAGCCGCCGAGGCTTGAACGTGTCGCCCTGGGGTGACCAAAAACACAGCCTTTCGAAGTAGGACCCAAGCGTGGCAAGCGATTTACACGAGGCGAGATTGGCGGGAGTCGTGCAGGCACTTGTCAAAAGCGGTGCTAGCAGTGTGCTTGACCTTGGTTGCGGCAGCGGAGAGCTGCTTATCGAGCTGCGCGCGCAAGTACAGTTCAACCGACTGCTCGGCATCGATATTGATGAACAGGCGCTTGCAGAGGCGCGTCTCAATCTCGGGCTGGACCTACTGAACCCCGACAGGCGACTGCACGTCTGCTATGGCTCCTTCGAAGACGCTGACCATCGCTTGCTGGGCTTCAATGCAGCCGTAATGCTCGAAACGATCGAGCACGTTGAACCCTCACGGCTATCGCGCGTCGAGCAGACCGTCTTCCGCGCCTATGATGTCGACACGGTGATCATCACCACGCCGAACCAGGAATACAATGTACTACACGGCATGCTACCGCAGCAGCGCCGTCACCCTGGCCATCATTTCGAATGGACCAGGATACAGTTCAACAACTGGGCCGACGGCGTGGCCAGGCGCCATGGCTATCGGGTCGAATTTTCAGGACTCGGCCCACCGGATGTCCTGCGTGGTTCCTCCACTCAGATGGCTGTGTTCAGCCGATGTGAACCGTAGCAGAACAGGAATTTTCAGCCAGGCCTACCCTGTCTATAGCCACCTGATTGTGATAGACTTCGCCGCTCATATTCTCCGTGGATTAACATCCGTTAATATTACTCACAGGGCGTCTCTCTTGAAGATCACTCCACCTTAGTACCTAGCCCGCCCCCAGCATTTCAACGCCGAATGCAACCCGAGCCAGCATTGCCCGTGGCACGCACGCTGACGCCTTTTTGAGCGATCAGAGCGCGTCGCTGTCTCGTTTACTCAATTCTTTCTGTCCGGTAGTCCAATGACTCAAACTGTTTCTTCTGGCTTTGTTCGCAATTTCCTGGGCAACGCACCTGTGTGGTACAAGCAGGTCATCGTGCTCTTCCTGATCGCCAACCCGATCATCCTGTGGTCGCTCGGCCCCGTGGTCGCAGGCTGGCTGCTAGTCGCCGAATTCATCTTCACGCTAGCCATGGCGCTCAAATGCTACCCCTTGCTCCCGGGCGGGCTGCTGGCCGTTGAAGCACTCCTGATTGGCCTTGCGACACCTGAAGCCGTCTATGCGGAGGTCGAAGTCAATCTGCCAGTTATCCTGCTGCTGATGTTCATGGTGGCCGGCATCTACTTCATGAAGGAGTTATTGCTGCTCACTTTTACCCAGCTCCTGCTCGGTATCAGATCAAAGTCGGCGCTGTCGTTGCTGTTCTGTGCGGCGGCCGCATTGCTCTCGGCATTCCTGGACGCACTGACAGTGACAGCCGTCATCATCAGTGTGGCTGTGGGCTTCTATTCGGTCTATCACAAGGTCGCTTCTGGTCGAGGCTATCATGAAGGTCAGCACAACACGCAGAGTGATGACGACGTGATTGAACTGCATCGGGAAGATCTGGTGAACTTCAGAGCCTTCCTGCGTAGTCTGCTCATGCATGGTGCCATCGGCACTGCGCTCGGTGGCGTGGCGACAATGGTTGGGGAGCCGCAGAACCTGCTGATCGCCAAGGTTGTTGGCTGGGATTTTGGCACCTTCTTTCAGCGCGTGGCACCGATCAGCATACCGGTACTGATTGCGGGTCTCCTGACCTGTGTACTGCTCGAGAAGCTGCGCTGGTTTGGTTATGGGGTGCGACTACCAAAGCCTGTGCGACGGGTGCTCGAAGACTTCGCCGACCAGCAACGCAAGAAGCGTACAAAGTCAGATCAGGCGGCTCTTTGGGTACAAGGATTTGCTGCAATTATTCTGGTGCTCGGACTGGCATTCCACCTTGCCGAGGTCGGACTGATCGGCCTGCTCGTCATCATTCTGATCACCTCGTTCACGGGCGTGACGGATGAGCATCAGATTGGCAAGGCTTTCCAGGAGTCACTGCCATTCACCTCACTACTGATCGTGTTTTTCGCAGTTGTCGCGGTTATTCATCAGCAGCATTTGTTCAAGCCAATCATCGACTTCGTATTGGCCCTCCCCGAGGCTCAGCAGCCAGGCATGTTTTTCATCGCCAATGGTGTGCTGTCGATGATCAGTGACAACGTGTTCGTTGCTACGGTGTATATCAGTGAGATTCAGCAGGCCTTTGATGCTGGCACTATTTCACGTGAGCACTTCGAACGCCTCGCCATCGCCATCAATACCGGCACCAATCTGCCCAGCGTTGCGACGCCGAACGGTCAGGCGGCTTTCCTGTTCCTGCTGACTTCTGCCATAGCACCATTGGTCCGGCTCTCATACGGCCGTATGGTCGTGATGGCCTTCCCCTATACCATCGTGATGAGTGGCATAGGGCTGCTAGCGGTGACGAACTTCCTGTAATTCCCTCTGCCTTGAGCGCCGGTCACCCTCGGTAGCTCAAGGCCTGTTCACCTCATGGAGGCTCTATGATTACCGGTATCAGAGCGAACTGGTTTGCCAATATCCGCGGCGATTTGCTTGCGGGTCTCGTCGTTGCCCTCGCCCTCGTTCCAGAGGCGATCGCGTTCTCCATCATCGCCGGCGTCGACCCGAAGGTGGGCCTGTACGCTTCATTCTGTATCGCCGTCGTCATCGCCTTTGTCGGCGGCCGACCCGGCATGATCTCAGCGGCTACCGGTGCGATGGCATTGCTCATGGTCACGCTGGTGAAAGAGCATGGCCTTGAGTACCTGCTGGCGGCCACGCTATTGACCGGTGTGCTGCAGATTATTGCTGGCTACCTGAAACTCGGGTCACTGATGCGCTTTGTTTCCCGCTCTGTGGTGACCGGCTTCGTCAATGCACTGGCCATACTTATCTTCATGGCTCAGTTGCCCGAGCTGACCGATGTCACCTGGCACGTTTATGCCATGACTGCAGCTGGCCTGGGCATCATCTATCTGTTCCCTTACGTTCCGGTGGTGGGCCGTATCATTCCCTCGCCGCTTATCTGCATCGTTTCACTAACGGTGATTGCCATACTCTTCAATATCGATGTACGGACGGTCGGCGACATGGGAGAACTGCCTGACACCCTGCCGGTCTTCCTCTGGCCAGACGTGCCACTGAATCTGGAGACGCTGATGATCATACTGCCCTACGCAGTCGGACTCACCGTAGTCGGCCTGCTGGAATCAATGATGACAGCCACCATCGTGGATGATCTTACCGATACCACAAGCGACCGGAATCGGGAATGCAAGGGCCAGGGTATCGCCAACATTGGTGCAGGACTCCTCGGCGGCATGGCAGGCTGCGCCATGATTGGCCAATCGATCATCAATATCAAATCAGGGGGACGAACCCGCCTCTCAACACTGTCGGCCGGGGTCTTTCTACTGATCATGATTCTTGTGCTGGATGCGTGGCTGGTACAGATTCCGATGGCGGCACTGGTGGCCGTCATGATTATGGTGTCGATCGGCACCTTCAGTTGGGAGTCGATTCGTAACCTGCGTGAGCATCCGCTCTCGACCAATATTGTTATGGTGGTGACCGTCGCCGTGGTTGTGGCTACGCACAATCTCGCCTTCGGTGTGCTGGCGGGTGTCCTCCTTGCAGCGCTGTTCTTCGCCAACAAGATTGGCCATTACATGGCTGTGACCTCCGATTTCGACGAAGCCACCGACACGCGCACCTATCGCGTCGTCGGTCAGATTTTTTTCAGTTCATCGGAAAAGTTCGTGGCAGGGTTCGATTTCAAGGAAGCCGTCGATAATGTCGTCATCGATCTCTGCGGCGCGCATTTCTGGGATATCACCGCAGTTGCCGCGCTCGACAAAGTCGTGGTGAAATTCAGGCGGGAGGGCGCCGATGTGGTCGTGGTCGGCCTGAATGAGGCCAGCGCGACGATCGTCGATCGTTTTGGTGTTCATGACAAGCCAGATGCTGTAGACAAGCTGATGGGACACTAAGCATGACACTCAACACTGGAAGCGAGGTTGAAATGCAACAAATCATCGCCTGTATCGATGGATCGAGCGCCGTACCGGCTGTTTGCGAATATGCCGCCTGGGCGAGCCTGCGCAGTCAGGCCCCGGTCATGCTCCTGCACGTGCTCGACGAAGCGTATTATCCGGTGGAACCGGATCTGGCAGGCAATATCGGACTTGGCAGCCGGGAGCATCTGCTGAAGGAACTGGCCGAGCTGGACCAGAAGCGCAGCAGACTGGCGCTCGAACATGGTCATCATCTGCTGGACGAGGCTGAAACACGTGTCCAAGCCGTCGGCGTGAGCGATGTGCATAAGCGTCAGCGTCATGGCGACCTGCCGGAGTCGATCCTGGCCCTGGAGAAAGAAACACTCCTCTTCGTCATGGGTCTGCGCGGTGAAAACAGCTGCGGCCAGGACAGACACATTGGTAGTCAGCTGGAGACGGTTATTCGCAAGGTGCATCGGCCGGTGCTGCTGGTACCGGACCAGTTTGAGACGCCGCAAAGCGCCATGCTCGCTTTCGATGGTAGCGCGACGGCGTTCAGAGGTGTGCAGTTGCTTGCTGACAATCCCGTGTTCACCAATATGCCGCTCCATATCGTCATGGTTGGCGCAGAATCCACTGAACACTGGGCACAGCTGACCCGCGCCAAGGACCTGCTGTCGCCACTTGGCGGCGAGATTCAGCTGGCCATTCGTGAAGGCGACGTCGAGCAAACGCTGCACACCTATCAGACAGAGCACGATATCGACCTCATGCTGATCGGTGCCTACGGGCACTCGCGAATCAGGCAGTTTCTGGTCGGTAGCACCACAACTTCCATGTTGAGAACTGCGACAAAGCCGCTATTGGTGCTGCGCTAACAGCATCGCACCCAAGCGTAGCGGCGTGTCTGAGGGGCTGATTAGTGCGCCATGGCGCGACTGCGCTGAACCGCCTGCGCCAGCTTCTGCGGCTTCATGAGTGCGTACACCGCCGGAATAACGAAGAGCGACAACAGCGGTGCTGTCAGCATGCCCCCGACCATGGGGGCAGCAATCCGCTGCATGGTCTCGCCGCCCACGCCGGTACCGATCAGTATCGGAAACAGGCCCGCCAGGATGGTCGCCACAGTCATCGCCTTCGGCCGTATCCGTAAAGCTGCCCCCTCGATCAGGGCGTTTCTCAGGTCACCCGGCGTATGCATCTGCCCAAGATCATGATGGCGTGCGACAGCCTGATCCAGATACACGACCATAATAACGCCAAATTCAGCGGCAAGTCCTGCCAGAGCAATGAAGCCTACGCCACTGGCAATCGAAAAGTTGTGCCCCAGGATATAGAGCAGCCAGATGCCACCGATCAGTGCGAAGGGCAAGGTGGCCAAAATGAGAACGGCCGGCCCGATTCGCTTGAACGCCATGAAGAGCAGCACGAAGATGATGCCCAGCGTCATCGGCACGACCCAGCTGAGTCGTTTCGAAGCCCGCTCGAAATACTCGAACTGTCCTGACCAGGCGATGGAGTAGCCAGGTGGCAGCTGCATCTCCTCGGCCAGTAGCGCCCTGGCCTCTTTGACAAAGCCTCCGAGATCGCGATCCCTCAAATCCACGTAAACCCACACCGCAGGCCGTGCGTTTTCACTCTTGATCATCGAGGGGCCGTCGGACACCGCAATTTTTGCCACGCTGCCGAGACTGACCGTCGCACCTGAGCTGGTAACCAGGGGTAGATCCTGCAGATCCGAGACAGAGTCACGCAGCTCGCGGGGATAGCGGATATTGATTGGGAAGCGCTGTAAGCCATCGATCTGCTCACTGATATTCTGGCCACCCACGGCCGTAGCGATGACGCTCTGAATATCGGCAATATTCAGACCGTATCTGGCGGCAGCGATCCGATCTATCGTCACGTCGATAAAGCGCCCACCGGTGACCCTATCGGCAATCGCCGATGTGACGCCCCGGAGGTCGCGGGTCAACTGTTCTGCCCGTGCCCCAAGCTTTGCAAGTACATCCAGATCCGGACCGGAGATCTTGATCCCGACGGGGCTCTTGATGCCGGTCGCGAGCATATCGATGCGGTTCCGGATTGGCTGGACCCACACGTTCGCCATGCCCGGAATCTTCAGGCGCTGGTCAAGCTCTTCGACCAGCTTTTCCGGAGTCATCCCTGGCCGCCACTGGTCTCGGGGCTTGAACTGAATGGTCGTTTCGAACATTTCCAGCGGTGCAGGATCAGTGGCTGTTTCCGCACGGCCGGCCTTGCCGAATACCGTTTTCACTTCCGGCACCGTCTTGATCAGCCGATCGGTAATCTGCAGCAACTCACTGGCCTTCGCGGCCGACATGCCAGGGAAAGCCGTCGGCATATACAGAAGGTCCCCCTCGTTCAACGGCGGCATGAACTCGGTGCCGAGCTTACTGAGTGGGTACACGGTGACCACCACCGCCAGCACCGCTACAACGAGCGTGCTTCGTGGATGCTTGAGCACCCCCGTCAACACGGGCCTGTACACCGCCACCAGGAATCGGTTGACAGGATTCTGGTCCTCCGAACGAATTCGGCCGCGAATGAACATCACCATCAACACCGGGATCAGTGTGACTGATAGGCCAGCTGCGGCAGCCATGGCATAGGTTTTGGTGTAAGCCAGTGGCGCGAACAGTCGACCTTCCTGTGCCTCCAGTGTAAAGACCGGCACAAATGACAAGGTGATGATGAGCAGACTGAAAAACAGCGCTGGCCCCACTTCCGCTGCCGCCTGGGTGAGCACCTTGATACGGGCCGGATTATCCGGCTCACCATGGGACAGACGGTAGCTTTCGAGTTTCTTGTGCGCGTTCTCGATCATGACGATCGCCGCATCGACCATGGCCCCGATAGCGATCGCGATACCGCCGAGTGACATGATATTGGCGTTGATGCCCTGGTAGTACATGACGATGAAAGACATGAGCACACCCAGCGGCAGCGCCACGATAGCGACGAGGGCCGAGCGAAGGTGGAACAGGAAAATCAGGCATACCAGGCCAACGACAATGAACTCTTCAACCAGCTTTTCCAGCAGGTTGCTTACAGCGCTTTCGATGAGTCCGGAGCGATCGTAGACAGTCACCACCTCGACGCCTTCAGGCAGGCTGCGTTTGAGGACCTCGAGCCTCGACTTCACCTGCTCTATCACCTCCAGGGCGTTGCCACCCATGCGCATCACCACGATGCCGCCGACTACCTCCCCCTCGCCATTGAGTTCAGCGATGCCACGGCGCATTTCTGGCCCCACCTGGATACGGGCGACGTCGCCGAGCAGCACCGGTGTGCCGCCCTCTCCCAGATCCACGGGTATGTTGCGGAAATCTTCCAGAGTCTCGAGGTAACCATGTGCGCGAACCATGTATTCGGCTTCAGCGATCTCGATGACAGCGCCACCCGTTTCCTGGTTTGCGGCCTTGACGGCTGCAATCACCTTGTTCAACGGCAAACCGTGCAGTCTCAGGCGCTCGGGATCGACCTGTATCTGATACTGTTTGACCATTCCGCCAAGCGTGGCCACTTCGGAGACACCGGGTACGCTCTTGAGCTCATACTTGAGGAACCAGTCCTGTAGCGCGCGCAGCTGGGAAATGTCCTGGGTTCCGCCTCGGTCTACGAGCGCATACTCGTAGACCCAGCCTACCCCCGTGGCGTCAGGCCCGAGAGATGGTTCGGCGGCTTCCGGCAGCGTTCCCCGCACCTGGCTGAGATATTCCAGCACTCGTGAGCGCGCCCAGTACAGGTCGGTGTCGTCATCAAACAGGACATAGACATAGGAATCGCCGAAGAACGAGTAGCCGCGTACCGTCTTCACGCCAGGCACTGACAGCATCGTGGTAGTCAGCGGATAGGTCACCTGATTCTCCACGATCTGCGGCGCCTGACCCGGAAACGGGGTACGCACGATGACCTGCACGTCAGAAAGGTCCGGGATGGCATCGAGCGGTGTGCGCAAGGCTGAGAAGAGACCCCAGGCGGTCAGTAGCGCCGTGGCGATCAGCACCAGCAGCCGGTTATGGATAGACCAGCGAATGAGCGCTTCGATCATGAGTCATCCTCCACCAGCGTTATTTCTTCGATCACGTAGTCGTCACCTTCCGGCTCGCCTTTCATCGTGAAGGTGACCTGGGCGTCCGGTTCCACGCCATGCAGGGCATGGGGGTCCCGTAGCTTGAAGGGCATGGTCATTGCCGGCCACTGCAGGCTGGGTATAGGTTCGTGAGTAAGCGTCACCAGGCCGGACCCCATGTCGTACGCCTCGACCGTCCCCCGGCCGCGATGCAGCGCGTCAGCCGCCTGCTCAAAACTGCCAGCTGACTTCGCTGGAGACTCGGTGGCCTCTTCTCCGCCAGACTCAAGTTTCGCCAGCATGCCACTGAGCGAGGCTTCGGAGTCCAGCAGAAACTGACCGGAGACCACGACGCGCTCGCCTGCCTTCACGCCCTCCAGAATCTCGGTCTGCTCACCTCGCTGCTGACCAGTCTTCACTATCGCTGGACTGAAGCTGTCGTCGACCTGAAGCATGACAAGGCTGCGTTCGCCAGTCTGTATGACCGCCTCCGATGGCACCCAGACAGCTTTGTATTCACCTGCGACGATACTGGCTTCGGCATACATCCCCGGCTTGAGCCGGCCCGCCTCATTGTCAAGCACCACACGCACAGGCACTGTTCTCGTGCTGGTGTTCACGCTGGGGTAGATGTAGTCAACCGTTCCGTCAAAACTGCGGTCCGGGTAGGCTGGCACAATGACATCAACCCGTTCGGCGCCCTCAACACGACCAAGCTGACGTTCAGGCACTTCGAGACTCAGCCAGACTGTACTGAGGTCAACGATTTCGAACAGCGTATCGCCGGGCTGAACTGTGGAGCCTTCGCGAATTCCAAGCTTCTGAACAATGCCTTCGCTGGGTGCATAAATACCAATTCGATCGCTGGTCTTGCCAGAGTGTTCCAGTCGCTGAATCTCTTCTGCGGTCATACCCAGCAAGCGCAGGCGCGAGCGCGCCGCCTGGCGAATCTGTGCAAGCCCCTCGAGCCCCTGCAGTTTTGACAGGGCGAGCAGCTCTTCCTGCGCGGCAAGCAATTCGGGAGCATAGACCTCGGCCAGCTTTTCACCCTTGCGTACCGGGTCGCCTTCAGCACGTACAAGCAGCTTTTCAATGAAGCCTGCCACGCGGTTGTGCACCATCTCGATCGCGCGTTCGTTGGGCTGTATTTCGCCCACTGCTCGAACGGTGTCCGTGTAGCTTTCCTGCACCGCAGGCGCGGTTCGTATACCGAGATTCTGCCGGGTCTGCGGCGAAACACTGATACCGCCTTCGGCCACCGTGTCTGCGTACTTGGGCACCAGTTTCATATCCATGAACGGCGACTGCCCCGGCTCGTCGAAGCGATGCTGTGGCACCATCGGATCGTGCCAGTACAGCACCTCGCGACCACTATCGTCCTGTACGACACCGTTGATAGTGCCATCGCCACCCGTCTGTCCGGTAGCGCTGGCAGACTCGGTGGTCCTGCCTGGTTCACCGTCCCGGCCGAACCAGTCCTTGCCGAAGGTCATGGCAATAACAGCGACTGCCAAAAGTAGAATGATCGTCGAAACGATGCCTGCCTTAGTTCGCGACATGGCTGAATCCTCCGTGGTAGTGGGCAAGGTGAACCAGTGCAAGGGCTCGGGCCACACGGGCATCGAGCGCTTCCAGTTGCATTTCGAGCAGGCTTCGCCGTGCCTTCCAGATTTCGGCAAGAGACTGACGTGCAGCCCGATAACCGACCCCGGCTGTTTCAACCTGCGCTTTGGCGGCTGGCAGCAAGACAGTTTCGTAGTTGTCCACCCGCGCACTGGCCACCTCCCATGCGCTCCAGGCCTCCAACAACTGAGCCTGCAGTCGCTGGCGAATATCTTCAGTGCCGAAACGGGCCTGTTCAGCGAGCGCCGTCTTTTCGGCGAATCGTCGGTCTTGCCTCTGCGCCTGACGCCAAGGCAGGTCAATGCTGAACTGCACCGTCAGTAGGTCTGCCCGATCCTGGAATCGCTTGCCATACATCACTTCCCAGCTCCAGTCGGACTGTGACGACACTGCCGCCAACTCGGCTTCGAATCTCGACGCCTTTTCGACCGCCCGTCCGACCAGCACATCAGGGTGCTCCGAGAGCTGTCGCTGAAGCGCGGACAGACTCGGCGGCGCAGGCATTTCCGGCAGCTCGTCAGGCAATTGCGCATTCGGCACCGGGCCAAGCCACCTGGCCAGCGCCGCACGCGCAATCCGCTCCTGACCCTGGGCCTTGAGCAGACGGTCTTGTGTGAATGCGGCCATGGTTTGCAGTGCGAAGACCGCATCAGCACTCGCGGCTGAACTCGCCAGCTGTTGCTGCAACACAGACTGCTCTGACTGCAGCTCCTTGCGGATGGCTGCGATCAGCTTCTGCTGCTGCACGGCCTGATAGAGCTGCAGCCACTGCATCGCCACTGCCTGCTCAATATCGAGAGCGAGCTCAACACCAGCTGCACTCCATCGCTCGGCTTCAGCGCGGGAGCGTGCTGCAGCCGCTTCACGCTTGTCCGCCCGCACCATCTCCTGGGAGAAGCCAATCGTCGTCATGGTCATGTCGACCGCACCAATGTCATAGCTGTCAGTGCCGGTAACAGGCAGGTTTTGCACACCCAGTTTCAGGGATGGATCAGGCAGCTCGGCATCAGCCACAGCAGACTCGCGCGCGGCGAGCGCGGCCTGTTCAAGTGCAGAGAGTGACGGCTGCCGTTGTAATGCCTGCTCGATCGCCTCACGCATCTGCAAGGGCTGGGCGCACAGCAGTGCAGTCTGACCAAACAGCCAGGCAGCAAGACAGGTTTTCAGGGGTAATCGTGAAACGGGCACGATGTAAATCTCCGTAAACGCAAATGTCAGTTCACGGCGCAGCAACGCGATGGAAGCGCTTGCAAACGCACGTGGGAAACAGAAGGACTATTGGCGTTTAACGGATCGGTGGTTCTACCGGAGGAAAGAGATGGGGGCTTTCATGATCGACTGCCAGGAGGCCGGGATTGGTATTCAGCTGGCGCTGCAGAGTGGGAAAGACACTGACGTGAACCGCGGCCGAACCCAGGGTACAACCCGGCATGTCGGTGCAATCAGCCGATGCAGGCCCTTCCTTCATGTCATCCATGGACATCTGCACAGTCAGATCATCGCCCACAACAACATGATGAGTATTTTCACAATCGGGAATAGCAGGCGCAGCACAATCCTGCATGGCGGCAGCCGGAAAGGCTGTCGCGAGGAAAAGGCAGAAACTGAGAAACAGGCTGATGCTACGCATGGCACTGATAATAGAGCCATTCTTCACGTGCAGCAAGGGCGGGGTGACATGGCAACGCCCCAACTCGACCACAGCCGGGCATCGGGCCGATCAGCCCGTGTTCGCGCTAATGTCTGATTTAACACAATACTTTCAGCCGAAGGCAGTCGTATGATCAGGTATAGTCACCACCCGGGAGCCTATCATGAATTATCGATCACTTTTCGCGCCCCATCAGCTCGAAAGCAGTTTACTGTCGCTTCAGCCGATCATTGACGCCGCCACGGATCTTGGCGCTCACCTCGATATCATTATCGTGGGTACGCTCATGCGTTTCACGCCCTCGGCAGGCTGGACGAGTCTCGATGGCTATTGGGGGGAACATTACAGTGACACCGTGAAGCGCTGTGAAGCACGAGTCGGCGCTGTCAGGGAGGCGCTTGCTGCAGCTGGCGTATCCGGTGAGGTCAGTTACGAGTGCATCGAGCTTGGCGAGCTTGACAAGGTCCTGATCCGGCGGGCGCTGCTTGCCGACGCCAGTGTCTTCTCCGCTGGGAATGTTCGCGAACATGACACCATGGCCTCAGCCTTCAACGACCTGCTGCTTGGCTCGGGCCGTCCCGTTCTCCTGCTTGGCGACGAAGCTCGATCACTCAAGCCGCTTAGACGTATCATCGTCGCCTGGACGCACAAGCGCGAATCGGCCCGCGCGCTGCGCGACAGCCTGCCTCTATTGTCGACAGCCGAAGACGTCCGCCTTGTCACTATAGACTTGGCCGACGAAGACAATGCGCCGAAACCGGATCAGGGTGTCTCCGCTTATCTGGCGCGTCATGGCATCAATGCCGAAATCGACAATCTGGAAACTGATGGTCTATCAGTGTCCGAAACACTCAAGGCCTACGCCGACACCATAGAGGCGGACCTCATAGTGATGGGCGCTTACGGCCATTCGCGTCTGAGGGAATGGCTCCTGGGCGGCACGACCAGGGAAATGCTAAAGGACTGCCGCAAGCCGATCCTCATGTCGCACTAGCGAAACATGAACCCTGCAATGGCAGAAGGTCAGTCCTTGTCACCGAACCTGCGTCGGGCGTAACGACTCGTCAGATACGGCACCGCTCGTAGATAGTGTATGAAGCCCTGAGGGTTGATCGACTGTCCGTCTCTGAACGGATAAAACAGGACCTCCTGCTCATCAGACTCAACCTGCTGGCGCAGCACAATCCTCGCGACAGTTTCCCAGTCCGCCGCACTGTCAGCGTTCGCCACGTTGGAAATCTGCAGGTCAAAGCGCGCATTGCCATTTTCCACAGCGTTAATGATGCGCTGGTAGCGATCCTCGCCCTCGCCTTTCGCATCTCGCGGGATGACCCGGAGTTGCTTGTCGCGCTCGCCATCAATCTCGAAGGGCGAAAGCCCGTAGTAGATGTTGTTGAGAAAGTTCGAGCGATCGGTCAACAGACTGTCAGGCACAAGCGTCCATGGACTGCGCGCTGTGATCAAGAGAAGATCCTGCACCCCCTCTGGTTCCAAGGACTCGCCCTTGAATCTGACCGTGAACCCAAGCACATCGGGTACGAGCGGTCTGTTCTTCCGCCAACCGCCCGCGGAGAGCCTGACGAGGGCGCTGCCAGCGAGTCGACGCGCGAGTTCTGCGTATCTGCCGGCCTTCGTTGCCGGGACTACGCTTGCTTCAAAGAATACGCCTTTCGGATGAAAGACTCTGTCTCGCCTCAGCGCACTGCCAATACCGAAGACGGGCGAAATGAGGGCGCCGGTCCAGAATCCGAGTCGTTCGGCGAGCGAATGGGGTTTGGGAAGATACTGTGTGGCGCTGGGTTGATCGCCTGTTTCCATGTGAGCCTCCTGGCTTGCGGTTGCTTCCTGAAACTATATAGACGGGGCGGACGACATTTCAGTTCACAGGAAAAGGCATGGCAGGTGCTGTTCCGCCTAATCTACGATCAAGGCGTACCCGCTCAACTGGTAATCGGCCAGTACCGAGACAGCGGCGGTGGCGATGGTCACTGGTTCGATCACCTTGTCCAAGCCGATTTTCTGATGCGCCAATGCCTGTCCACACACGAGGATTTCGACTTCAGCCTCTCTCAGCTTCGTTAGCAAATCGAGGTTCGGATTGATGCGACCGAATTGGGTATGAAAGGTAGTGTCGTCGAGCGCCGCAGCAAAGGCATCTTCGTGTAGCACAACAACGAGCTTGAGGTTCTCTTCGGGCACTTTCGCAAGAGCGGCCAAATTGAGAAAACGCGCGACTCGCTCCAGGCCCGGGACGAAATCGCCAGGTTCCGGGGCAGTCTTGCGGACGTCGAAGACGATTGAATAGACGGTATCAGGCCGAATGGGCACTGCGGCACCGTCGAAGGGTTTCACTTTTCCATACCCTTCAATTCTTGGGCTGGACCACTCACCAGGACGTGGCTTGCTTTCCTCCTCCGCCCCTACATGGACTGCGCTGAGCGCGCAAAAGACCACAACCACGCCAAGCCAGAACTTCCGGATATCTGCCTTCACTGCTACTACCGCCTGATGCTTCCCTGTGATTCTGGTAGTACGCTGGACAGAGGAATTGCGATCGCTAGTGTCTCGAGGGTGCGCTCGGGTCGGCGCCCTAGCCTGCCACGAATACGGCAGCAAAACCGCCACCTGGGGTGCGAAAGTTCGTGGTCTGTCCCTGATACAGGCGAGCGGCGAGCAA
>TARA_R100000306_G_scaffold62576_1_pt1 | contig 23397 bp, 25 predicted proteins | sample TARA_R100000306 | Tara Oceans TARA_R100000306 (sample SAMEA2620824) | marine metagenome | biome: marine biome (ENVO:00000447); feature: mesopelagic zone (ENVO:00000213); material: "saline water (ENVO:00002010), including plankton (ENVO:xxxxxxxx)" | depth 1000 m | reverse complement strand
CAAAGCATCCTCCGGAGAAAAAGGATCTATATGACTATGCACATCATTAGTGTGCAAGATGGTAATTGTTTTTGTCTTTTTAGTTTCAGCAAAAAGATCAAAGCTGGGTAATGCAGAAATTGCTGCGGTTGCAATTCCGGTTTGTTTTATAAAGGTTCTTCTTATCATAATTACTCTTGTATAAATCGGTCGTCTCTAACGGGGGCAATCGTGTCTTTGGCTTTAAAATAGTCAACCAAAATAGTTCTGATTTTGTAATCTAAAACCTCCATACTTACAGGTTTACTAAAAAACGTCATTCGGTCTCCGCCTTGTTGTAAATAATCATTGGTAGCGACAAAATAGGTTTTGCCCTCTTCAACAGGTTTGCCATTAATGGTGGTAGATTTAAGTTTTTCATCCTGATCTAGAATGATCTGCATATTTGAGATAGGATGTGCTTTGCCCGATTCTAAGTAAGAAAACATTTCTTTGATCTGCTCACTGCTCAATTCAACTACCACAACACTATTTTCAAAAGGCATAATGTCAAAAGCGGTACGCATAGTTACATCGCCTGCATTTAAGGTAGATCGTATACCGCCGTGATTAAGCAGAACTGCATCGATCTCCTTTCCGGTACGTTTTTTAAATACAGGGTTACTCAATTCATAAACAGCATCTGCCATCATATTACCAATGGCGGTATTATACGGGCCTTCGCTTTTAGATAAGCTCGTAGGCGCGTATGCGAGCACGGCGCCCATTTCATCGTCAATGCGTTGTCGATAAGGAGCGATGTATTCTAAAATGGCTTCGTCACCTTTTAAACTATCGGTTATGGCGATTTGTTTGCCGTTGATTTGTGTGAGTGTTGCTTGTGAATCTTTGCAGCCAACTGCTATGCTTGCAAGAAAAAGAAGGGAAAAGAATCGAATCATCAAGGATTAAATAAAAGATTTGCTTTGCGCGATAATTAATTACATTTGCGCCAAAACAAATTTAGATGTTTTTAAACGGATTGAAGCACAATTTGCTTAAAACTAAGGTTAACAAAACCCGTCAAAAACCTATTCAAACAAGGCAGTCTACTTGTATTCAAACGGTTGGTGTTTTGGTTGATGCGAGGTTTTTTGAGGAGTGGTCAGGTTTGAAAAAAATGATTGATAACCTGTCGCAATCTGTTGAAAATAAGATCGTTTTTTATACTGAAAAGAAAGAGGTAAACACCGCTGAAAATCAAATCGCACTAAGAGCTGGTGACTTTAGTCTTGTTGGAGGTTTAAAAAATTCAGAGATAGAAGCGTTTATAAAGAAACCTTTTGACCTCTTGTTAAGCTATTACAGTACAGAAAATGTATTTTTGGATTTCGTTTCGGCACGATCCAATGCCTTGTTTCGAGTAGGCATTTCTGAAGATATGATGGAATTTAATGATCTCACGATTAAAACTCCAATAAATCAGATAGATGTGTTTGAAAGGGAGCTGATCAACTATTTAAAAATATTAAAACGCATAAAATAAAATGCAGGAATTGAGAGGAACCGGTGTAGCATTAGCCACTCCGTTTAATGAAGATTTGAGTGTAGATTTTGACGGTCTTGCCAAATTGATTGATTACAACATCGATGGTGGTGTAGATTATCTTGTGGTGATGGGAACCACGGCTGAAAATGCCACCTTAACCGCCCAAGAGAAAGACGCTGTAATCAAGAAAGCGATTGAAGTGAATGCAGGTAGATTGCCTTTGGTTTTAGGCGTAGGGGGTAATAATACCGCTGCAGTCATCAATGAATTAAAAGAAAGAGATTTAAGTGCTTTTAAGGCAATACTTTCTGTTTCTCCTTATTATAACAAGCCTACTCAGGCGGGTATTTTTGCGCATTATGAAGCTGTCGCCACGGCTACAAGTTTGCCTATAATTCTATACAACGTGCCTGGGAGAACCGGCAGCAACATGCTTCCCGAGACTGTATTAAAGCTTGCAAATACCTTTGATAATATCATCGGAGTTAAAGAAGCGGCTGGAGATATGGTTCAGATGATGCGTTTGATCAAAGATCGCCCAGAAGGATTTCTAGTGATTTCTGGTGATGATGTTTTGGCGTTACCTACAGTGACTGCTGGAGGAGACGGAGTGATTTCAGTTTTGGCGCAAGGTGTTCCGGCAATTTTTTCATTGATGATCAAAGAGGGATTGCACGAGAATTATACCGAAGCCTATAAAAAACATTATACCTTAATGCCTGCTGCCGATTTGATTTTTGCTGAAGGAAACCCTGCAGGAATCAAGGCTCTACTTGCTCAAAAACACATTTGCAAAGAGGTGCTTAGGCTTCCGCTGGTGACTGCAACCTCCACTTTACAAGAAAATATTGCAACATACTTGAGCGAGACTGGTCTTTAAGTTTTGTAATCCCTAGAAAAACCTTATTTTTGCCCGATGTTTTTAAGCTTAATGAAGAAAACTTTAGTAGTAATATTAGCCGTAATCTCACTAGCCTCTTGCAGTGAATATCAAGAAGCCCTAAAATCTGAGGATATGGGCTTAAAGTATTCTTTTGCAGATTCATTGTATGATGCCGGAAAATACCGCAAGTCTGTAAAATTATGGGAACAAATCGTTCCTGCCTACCGTGGTAAGCCACAGGCAGAACGTATTATGTATCTTTATGCAGATTCGCACTATCAGGTTGAAGATTATTATTTAGCGGGTTATCAGTTTGACCGTTTTGTCTCTGCTTATCCTGACTCAGATAAAGCAGAAGAAGCACAGTACAAGGCTGCTGTGAGTTATGCTGAATTATCACCTAATTATCAGCTTGATCAGTCAGAAACTGAAAAAGGTCTTGACTACTTACAACAATTCATTACCGCATATCCTGAGTCTGAATACGCTGCAGATGCAAGTGAGCGTATTAAAGAGTTGAGTATAAAACTTCAGAAAAAATCATATATGGTCGCTAAAGGATGGCATAAGATTATGGACTATCCGGTGGCTATTTCGGCATTTGATGACTTTTTATCAGATTACCCGGGCTCTCCTTTTCGCGAAGCTGCGTTTTTCTACAAGTTAGATTCGCAGTATCAGTACGGCTCAAAAAGTATTTATGTACTTGTGAAGCCGCGATTAGAAGAAGCTATTGAAATGTATGAGACTTTGATCCGTTATTTCCCGGAAGGAGAGTATCGTGCTCAGGCCGATGAGATTAAAGCAGATATTGATCAAATTTTAGAAAATTATTCCTAATTAAATAAAGTGAATATTATGGATGTTAAGAATCTAGATGCACCTGTAAATACAGTAACGCATAACCGCAGTGAGATTGATGCTCCTACCGGAAACATCTACGAAGCGATTTCTATCATCGCTAAGCGTGCAACACAGATAAATACAGAAATTAAAAGAGAACTTTTAGAGAAACTAGACGAGTTTGCTACTTACAGTGACAGTCTTGAAGAAATCTTTGAAAACAAAGAGCAGATAGAAGTTTCTAAATTCTACGAGCGCTTGCCTAAGCCACACGCAATGGCTGTTCAAGAATGGCTTGAAGATAAAATTTACTTCCGCGATACGACTGCAACAGAGTAGTCATGTCTATACTAAGCGGTAAAAAAGTATTGCTTGGAGTAACCGCCGGAATAGCTGCTTATAAAGCGGCTTTTTTGGTTAGGGGCTTTATCAAGGCAGGAGCAGAGGTTCGTGTTATTATGACGCCTGATGCCAAGGATTTTGTTACTCCGTTAACGCTTTCTACGCTTTCAAAAAATGAAGTGCTTTCTACGTTTACTCAAGAAGAAAACGAGAATGCTGTTTGGAATAACCACGTAGAACTCGGCCTTTGGGCCGATTTCTTGGTTATAGCTCCGGCTACGGCCAATACACTTGCTAAAATGGCTTCCGGTACTTCAGATAACTTATTATTAGCAACCTACTTATCGGCAAAGTGCCCCGTGTATTTTGCTCCGGCGATGGATTTGGATATGTATAAACATCCAAGCACCCATCAATCTTTTGAAAAACTCATTTCTTACGGAAATATCATGATTCCGGCCACAAGTGGCGAACTCGCTAGCGGTCTTGAGGGAAAAGGAAGAATGGCAGAACCTGAAGCTATTGTCTCTTTTGTAGAAGATGACATTTTAAACAAACTTCCGCTTAAAGGAAAGAAGGTATTGATTACTGCCGGTCCAACTTATGAAGCTATTGATCCCGTGCGATTCATAGGAAATCATAGCAGCGGGAAGATGGGGTACGCGATTGCAGAAGCGGCAGCAGGCTTAGGAGCCTCTGTGATTTTGATTTCAGGACCTACGCATCTTCAGTTGAAACACAATTTAATCGAAGTTATTCGCGTTACTTCAGCAGCACAAATGCTGGATGCGGTGCAAGCTAATTTTGACAAGGTTGATATTGCCATTGCAGCAGCAGCTGTCGCTGATTATAGACCAGCGCAAGTTGCAGATCAAAAGATCAAGAAAAAAGAAGCTTCGATGTCAATCGCTCTGGAGCCAACGACAGATATTTTGGCTTATATGGGTAAAACTAAAGGGAAACAGTTTTTAGTAGGCTTTGCCCTGGAGACCGAAAATGAAATTGCTAACGCTAAAGGCAAATTGGAGCGAAAACACCTTGATTTAATAGTACTCAATTCTTTAAATGATCAAGGAGCTGGCTTTAAAACCGAAACAAATAAAGTAACTTTCATTTCGAAGTCTGGTGCTGTTGTTCCGCAGGAATTGAAACCTAAAGAGGAAGTCGCTAAAGATTTATTGCACATGATTCAAAACTTGATGTATGCTTAGATTGCTTGTTGCTCTTTTATTGTTGAGTTTTCCTATTCAGGCGCAAGAGCTGAATTGTTCGGTGATCATTAACGCTGAGCAAACCGGTCAAAGCAATCTTCAGGTTTTTAGGACTTTGAAAACCGAGCTTACCGAGTTTATGAACAATACCACTTGGACTGACCTCAATGTGAAGCAGCAAGAAAAAATTGATTGTAGTCTGGTGATCATTGTTTCAAATATCGATTCAGATTATTTTACGGCTTCGGTTCAAGTGCAATCTTCCAGACCGGTGTTCAACACCACGTACAACACGCCTATTTTCAATTTTAATGATAAACAATTCAATTTTAGATATACAGAATTTCAGCCTTTAAACTACAATCCAAATAGTTTTGATTCCAATTTGATCTCAGTGCTTGCGTTCTATGCATATACTATTATTGGGCTGGATGCGGCTTCGTATGAATTGAATGGGGGAGAACCTTATTTTCAAGAAGCATTGCGTATTGTAAATACGGCGCAGCAACAGGTGACCGAAGGTTGGTCTCCGCAAAGCGGAACGCAAACCCGATTCAGACTGAACAATGATTTGCTTTCGCCCAACTTCAGAACCTTTTCTGATATCATGTACGCTTATCACAGAAACGGATTGGATTATATGGCAGACAATCCGCGGGAAGCAAAACAAGGTGTTGCTGCAACTTTAGAATTGTTTAACCAGCTCTATGCAAGCAGACCTAACAACTTTTTGACGCGGGTGTTTTTTGATACCAAAGCAGAGGAGATCGCCAATATGTTCTCTGGCGGGCCGCAGGTAAACGTGAGTAGTCTTGTTTCTGTATTGAATAAAGTGGCGCCAACCAAGTTTTCTTTCTGGCAGCAAATCAAATTATAAGACGGCATTAAAATCTTTGAAAGTGCCGCTAAACTCTGTTATATTTGTGCCTAAGCTAACAACCCATGTTGCTTGGGTATTTTCTTTCAATTTTTAAAGTATTCGCTAGTTGCTAACCAATCTACAGATTAAAAACTACGCTTTAATAGAAGCGGTTAACCTTGATTTTAAAGACGGTTTTACTGTGATCACCGGTGAAACCGGTGCCGGTAAATCGATTCTCTTGGGAGCATTGGGCTTGATTTTAGGCAAGCGTGCCGATTTGAGCAGCATTGGCAATCCTGAAGAAAAATGCGTTATTGAGGCTACTTTTGACGTAAACGCGTATGCGCTTAAATCTCTTTTTGAAGAAGAAGATCTGGATTATGAAGCGCAAACTATTGTGCGTAGAGAGATTTTAGCAAGCGGAAAAAGTAGAGCTTTTGTAAATGACACGCCCGTAACCTTGAGTCAACTTTCGGCTTTGGGAGCGCGTCTGGTAGATATTCATAGTCAGCATCAAACCTTAGAGGTTACCGATGTAGATTTTCAGTTTCAGGTTTTAGATGCTTTTGCAGATAATCAAAGGCTGCTTTCATATTATAAAGGTATTTATACCGATTTCCGCAAGAAAGAAGCACAGCTTAAAAAGCTTCAGAAACAAAAAGAGGAAGCACAAAAAGAAGAAGAGTATAAAAGTTTTTTGTTAGAAGAATTGCTTGCTGCAAACTTAAAAGCAGGCGAACAAGAACACTTAGAGAAGGCTCACGATGCACTCAATAATGTTGAGCAGATCACCGAAGGTCTTGCTGAAGCTTATCAGGTTTTAGGTAGAGAAGAAGTAGGCGTTAACGAAATGCTGCTTACCGCAAAACTGCGCCTGTCAAAACTTTCAGGTTTTAGTCCGCAGCTTAAAGAATTGAGCGATCGGCTTGAAGCGGTGAGTATAGAACTCGACGATGTGGCAGAAGCTATAAATGATTTAGCTTCAGAAACCGAAGGAGATCCTGAAGAACTCACGCGTTTAGAGCAAAGATTAAAATTGCTTTTTGATCTTCAGAAAAAGCATAATGTAGACAGTGTGGAAGCACTCATCGAGATACGCGATTCATTAGATGATGAAGTACAGTCTTTGAATAATTTAGATGCTTCCATTCACAATTTAGAGCGTGAGATCGCCGAGGCTAAACTCGATCTTGAGAAGCGCGCAAAAGTGCTCACGCAAAACCGAACAAAAGCAATAAAACCATTAACCAAAAAGCTTGAAGAGATCTTAACCGATCTTGGGATGCCTAACGCACATTTTGAAGTGAGCCTTACCGATAGTACTTCATTCTTAGAAAATGGTAAAGACCAACTTCACTTTTTATTCACTGCCAATAAAGGTATGCGAGCACAGGAGTTGAAAAAAGCAGCTTCCGGTGGTGAACTTTCGCGAATAATGCTTGCGATTAAAGCAGTTTTAAGCGCTTATGCACAATTACCCACATTGATCTTTGATGAGATCGATACGGGGGTGAGCGGAGAGATCGCACTTAAAATGGGAAATATCATGAAGGCGATGGGGACCCGTATGCAGTTGATAAGCATCACGCATTTACCTCAGATCGCAGGTAAGGGTGCGCAACACTTTAAAGTGTATAAAGAAGATATTGCACAAAAAACTACCACCGGAATTCGTGTACTTACTAAAGAAGAGCGCATTGCCGAGTTGGCAGAAATGTTAGGAGGGAAGGCTTCGTCTGAAGCAGCTTTTGACCATGCAAGGCAACTTCTCAATGAATAAAACAGTATATTTGACTACTTAAATTAAACCACTATTATGTCCTATAATTTATTAAAAGGAAAACGAGGAATCATCTTTGGCGCCTTGGATGAAAATTCAATTGCTTGGAAAACCGCAGAACGTGTTCACGAAGAAGGAGGAACCTTTGTTTTGACTAACGCGCCGATCGCGATGCGTATGGGAAGTATTAATAAACTTGCTGAAAAAACAGGTTCAAAAATTATTCCTGCAGATGCAACTTCAGTTGAAGATCTAGAAAAACTGGTTGCCGGAGCTGTTGAAGAATTAGGAGGGAAAATTGATTTTGTTTTGCACAGTATCGGGATGTCGATCAACGTACGTAAAGGGCGTCACTACACCGATCAAAAATATGACTGGACACAAAAAGGAACAGATGTAAGCGCGATGTCTTTTCATAAAACCATGCAAGTATTGTATAAGCAAGATGCTATGAATGAGTGGGGAAGTATCGTAGCCTTGACCTATATGGCTGCACAGCGTGTTTTTCCTGACTACAATGATATGGCAGATAACAAAGCCTATTTAGAAAGTATTGCGCGTAGTTTTGGTTACTTCTTTGGTAGAGATAAGAAAGTACGTGTAAACACCATTTCTCAATCACCAACACCTACGACTGCCGGTCAAGGCGTTAAAGGATTTGACGGATTTATCGCTTATGCAGATAAAATGAGTCCGTTAGGAAATGCAACCGCTCAGGATTGTGCAGATTATACCGTAAGCTTGTTTTCAGATTTGACGAAGAAAGTGACGCTACAGAATTTATTTCACGATGGAGGCTTTAGCAATATGGGCGTGAGTGATGCCGTAATGGAAGCTTTTGTAGAAAAAGAAGAAGAGTAGATCGCTTAGGCATATTTAAAATAGAATGTCCGACAGTCTAATGACTTTCGGACATTTTTTATAATCGAAATTTTAAATTTACAGCAGTTTCCTACTGAAGACGATCTCAATGAATTTGCATTTTTCAATCGTGGTTCCCGTATACAATAGGCCTCAGGAAGTTTTAGAACTTCTGGAGAGTTTACGCGCGCAGCGCTATGAGCAACCTTATGAAATTGTGATTGTTGAAGATGGTTCTACAGAAACTTCAGAGGAAGTGATGAAGGCTTTTACAGATTTAAATATCGCATACTACTTCAAAGAAAATTCTGGCCCTGGTGCATCCAGAAATTATGGGATGCAACGTGCAAAGGGCAATTACTATCTTATTTTAGATAGCGATTGTGTGCTTCCGGAAGATTATCTGCTAGCTGTACAAAATGCACTTACAGCAAGGTATACCGATTTTTTTGGAGGTCCGGATGCAGCGCATGAAGATTTTACGACCTTGCAAAAAGCGATCAATTATGCGATGACCTCGTTTTTAACCACCGGTGGAATCAGAGGTCGTAAAAAGGCTACTACCAATTTTGAACCACGTAGTTTTAATATGGGGATTTCAAAAGAAGCCTTTGAAGCCTCAAATGGTTTTGGGAATATTCATCCGGGAGAAGACCCTGATTTAAGTATTCGACTGTGGCAAATGGGATATACTTCCCAATTAATTCCTGAAGCTTATGTCTTTCATAAAAGGCGTATTTCTTGGTCCAAGTTTTATATGCAGGTAAAAAAGTTTGGTGCCGTACGACCTATTCTTACTCGTTGGCATCCGCAAACGGCACGTTTGACCTTTTGGTTTCCAAGTTTCTTTACATTAGGCTTGGTTGTGGTTGCAGTGAGTACACTTTTTGGTTTTTTCTTGCCGGGCTATTTCCTTTTTGTGTATTTGGGAATTATTGCACTCGATTCAAGCTTTCAAAATAAAAGTGCAGTAATTGGTCTTTTGAGTGTATGGGCAGTACTGGTTCAGTTCGTTGGGTATGGTGTAGCTTTTATCAAATCAAAACTGGTAATTGGTTGGTTTAAAAAGGACCCGCGTTTACAGTATCCTCACTTATTTTTTGAGTAATTTAGCGTAAAGAGTTGCTATGGCTAATCCTAAAAATCGCGGTAAAAATTCAAACCTGAGGGTTTTTCTAACCATATTACTGGTGGTTGCTGCAATTTCTGTGATGATCAAGCTTAACCGAAACTTTAATTTTTCGGTGACGGTCCCGCTCACTTTTGAAAATTTAGGCGATGACCAGATTTTAAAGTCAGCTTCTACAGATCAGGTTAATGTGAAGGGAAAAGCAAGCGGTTATGATTACTTCAAATACCGATTTTTCTCTCAAAAATTCCCTATCGATCTCTCACAACTTCAGCAGAATAAGGGCAAGGCATACTATGTTTTTAATGCAGAAGAAGATGCGTTAGAAGGAAGTTTGACGGGAAGTGATATCACTTCCTTTCAACCGGATACGGTCTTTTTTGATCTGGATAAGAATTTTGAGAAACGGGTTCCTGTGATCCCGGAATATGCTATCAGTTTTGCTGCGGGTTATGGGAGTTTAGAAGGTTTTAAAGTCGACCCTGATACCATTACGTTGAGAGGTCCGCAATCTGAATTAGATACCATTACCCGAGTGTATACCGAAGCGATCCGTTTTGAAAACGTGCGAAATTCTGTCTCAGACAGCCTTCAGCTTAGCTTTAATGCTGCGATACCCATGGTTGAAATTAAACCCGATAAAGTATTATACTCACTCTCGGTAGATAAATTTACAGAAGGCAGTGTTTCGGTTCCTTTACAGTTGATCAATGTGCCTTCAAATGTCACAGCAAAGGTTTTTCCGAAGCGTATTCATGTTATTTTCAATGTGAATCTCAGCAATTACGAGTTGGTTAAATCTTCAGACTTTAAAGTAGTAGTAGATTTTGATCAGGTTGAAAGCCTGTCAACTTCCTTAACTCCTGAAGTCAAAGAAGCTCCATCTTATGTGCGAGACATCAGGCTTAGCGAAAGCACCGTGCAATACCTTTTAGTAAAATGAAAATCGTAGGTATCACAGGCGGAATAGGTAGTGGTAAGAGTACCATTGCCGCATATTTCAATTCAGAATTTGATATTCCGGTATATTATGCAGATGCAGAGGCAAAAGCTTTAATGAATACCGATTCTCTAAAGAATGCCATTACCGCTCTTTTAGGAGAGGAGGCTTACCAAGAAGGGCAACTTGATCGTAAGTATGTCGCAAGTAAGGTTTTTAATGATGATCAATTATTAGAACAACTTAATGGCATTGTTCATCCGGCGGTTGCAACCCACTTTAAGTCTTGGTGCCAAGCGCAAAATGCGCCTTATGTTTTAAAAGAAGCCGCGATACTTTTTGAAAATGGCACGGCCGATGCTCTTGATGCGGTCATATTAATCACAGCACCTAAACAGTTGCGAATTGATCGTGTTTTAAAACGCGATCAGACCACTCCAGAAGACATTGAAAAGCGCATAAATAAGCAATGGGATGATGCGAAAAAAATCCCGTTAGCCGACTTTGTGATTGAGAATATAGCTCTTGAAAACAGTAAAAAAAAGGCAGGAGAAATACATCTTCAACTCTTGCGAGACCGCGTAAACACATAGCTTATTCTTGTTAACATTTGGTTAAACCAGCAAAGTGCTAAATGTTAAAATCATACATTTGGGCTATGAATAAAAATCTATTTGTACTCCTTGTCGTGCTGATGAGCTTGTCTCTGATAGGCATCATATTTGTGCAGGGCTATTGGATTTCAAATAGTATCGAAGCGAAGCGTGGTCAATTTGCTTTTAGTGCAAAACAGGTCTTGAAAGAAGTCGCTTACGATATTCAAATGAAAGAAGTAAATACCTGGTACAACCCGGTATTGCGCATGCGTGATAGTCTTGGCGTTCCCGACGATGTGAGTTTATACGATTTGATCTATAAACAAGAAGATACACTTTCTAACGCGTCGTATATTTTTAGAAACAGCATTGTTGAGCAGGATTATAAATTGAGTGCTCCGGTTCTGGATTATGAAGTAGATAGCATAAAATTTAAACGCTATTTACAACGTCAATATACCCAGATCATTGATAAGAATGATTTAGATCGATCTGAAGTAGACCGTACTACGGTACTCACCAGAATGTCTGATCTAAGTGAGATCGAGCGTTACAATATAGAACAAGCTGTAATGTATATTACACGCAAGATCCCTATACATAAACGTGTAGACGAAGAAGATTTATCGCGATTACTTACGATGGAACTCGCTGAACGCGATATGGAAACCAATTTTGAATATGCGATCTACAGCAACAATCTGGTGACCAGTGTGCGTTCTAAGGATTTTGATCTAGAATCACCGGATCAAAATTTCAGCGTGCCCTTATTTACCGATGCAGAAGGAAACAGCGATTACCAGTTGGTCGCAAACTTTCCGGGAGAGAAGAAATTTGTTGTCTCTTCAGTAATAGGAATGGGAGGCTTAAGTATTTTGTTTACGTTGATCATTGTGATCGCGTATAGTAGTGCATTGCAGCAACTCGTAAAGCAGCGTCAGATTTCAGAGATCAAGACCGATTTCATAAATAATATGACGCACGAGTTTAAAACACCTATTGCAACGATAAACCTTGCTTTAGATGCGATTAAAAATCCCAAGATCAGCAGTAATCCGGAGGCGTTAACGCGCTATATGGGAATGATCAGGGAAGAGAATAAGCGCATGCATGCTCAGGTAGAAAATGTGCTGCGTATTTCTAAACTGGAGAAGAACGAACTTGACATTAGAAAAGAGCGTCTGAGTTTACACGATATTATCGAGGATGCGATTACCCATATTGAGTTGATCGTAGAAGATCGTCAGGGATATATCAACACGCATTTGGGAGCGGTTAAAACTTCGGTATTAGCAAATGAATCCCATTTTACCAACGTGTTGGTTAATATTCTAGACAATGCGGTAAAGTATTCGTCTGACACGCCTAAAATTGATGTGTATACCGAAAACCTGAAGAATTTTATTCTGGTTAAGATCCGGGATCAGGGAGATGGGATGACTAAACAGGTTCAAAAGAAAATATTTGACAAGTTTTTTCGCGAGCATACCGGCGATATTCATAACGTTAAAGGACACGGTTTAGGTCTGGCGTATGCAAAACGAATTGTAGAAGACCATGCAGGTCAAATCTGGGTACAAAGCGACAAGGGTCGGGGAAGTACCTTCATAATTAAATTACCACTAATATCTTAAACATATGGAAACTGAAAACAAAAAAATCTTACTCGTAGAAGACGATCCAAACTTCGGAACTGTCCTCAAGGACTACCTTTCAATGAATGACTATGATGTAACTCATGCTAAGAATGGAATGGAAGGTTTTGAGAAGTTTAAAAAAGACGACTTTGATCTTTGTATTCTAGATGTGATGATGCCTTATAAGGACGGATTTACATTGGCTAAAGAAATACGCGAGAAAAACGAGGATGTGCCTATTATCTTCTTAACTGCAAAAGCGATGAAAGAAGATGTCTTAAAGGGATATAAAGTAGGAGCAGATGATTACCTAAATAAACCTTTTGATAGTGAGGTGTTGCTTATGAAAATTAAAGCAATCATGTTACGTAAGGCTACCGATTCAGTTGCAGATAGTAAGCAATTTGAATTCCAGATCGGGAATTTCTTTTTGAATTCTAAACTGCGCTTTTTAACTTATAAAGATGAAGAACCTAACAAACTTTCTCCTAAAGAAAACGAATTATTACGTCTTTTAGCATTGCACGAGAATGACTTGATGCCTCGTGAGTTAGCACTTACAAAAATATGGCGAGATGATAACTATTTTACTTCTCGTAGTATGGATGTTTACATCGCTAAATTGCGTAAATATTTAAAACGTGATGACACTGTAGAAATACTGAATATTCACGGTGAAGGTTTCCGTCTTGTAGTAAAGACCGAAGAAGAAAAATAAATAGTGGTAAAAAAAGTGCCTCTTTATTGAGGCACTTTTTCTTTTATTAGCGCCGCTAAAGGGTTTAATAAAATTTCCTATGGGTATAACGAAATGCCTAGAAATTAAAAGCTCGTTTCTAATAAAAGCTTCAAGAATTTACTCTGAGGTGATTAATCACTTTTACAATTTCTTCAAGGGGTGTATCGTATTCAAACCAGACGATAGATCCATCTTTACGATACCAGGTTAATTGGCGTTTTGCAAACCTTCTGGTATTCTTCTTTATCTCTTCAATTGCGGTTTCAAGATCAAAATCTTCAGCAAAATAGCTGAACAATTCACGGTACCCCACCGTTTGTAACGCATTCAACTCTTTTTTAGGATATAAGGCTTCAGCTTCTGCTATCAAGCCCTTTTTAATCATGAGATCAACCCTTCTATTGATGCGATCATAAATAAGTTGGCGATCAGCTTGCAAACCAATTTTTAAGGTTTTAAACGGACGCTTTATCGTATTCTTAGCTAAAAAGGAGGAGTAGGGTTTACCGGTTCCTATACAAATCTCAAGTGCCCGAACGAGGCGTTGCTTGTTATGCAGATCGATCTTTTCATAATGTTCAGGATCTAATGTTTGTAGCTGTCGCTGTAAGGCCTCAATGCCATCAGCTTCAAGTTGAGCGCGTAATGAAGCGCGAATTTCCGGATCTACATCGGGGAATTTATCCAATCCGTTGATGACTGCATCGACATACAGTCCAGATCCGCCTACCATAATCACAACATCGTGCTTTTTAAAAAGTTCTTCTAGCTTTTGAATCGCTTCCTGCTCAAAAAGCCCCACATTATACTCTTCCTCAATTGAAATATGCTGAATAAAATGATGTGTAGCTGCAGCAAGTTCTTCTTCATCAGGAACAGCAGTGCCAATAGTCATTTCCTTAAAAAACTGACGCGAATCTGCCGATAGGATTTCGGTATTGAAATAATTGGCCAGTTTGATTCCCAAGGCGGTTTTACCTATGGCCGTTGGGCCTACCACAGCGATAAGCAGTTTATTGGCACCGCTAGAGGGATTAATACTCTGGGACTTTCCCTGAGGTAGTTTACTCATAATGAAGACTATTTCCGCAATTGTGACAATACTTAGCGTGGTCTTGATGTTTTTTTGCACCGCAATTATGACAAACTTGTGTATTGAGGTGCAGTTTATTAGGCTCTGGTTCGGGTTGTCCTCCTTTGGCCATTTCTGCACTTACGATTCCTGTAGGAACTGCAATGATTCCATACCCCATTACCATAATTACGGTTGCGATAAATTGACCCAGCGCTGTTACCGGAGCAATATCTCCAAAACCAACTGTGGTTAAGGTCACGATACACCAATAAATACTTACAGGAATACTTTTAAAACCGTGTTCGGGACCTTCTACAATATACATAAGGGTTCCTGCGATCACCGACAAAATCATTACCGCAAAGAGGAACACCAGGATTTTAGGTCTGCTGTCTTTAAGGGCTTTTGCCAGTTTATTTCCTTCCCCAATGTAGCGCGTTACTTTAAGTATTCTAAAAACCCGTAGCAAACGCAAAGCACGAATGGTAAGCAAGGCATTGGTTCCCACGATAAAAAACGATAAATACAAAGGGATAGTCGAGATGAGATCGATCAATCCATAAAAGCTAAAAATATAGGAGGAAGGCTTTTTTATAGAAATCACTCTTAAAATATATTCAACAGTAAAAAAGATGGTGATGATCCATTCTCCTAAATAGAAATATTCACCATATTCTACTTGAAGTGGTGCTACACTTTCAAGCATAACCAGCACTATACTCAGGAAGATGAGAATAAGCAAAACAACATCAAAGGATTTTCCGGCAGGAGTATCTGCTTCATAGATTACTTCGTGAAGTTTTGTTTTCCAGGTATGTTTTTGAGGTTGTGTCAACAGACTTTCTAAATTATTTTTCTAATTCGGCCAATTCTAGGGTTTTGATGACCTTGCGTGTGCGTAAGTAACTTTGTATTAAATGCCGAGCATCACGATTGTCGTGCATCGGGGTGATGATACGTTCTAAGATCTCTAAGTTATTGATCTGAAAATTTAAATTATAAAAACCGTAGCCTTTAAACTGTCCTTCTTCAATCAAGATCACACTACGCTCGTCTACACTGCGCCCCCGATCAATGATCAAAAAGTTTTTATTTTCAAAACTATGCTTACTTATAAACTGCTGCACCCGCTCATTATACTGTTCTGGTGCTTCTTCCCCTACACAAGCGCCTTCACACTCCTTAATGGTATAATTGAAACAATTTCCATGGGTTTGATGCAGGCCCATTTTGCTTTGACACAGATTATATTCTGCAAGCATTTTCTCTAGATATTGTTTAGCAGAATGACTCGTTGCAAACGTAGTAATGCTTTCTGTATTAGGATTTGCCTTTTCTAATTTTAGATTGATGTAACCGGCATCGTCTATAAATTGCACCAATTGCGTTTTGAACTTTGTTCTTCGCAAGGCTCTGTTATGCCGGGGCTTAATGCCTTTGATCTCTTCGTTTTCCTTGAGCAAAGCCACAAGTTCGCTACCGGTCTCATCATAACTCACCGTTTCAACATCTTCCTGAATTTTCTTTGCTTTGCGATGGTCACTTGTAAAATGTTGGTTGACGCGTTTTTTGATGTTTTTACTTTTGCCAATATAGATCACAGTTCCGTTTGCGTTATGCATATAATATACGCCGGTCGTACTGGGTAAATCTGCAATAATATCCCGCAGTTTGGTATCTATTTGTTTACGTGGATTCAACTTAACCGCTTCCTGAATAATCGTTTTCTTAGAGTCTTTGGCAAGTAATAACTTAAAGAGTTTAACCGTAGCTAAGGCATCACCATTGGCACGATGCCGATTGGTAATCGGGATCCCTAAGTTTCTTACCAGCTTTCCTAAACTGTAACTTTCTTGCCCGGGGAGTAACTCTTGAGCGAGTTCTACGGTACACAAACTTTTGCGCTGGTAGTCATAGCCCAAGCGATCAAATTCCAGTTGTAAAATACGGTAATCAAATTGGGCATTATGTGCGACCACGATACAGTCTTGTGTGATCTCAATAATACGCTTGGCGACCTCATAAAACTTAGGTGCGTTGCGCAGCATCGCATTATTGATACCTGTAAGTCCTACCACAAAGGCCTGTATAGGCCGCTCAGGATTTACCAGACTGATGAATTGATCTACTACTTTATGTCCGTCAAATTTGTAGATAGCAACCTCGGTAACTCCCTCTTCATTATATTTTCCTCCGGTAGTTTCTAGATCGAGAATTGCATACATAGGCGGTGTAGCTCTAGTTTTATAATTAGTATTTAGTTGTAATTGCGGGCACCAAAGATCGCACTTCCCACACGTACCATAGTACTGCCGTGTTCCAGGGCAAGTTTATAATCACCACTCATTCCCATAGAAAGTACACTAAACGCATACTGCTCTTTAAAGGTATTGTAAATTTTCTCAAGTTGGGCAAATTCACGCTTAATCTGGGTTTCATCCTCAACAAAAGAAGCCATTCCCATGAGTCCCACAATATTTACATTAGGATAATTGGCGGCTTTATTTTCTTCCAGAAAAGTTTTAGCCTCTTCCGGCGGCATCCCAAACTTACTGTCCTCTTCGGCGATTTTTACCTGAAGCAATACATCGATCACACGCTCATTTTTCTTCGCTTCTTTATTGATCTCTTTAAAGAGTTTGAGACGGTCTGCACTGTGAATCAAACTCACATAAGGCGCCATATATTTGACCTTGTTGGTCTGTACGTGACCTATCATATGCCATTGAATATCTTTAGGAAGCGCTTCCCACTTATCGGTCATTTCCTGTATTTTGTTTTCACCAAAAATACGCTGACCGGCATCGTAAGCTTCTTGTAGATCTTCGTTGGGTTTGGTTTTAGAAACCGCTACGAGAGTGACGTCCTCCGGTAATTCGGATTTGAATTGTTTTAAGTTCTGCGTTATATCAGCCATAGATTACTGTGCTTTCACAATGACGTAAAGTTACGTATTTGTTACGGGCTATGCTAACTACAGAAACTCATAAATCGTAACCCCGCTGCGCAGTTTGGGTTGGATAAAGGTAGACTTTGGAGGCATCGTCAAACCTTCGTCAGAGATGTCTTTAATTTGTTGAACCGTAGCCGGAAACAAACCAAATGCCACGGCACATTTGCCTCGATCAACCTTTTCTTTTGCTCCAAACATATCATTTTTACCCTTACCATAGGCCAGGCGCGCATCTTGTCGCGGATCCTGAATCTTTAAAAGCGGATGGAGTACCAGATCATACAAGATCTGTGCGTCAAGGCCTTCTAAGGCATTTGTAAAATTGCGATACTGTTTGCGCAATTCTAAAGTATAAAAGTCACCGTCCAGATACATGCTGAAGTGATGCACTTTTGAAGGCTGAATATATTCCTCTCCGCGGTTTTCAATTTTAAAAATAGAATCGAGCTTGATCAGGAACCTATCTTTATCCATACCACAAAGATCGGTGATCATCCTGCTGAAGGAATGTATACGCAAATGCGACTCCGGAATAATGTAGGTCATAAAATACTTATGCGCCTCGCCCGGAGTTTCAGCGGCATCCAAATCATCTGAAAGCAGTGCAGACGAACTCGACCTGTGATGTCCGTCGGCGATATACAGCTCGGGCATATCGGCATAGATGGCCTTTATCTTTTCAACCAGGCGTTCTTCGGTTACCGGCCATAAATAATGGGTGTCACGATAGGTGGTGGTAAATTCGTACTCCGCTCGAGCACGCATCACTTCTTCAAAAATCGCATTCAGAGGTACAAAGTCTGGATGGGTGAGCAACACGGCTTCAGCATTAAAACCAGTCGTCTTTAAATAGTCTTTAAAGACCTCTTCCCGGGCTTGTATGGTATTTTCGTGGCGCTTGATATAATTGTTCTTATAGTCAGCAACACTTGCAGCACTTATGATCCCTGTAAAAGTTTCGTTGTCGCGGTTTACAATTTTATACACGTAAAACGCCGGAAGCGCTTCTTCAATAAAAACACCTTCTTCTTTAAACTCTAAATAACGGTTGCGCACCAGTTGAAAGCGCTCTTGCCCGCTCAATTCTTTGTGGTATTTGTACCCGGGATTTACAATATGTAAAAAGGAATATGGGTTATTGTCTAAACGGGCTTTACGCTCTGCTTTGGTATAGGTGTCATACGAGCGCGAAGCGATTAAACTCACTTTGTCGCGGGTAGGCCGTACGGCTCTGAAAGGAATGATCTTTGGCATTAAAACGTATTTTGCTGAAAGGCTTCAGCCCAAAGTTCCTTATAATTTTAATAAATATGCAACTTCAGCTTTTAAAGAATAAGGTTCTTGACCGAAGAAGAGCAATTTATCCCGCATAGCGTTCTTCACTTCGTCATAATTGCGCATATGAAAGTTACTGCAGCAGGCTACGCGTTTTCCATTCTGAATTAAATGCAGGTACTTTTTAGAATAATAGTCCATTTCAGTAAAGCCATCCACTTCGTTTAGATCAAACTTTTCCCTGTTACCAATCCCATAATACCTGCGTTTTTCAATTTGGTATTCTGAAAGGACGATCACATCTGCACGTTTTCTAAATTCTGTGAGTAAAAAATAGAGGCAGAACAACAAGCAACCCGTCATTCCAAATAAACTGAAGCCATCCAGAACTTTAAATTGTTCGGTGAGTACCCATACGCAGACCGCCATTAAAAAGATAAAGGCTGCAAAACAGAACACGCCCAGCCAGGCGATTTTTGACTTAACCACAGATTATTGAAATTGAGCGGATACCGTTTCTGCTTTTCTGCTTTCACTGTAATCGTAGAAGCCTTCACCTGATTTTACACCGAGTTTTCCGGCACGAACCATATTCACAAGTAGCGGACACGGAGCATACTTCGGATTTTTAAAGCCGTCATACATCACCTCAAGAATAGATAAACATACGTCCAGACCAATAAAGTCTGCCAACTGTAAAGGCCCCATAGGATGAGCCATTCCTAATTTCATCACCGTATCGATCTCTTGCACACCGGCAACGCCGTTGTATAAAGTTTCAATAGCTTCGTTAAGCATGGGCATCAGGATACGGTTGGCTACAAAGCCCGGATAATCATTCACAGGAACCGGAGTTTTACCCAATTGCTCGGCAAGTTTGGTTACCGTTGCTAAAGTTTCTTGCGAGGTACTGTACCCGCTGATGATCTCCACGAGTTTCATCACCGGCACCGGATTCATAAAATGCATCCCGATCACTTGTTCTGCGCGTTTGGTGGCCGCAGCGATCTGTGTGATCGAGATAGAAGAGGTGTTACTCGCCAATATGGTGTTGGGCTTGCAAAAGTTGTCTAGCTTTTCAAAGATATCGAGTTTGATCGCCAATTTTTCACTGGCTGCTTCCACTACAAGGTCGGCAGTACTCACACCTTCTTTTAGATCGGTGAGTAAGGCGATGTTTAAGAGGGTATCGTTTTTCTGAGCTTCGGTAAGTACTTCTTTAGCAACCTGACGGTCAAGGTTTTTAGTGACGGTTGCGATTCCCTTTTTTAAGGCTGCGTCAGATACATCGATCAGGTTTACTTTAAATCCGTTTTGAGCAAAGGTATGTGCGATGCCGTTCCCCATGGTTCCGGCACCAATTACTGCGATAGTTTTCATTGAGTGTATTTTTGGAATACCCAAATGAATTGCGGTATTCTCTGTTTTGTATTGATTTAATTCGTGTTATTGGCGCCGCCAAAGGGTTTAATACTCCGAGGCTTGCCTCGAAATTGAAAATTCGTTTTCACCCCATGCCTCATTGGCTTGCCCTGAGATAGTTTACTCGTGTTATCTCGGAAAACAAATCCGTGATTAGGGTAAACTTACGAATTTTTCAACGCTCCACGCTTCGGGTTTAGCGTTAAAAAGCGGTTTGGTCTTGGCCCAGGTCGTTTTGAAAAGGGCGCTGTGGCGGTAGGCTTCTAAGGCCTGTGCATCTTCCCAACAACTGTGCGTAAAAAAGATATTAGAAGCTTCGGTACCTTGTAATAATTCTAAAAACGCGCAGCCTTCTACCGCTCTGATCTTTTCCTTCACGCCATCAAATAGCGCTATAAATTCTGCTATATGCTCAGGATGAAATTCCATTTTCACAAAACGTACCAGCATCATGTTCGGTTTATAAATTATTCAAAAGTGATACTTACCGCATCGCGATAATCGAGACCAAATAGGGTAGAGGCACTTCCCACCGTCGAAGGATTGCTTTTGTAGATGGCGAGTTCGAGATAGCCCGAAGAATTGAACAGGGCGATCTTTTTACCGTCTTCTTCCCGTTTGTGTTTTTCTACCTCAAAATTGATGGCATCGCTGTACCGCTGATAGATCTTTTTAAAGCTCGCTTGCCGCGCCTGAATGGTAAAGTTGCGGCCTTTACGCACATCTTCAAAGAGGCGTCTGGTGATGTTAGTGATCACATTACCATAATTATCTACGTAGATCACATTACCTTTGATGCCTTTTTGATCGTTTTGAACCACCGGCATAATTCCCGTGAGCTCTTTGATCTCTTTGATGGGTTTGCCAATCACCCCCAGCGTACCACCACGCGCGATATGACAGGCCACCTGTACAAAGACATCCAGCTCTGTAAAATTGGTTTTAATACGGTCGTGAATGTTGATCTCAACCACTTCCTCAGGTACGATGGTGCGTGTGATCATAGACATGATGCCGTTGTTGGCACAAATAAAATACTGTCCTTCGAGTTTTACCGCAATGTGTTTGTTCTCGGGGTTCTGCTCAGAGTCGATCCCGATGATGTGTATGGTTCCATCAGGAAAGTTTTTATACGCATTTTGAATGATGTAGGCAGCTTCGGTAATGTGAAAGGGCGAGACATTGTGCGAGATATCAACAATCTTTGCATCAGCCATTTCACTATAAATGGCCCCTTTAACCGCGCCGGCAAAATGGTCTTTTAAGCCGAAATCTGTGGTTAAGGTGAGTATTGGCATAGGTGGTTTTGTTGATATTTTTAGGGAGGATAGTTACTAAATTTGGTTACATTTGTTAGAGCACAAAACTAAAGATAATTAACTAGTTTTTTTATAAAATTCTTCCGCTTTTGAACGAACTTATCATCGAACTTTCAGAGATCACACCAAGGGAATTCTTTGGTCAAAACAATGTGAACATAGAACTTCTTAAGAAGTACTTTCCCAAACTTAAATTGGTCGCCCGGGGCAATCATATTAAGGCCTACGGAGATGAAGATCTGCTGGAAGAGTTTGATAAACGCATCACCATGCTGCTCGAGCATTTTGCTAAATACAACAAGCTTGATGAGAATATGATCGAGCGTGTGCTTACCAGTGACAGCCGCGAAGATTATGAGACCTCCCCCCAAAGTGGAGAGATTCTCGTACACGGCGTTGGCGGAAAGCTCATCAAGGCCCAGACGGCCAACCAGCGCAAACTGGTTGATATGGCGCGCAAGAACGATATGGTGTTTGCCATTGGTCCTGCGGGAACCGGTAAAACCTATACCGGGGTTGCCCTTGCTGTAAAAGCCTTAAAGGAAAAACAAGTAAAACGCATCATTCTCACGCGTCCCGCAGTAGAAGCAGGTGAGAACCTGGGCTTTTTACCGGGAGACCTGAAAGAAAAATTAGATCCGTATATGCAACCGTTGTACGATGCGTTGCGTGATATGATCCCGCACGAGAAGTTGGAAAGCTTTATCGAGAAAGGCGTGATCCAGATCGCTCCTATGGCGTTTATGCGCGGGCGTACTTTAGACAATGCCTTTGTGATCCTTGATGAAGCGCAAAACACCACTCACGCGCAGATGAAGATGTTCTTGACCCGTATGGGGAAACACGCCAAATTCCTGATCACCGGTGACCCGGGACAGATCGATCTTCCGCGTCGCGTGATCAGCGGACTCAAAGAAGCGCTCTTAGTGCTTAAAGATGTAGATGGTGTAGGGATGATCTATCTGGATGATAAAGATGTGATACGTCACCGTCTTGTGAAGAAAGTGATCGCTGCCTACAAAGCCATAGAAAACCGAGATTAAACCTAGAATACATACCATGTCAAATAAAACCATAACGGATACGAATTATACTTTTCCGGGACAGACTCATGTTTATAAAGGTAAAGTGCGCGAAGTGTACAGCCTTGACAACGACCTACTCGTAATGATCGCTACAGACCGCCTGAGCGCGTTTGACGTAGTGATGCCTAAAGGAATCCCGTACAAGGGACAGATCCTCAACCAGATCGCAACTAAAATGATGCGCGATACCGAAGACCTTGTGCCCAACTGGCTGGCAGCGACGCCAGATCCTAATGTGGCGGTAGGGAAGAAGTGCGACCCTTTTAAAGTGGAGATGGTGATTCGTGGCTATATGAGCGGGCACGCGGCACGCGAATATAAAGCCGGAAAGCGTATGCTGTGCGGGGTACCGCTACCGCAAGGTATGAAAGAGAACGATAAGTTTCCGCAGCCTATTATCACTCCGGCGACTAAAGCCGAAATGGGTGATCACGATGAGGATATCTCTAAAGAAGATATTCTTAAACGCGGAATTGTCTCTGCGGAAGACTATGCGGTATTAGAAGATTATACCCGGAAGCTTTTTCAGCGTGGGACAGAGATCGCTGCCGAGCGCGGACTCATCCTTGTAGATACCAAATATGAGTTTGGTAAAACTGCTGATGGGGAGATCGTACTTATCGACGAGATCCATACGCCAGATTCGTCACGCTACTTTTATGCAGACGGTTATGCCGAGCGTCAGGAAAAAGGGGAAGCACAAAAGCAATTGTCTAAAGAGTTTGTGCGCCAATGGCTCATAAGCAACGGTTTTCAGGGCTTAGAAGGGCAAACCTTGCCGGAGATGACCGATGCGTACATCGAGACCGTTTCTGAGCGTTATATCGAGTTGTATGAGAACATCACTGGCGAAACTTTTGTAAAGGCAGACCTTTCGGATATTGACAAGCGTATTGAAACCAATGTGTTGAACTACCTGAACGCATAAGCTTGAGAGC
>TARA_R100000306_G_scaffold62400_1_pt1 | contig 23652 bp, 36 predicted proteins | sample TARA_R100000306 | Tara Oceans TARA_R100000306 (sample SAMEA2620824) | marine metagenome | biome: marine biome (ENVO:00000447); feature: mesopelagic zone (ENVO:00000213); material: "saline water (ENVO:00002010), including plankton (ENVO:xxxxxxxx)" | depth 1000 m | reverse complement strand
GACTCTGTGGCGGGCCGGCTCACCAGTCTGAAAGCGATGCAGATCCAGGTGCTGCAGGGCAAGCTGACCCTCGTACCCGACTCGGACTGAACCACCATGCCTTCATACCTCAGCGCCCTGCTGGCAGTGGCTATCGTCTTGCTTGCAGCCTGTAGCAGCTTGCCCGAGCGAGACCGTACGAAGAGCGTCCTGGTACTGCCACTCGTCAGCGCCAACGAATCGTTCAGTGGTTGGGGCGGTCGCTACGAGCTGGAACTCACGGAGTATTCCCTGTCGATGAACGATTGGCAGAAGCTGGCCGAACCGATCATCGTCGACCTGAACGCCGACAGCTATCAGCTCATCACCTCGATTCCACCGGGGCGCTACATCATCACAGGCATCACCCGCCAGGTGGACCCGCATTTACGTTCTACGGGGGAGCGTCAGTCTTCCTTCGTCACCAGCACGCCCTTCGTATTGCGCAAGGGTGAGGTGACCGTACTGGGGCAGGAGCTGTTCATCAGTCAGTCACAGAAAAGCGCGGTGATCTACGCCGAGTTCGCCTTTCGGCCGCTGCGCCCCTACCGTCTCCAGGAAATCGAAGACTCGCTGGAGCTCAGGCAGCAGAATGACTGGGACTACGAGCCAGCTCACTGACCCAGTGCCCGAGCAGCGCGATGGCATGTTCCCGTTCGCGGCTCCAGCCCTGTGCATAGCTCAGGCGCATGCAGTTTCTGTAGTGTCCTGATACCGAGAACATTTCGCCGGGCGCGAAGAGAATGCCGTGATCATGCGCTTTATGGTAGAGCGCGGTGGCGTCGATGATCTTCGGCAGCTCCAACCAGGCGACAAGCCCACCCTGCGGCTTGGACATTCTGGTGGCTGACGGGAAATGCTCGTTTACCAGCTCTGTTAGTCTATCGAAGCGATGACGATAGGTTTCCCGCGCCAGCCGGAGGTGCTTGTCGAATGCGCCCTGCGAAAGAATTTCAGTCATGACCAGTTGCGGCAACGACGGACTCGCAATTGAGTTGACGAACTTCTGATGGGTGATCTGATCCAGATAACGGCCAGGCATGACCCAACCGAGTCGCAACTGCGGATCCACCGTTTTTGACAATGACGAGCACAACAACACGCGCCCACCCTCATCGTAGGCCTTGATGGCTTTTGGGCGAATCTCGCCGAACTGCAGTTCACCATAGATGTCATCCTCAACCAGCGCGACATCATGTCTCTCCAGCAAAGCTACCAGCTCCCGCTTATGCTCATCCGGCATGAGCGTGCCCATCGGATTGGAAAAGGTGCCCACGGTCATGACGGCCTTCACCGGCCACTCATGCAAGGCGAGCTTCAAGGCTTCCAGGCTCATGCCAGTCTGCGGATGAGATGGAATCTCCATTGCACGCAGGCCATAAGCCTGAATGAGCTGCAGCAGGCCGTAATACGCAGGGGATTCGACCGCCACGATATCACCAGGCTTGGTCAGCACCTGCAGGCACAGGGCCATCGCATTCTGACAGCCAGCAGTGGTGATGATCTCGTCTGGCGAAACGAACACACCTGCGTCGATGGCGCGCCGTGCGATCTGCTGCCTGAATGCCGGCAGGCCTTCAGGGGCATCATAGCCGTTGCCCAGATAGCCGCGTTGGCGGGCGATTCTCGTGTAGGTCTTTTTCAGCTGCCCCACGATTGGAAAATCGAGGTTGGGTATGGCCGAACTCATGGTCAGCCCGTTACGGGCGGCCGCATCTCGCTGAACCTGCATGATGAGTTGGGAAATGTTGGCCGGGCGTGGCTTCGGCAGGCTGCGAATCTGTGTCGGCTGCTTGAGCTTGTCTTCAGTGGCTCGCAGTACGTAATAGCCAGACTTCGGTCGCGATTCGATGAGGCCACGGCTCTCGAGCAGGGTATAGGCGCTGTTGACGGTGGCAATGCTGACTTGCTGCTGTTTCGCAAGCACTCGCACCGATGGCAACTTATCTCCAACGTCGAAAAGGCCGTGGCGAATCTGGTCGCGGACGTGTTCAGCAATCTTCGAGTAGAGGTTGGATTCCATAACAGATTCACCGTGGCACGTGCATACCGGTACAGTTATACATCAGACCGATACAGATGGTCAGAAGATGACCAGCACAGTTTACACGCTTAACAATCTGTACCGGTCACAATATCGTTACTCTACATCTGTTACGAATCAATTGACAGGTCTATCCTTGATCTACGGTTCACTAACAGAGGAGATCCAGACATGCCACGTATACGACGCTTGATTCCACACTTCACTACCCTTCGTCACTGGGTCCAGACTCAGCGTAGCCGGAGAGAGCTGGCCAGGTTGCCTGAGCACCTGCTCAATGACATCGGTATCGACGCGCTGGCGCGAAAGCACGAATTGTCCAAGCCGTTCTGGGTCGATTGATCCGATGACGGAGACACTGCTGGCGATCGTGTTGTTTGCGATAACAATGACGGGGACACCAGGCCCCAACAACATCATGATCATGACCTCAGGCCTCAACTACGGCATCCGCCGTTCACTGCCGCACTTCTTCGGTATCTGTATTGGTACGGCAGTGCTTGTGTTTTCAGTGGGCATGGGGCTTGGCGCCCTGTTCTCGGAATATGCCTGGCTTCATACCGGCGTGAAGATTCTCGGCGTCGGCTATCTGCTGTTCCTGGCGTGGAAAATCGCCAATGCGGCTGCGCCAGTACGGCCTGATGCCGAGGCGGACGTCGTCACGCTAGGTACACCGCTCACCTTCTTTCAGGCGGTACTGTTCCAGTGGGTCAATCCCAAGGCCTGGATCATTTCGATCGGGGCGATAGCAGCCTTCACGACGGGTGATCAGTCACTATTCGTGCAGGTCGCGGTCATTGCCACTGTCATGCTGGTCTGTGCGCATCCCTGCGTGGCGATCTGGCTGGTTTTCGGGTACTCGCTACGCAAGCTGTTGGCAGACCCTGTGAAGCGCAGAATGTTCAACTGGACCATGGCAGTCTTGCTCGTGGCGTCGGTAATCACTATCGTATAGGGCATGACAACGCCCACCTCAAAAACGATTGCACAACGCGCTGATGGCTTACCAAAGGAAGCTATCAGCGTACTCGCCTTCTGGTTCGACGAACTTACCGAGAAAGACTGGTTCAAGAAGAGCAAGCAACTCGACGACAACATTCGCAAGCGCTTTGGTGCGCTGCACGAGCAGGCGCGGCGATGTGAGTGCTGGCACTGGCGAGAGGCCGGCAATGCCGAACTGAATGCCTTGGGACGATTGGCCGAAATCATTCTGCTCGACCAGTTCGCCAGGAACCTGTATCGCGATTCTCCCCACGCCTTTGACGCTGACCCATTGGCGCTCGCCCTTGCCCAGCAGGCTGTTCAGCAGCAGGCGGACCAGCAACTTGAGCCTCAGCTGCGTAGCTTCCTCTACATGCCGTACATGCATAGCGAGTCTGCGGTCATTCACGAAGAGGCCATGCGGCTATTCGCCCAGCCTGGGCTTGAGTACAACTTCAAGTTTGAGCAGCGCCACAAGGACATCATCGATCGATTTGGGCGCTATCCGCATCGGAACGAGGTGTTGGAGCGCGAGTCGACAGCAGAAGAGCAGGCCTTTCTGGAGACACCCGGATCTTCGTTCTAGCGTCACGGACTTACCGATTATCCAGCGGCGAGCAGTCCCGCCTCGCGCCGAACCGCGTCCATAATGCGCTGATTGGCCAAGGTGCGCTCATGAGTCATCAGCTCGCTTTCGAGTTTCCCCGTTGCGATGCGATTGACCACATGACGGATCTGATACTCAAAGCCGTTGAGCTCGAAGGGGCAATCTACCGTCTGCACGCTGCCGTCCGCACCTATCAGACTGATCTTTTCCGCTTCCCAAAAATTACTGGGTAAGACGATTCGACCCCTGCTCCCCTGAACGATCAGATCGTTGTCGTATTTGTTCTCAAAGCTGCAGAGCAAGTGGCTGACTTTGCGGTTGGGGTAATGCAGCTGGATGGCACAAGTTTCATCGACCCCGGTCGCGCCGAGCCGGACCTGGGACACGATCTTCTCCGGATAGGCCTGCATGAACCACTGCGAGGTGGCGACGGTATAGATGCCCATATCGAGTAAAACGCCGCCAGCCAGACCGGGACTCAACAGGCGGTCGTCAGTGTTACGCGGCACAACAAAGCCAAAGGAGGATGTCAGAGTGCGAACCTCACCGATCGCTTCCGCTACCAACCACTTGGCGGCCTGCTCGCAGACCGGCAGGAACAATGTCCACATCGACTCCATCACAAACACGCCCTTTGCCCTCGCAGCAGCGAACAGGCGCTCTGAATCGGCAGCGGTGACCGTGAGGGGCTTTTCGACCAGAAGATGTTTGCCGCAGGCTATCGCCGCCAGCGCCTGTTCGAGATGAAAGTTATGCAAGGTGGCAATATAGATCCCATCGAGACTGTCATCCTGGTAGAGCTTTTCATACTCGTCGTAGGCGGTTTCGATATGATATTTTTCAGCAAACGCGCGACTACGCTCAGCATTTCGGCTGGCGACGGCCTTCAGCGTACCAACGCCTTCGGCTTGCATCGCCTGAGCGAACTTCTCGGCTATCCGCCCTGGGCCTATGAGGCCCCAATTGAAAGTCAAAGCTGGTACTCCGTTGGAAGGATTTAGCTCAGCACGCCGCCAGACTGCTGGATCCGGCGAGGCGCCTGGGGTTTCGTTCTAGAACTATGGACTGACGACACTGACCTGGCGGCTTGCCTAGCCTTGGGTCACCTCACCGGCAATATCGGAAAAGTTGCGATTCATCAGGTCGGTGTGCTTGATGAACACATACAACGGATCAGCGTCGTTGATGTTCAGATTCATCTGCGAGTTCGACTGCAGCTGGAATAGCAAACGCCACTGATCCACCTCGTCGGCAATCATCTCTCGATTCGACGTCAACCATTCCACCCCTTCTCTCATCCCCTGGTAGTTTTTCACGAGCTGCTCGTTGTTCTGCCATTTCTCGATATCGGCCTCATATTCCTCCATCGAGTCCCAGTAGTCGCAATCATCCAGATGACGCTTTCCCAGCTGCGAGAGCGCGACCTGGCGGTATAGATTTTTACGTTCGTCACCCGCGTTAGCAAATCCCAGTAGCTGACCGATCTGACCTTCACGATTCAGGTCACAGTCCAAATCGAACCGGCGTGAATCACCATCTTCACCATCGATTTCGCGCACGTTTTCCTCGATGTGCTGGCGAAACTGTTTACGATAATTTGCGAGCGACACTGCTGGCACCGCCCGGATCCGCTGGGGAATCAGGTCGACCAGATACTCATCGAGTAGTGAGTCAGGATCAGGCGATTGCGTTCGAGACAGGGTCTCCAGAGCGCCCTCAAAATAACGGGCCTCAAGATCAACTGGCCAGGCTGCGCAGTCCATGTCACGCACGAACAGATACAGAATGCCATGCGACGGTAGCCCGGTCTCACTTGCGAGCGGCGGCAACTCGGCAAAGTTTATCTGCGCGATGAAATTGCAGAACCTTTCCTCGCCGTCGTAGTCGACACTCGGCCATCTTATATCGCTCGGTAGGTCTGGGTCCCCTCCAAAGCGTGTATTGCCTATGGTCGAGTAATCGTCATTGCCTTCTGCGATCAAGGCGTAGCACTCTGTGGCGTTTTTCCGTATTTCTTCAGCGACGCATTGCAGGTTTCTTTTGGTGACTGCGTGGTCGAGCTCTGCGATTAATTCTGGGGACATATGGGACATCGATTCATCTCAGCGAAGGCCGCGGTAAGCGACTGGCGTTTGTAGGGAGAAAACATACATGCGAGAACAACTGCTCTGCTCAATTCAGAACGATTTGCGTAGTCGCGAGATCACACACCTCGGTTTCGTTCAGACACACCTTGTAAATGATGTTGGCAGTTTTCGGGACTATATTCAGGAAATCAGATAGATCGATTCTTTTGTCCTTGAATCCGACTGGATGATCCAGAGGCAAACTAAGACAACTGAGGCTCAAGCCGCTTTCGTAGTCACACCGGAAGCTGGCGTACTGACTGCAAGCATACTCCTGGTTACCGGATGATGGGGCCAGGCACTCCATGGAAAACAGCAGCTTGTCATCCGGTTCAAGGGTGTCGTTTTCGCTGAGATAGACTTCACTATCGTAAATGAATGAGCCTTCAGCGGGACTACCGTCGGCAGTATAACCATAGGCCTCCCACCAGACACTTAGAGTATGCCCCACATCGAATTCACGCTCTGGCATTCCAGTCCCAATGTTCGCAGTCTCAGGCTCCAAAGGTGCGCCTGTGAATCGGATCTCGACTGGCCCAGTTGATGTGTTTTGCGGAGTCCTGGGCACCTCGTTGGGTGCTTTTGGACCACTTGATCCACCGCCGCCTCCACAGCTGGCCAGTACCAGCGCTGAAAATACACAACAGATATAAGCTCTACTCATTCTAATCCCTCCGTGTTTGATAATTTTCTGACGGACTGATTAGACATTTACTGAGTATTTAAGATCTCGTGCCTCATCCCCGGTCATGCCCCGGAATCCCCAGCAGTGAGCGGGTTGCTCTTTTATAGTTATCTCGACATCTGTGGGTGAGATGCCGAGGTCTGACTCGATCTTGCTGAACAAGGCCTTGATCAGGGCCTTTTGGGTCTCCGCAGCGCGGCCCTGCATCATGTTGATCTCAATGACGGTATAGGCGGGCGTTCTGCCGCCGGGATAGAAGAAATCCTCAGCGTCCATGGGGATGAGACGATGAGCCCGCTTGTCCTCCGGCATGCCAAGAATAGACTGCATGCAGTCGTGAATGACCTGGGAGAGTCGGGCTTTGATTGGGTTCAGGTATTCCCTGATTCCGTAGATGACTATCACGATGCCTCCTGCAATGTGTGTGTAGTCCGGCACAGTTGGAAACTGTGGCGTAGCGCAAATTGTGTGTCGTTTTCGTTGTAATGGCTAGGGAAGTGCCAGGAGAATCAGAATGCTCATGATGAACATGCACAGCACGCCGACGGTATACGCCAGCGTTCGCCAAGGCTGCAAACCCATCAGATAACTCAAGGTATGCAAATAGCGGGCTCCGGTGAAACCCATGAAGAGCCAGATGGCCATATCCGGGGAGGCGCCAACCCAAATATAAGCGACGCCCAGTGCGAGAAAAATGGGAATGTTCTCGAGGTCATTCAGCCAGGCTTTCGCCGCTCTCTGCACTTGCGGCAACTCGTCTTCGGCGACCTTTCGACCGACCAGGGCTGCATCTTCGGGCGTCTTGAAGGTCAGCTTCGTGATCCGATGAAACCCCTGGTAGGCAGAGATCGCGAACATCTTGAAGAACAGCAGCACTGTGGCGACTGCGTACCAGTATTGTGCCTGATCCATGTTATTTCCTTCCACGCTTGTCAGTTCTCAAGATGCAGGACCATGAAAACACTGTTTGGGTCTTCTTCGTAGGGCCCGAATGGCCCGCAATAGGCGAAGCCATGCTTCAGGTAAAGGTTTCGGGCAGGTTGGAAGAATGCCATCGAGCCGGTTTCAAGCATGAGGGCTCGGTAGCGCCTGTTCTTCGCTACCTCAACTAAATGCCTGAGCAGTTTGGAGCCGATACTGGTACCTCGTGCAGACGCATGCACTCTCATCGATTTCACTTCACCGTGAAATGGATCAATTTCCTTGAGCGCTCCGCAGGCTACCAGCTCAGCACCGCTATAGACCGTCCAGAAAGAGATTTCTGGCGCCCGCAATCCCTCAATATCCAGCGCATGCTTGCTCTCTGGCGGCGACGTAGCCTTCATATCTTCGATATGCTGCTGGAGAAATTCGGCTATTGCCCGGCCTTGCAGATTGTCGAGTTGTATTTCCATATGTCGTCTCCAGACAATGACACTGCGGACGAAATATCTGCCACAGGAGATGGTCCCTCAATCTGCGGACTGCGAATCCGCCGCCTTCGGCGTGCTGAATGCCTTGCTGTAGAAACCGGATGGATCGAAGCAGCAGACTCTGCGCTGACCTGAGGCGAGCTTGTCGCATGCTTCAGCAATACGCTTCGCACGTGTCTTCGCCTGCTTCGCGGAAGTCATCCAGTGGATCCAGTCCAGGCGGGCCAGGGTCGTGGTGCTGTTCCACACCAGTTGTGCTTCCGGGTTCGCCTGAAGAGCACTGCTGAAGTCGTCAGGCATTGCGGGGTCCGGCTCCTCGTCCAGAGGCATCAACTCGACGGCTACGAGAGCACCGAAGTTCGCCCCTGCGGCTTCACGCAACTGAGCGTTCACTTTGAGCCAATGACTCAACTGCCCGTCAGGTTCGAGTGTCTCCCGGAAAGCGGCGCCGTTGAGCGTGCCGTCCACAGTAATTCGGCCTCGTCTCGGTAGACAGTCGCTCGCGCTCTTGGGCACGAGCAGGAACCCCCAGTTTTCTTCTGCACCAGTCTCCTTCGGACGCTGGAGGTCCGCCGTGAATGCGGCATTGTTTTCGGTCATTCGATGTCACCCCCTTTGCTGCACTCCCGCCCTCAGCTCTGATTGAGGCCAAGCTCTTTCTGTAACTTCTTGCTCAAACCCAGGGAGACGATGCGGTGAGACTCCTTCAGATAATACTCGAGTTCGCCTTTTTCCAGGCAGGTCCGGTCATACTGTTGTATCCACTTCAGCCCTCGCGAGGCGAGGTATGGTGCAGGCCTGAAACCGGGCTTGCTACTTAGAAAATGGAAGTCGAGATCAGAAGTCTTAAACGTGTAGGCAGGCTGGTCAGATTTATCCCAGCCACCAATCGCAAATACCTTGGCGCCGACTTTCCATACATCAGAGCCGCCCCATTGAACGACGTGGGTGGTGGCGGGAAGAGAGCGGCAAAGCGCGTTGAAATCTTCGTAGGTCATGCTGATCTCTTCTCCAGCCACTCGTTAGTTCTGATTCTCGCCGGTTATTCTTTCCACTGCGTTCTTCGATATGATTTCCAACTACGTGAAAGCAGAGTGCTTCGATAAATATCACTCCAGGTATCGGGCAAAGAAGCTGGGCGCCTGCGCCCTCTTACCTTTATTGGAATGGCAGCTTCGTTGCAACGTGCAGCATAGTACTGCGTCATTTCATTTTTCGTATGAGGGTCTCGAAAATATTTCGAGTAGCTCATGTCGACCTCCATTAGCTATGAATCACTAATGGAAACCAGATCCTTTCCTTGCCAGAAGGTTTCTATAATTCACGATACTTTTTCAACCTGCGTTCGTTGAGTCAATTCGCTCAGCCGGACTCGCTGCTGACCCGACTCATCGAAGTTATCTGGCGACAGCCATTGTGAAAACGCTTGTAGTAGAGCCGGCCATTCGGTGTCGATTACGGAGAACCACGCGGTATCCCGGCTACGGTCTTTGTACACTGTAGCTTGCCGGAAAGTGCCCTCATACGTGAAGCCGAGGCGTTGAGCGGCGGCACGCGAAGGGGCATTCAAGGCATCGCACTTCCACTCATAGCGCCGATAGCCAAGCTCGAACGCCCTTTTCATCATCAGGAACATGGCCTCCGTAGCGACAGGACTCCGCTTGAGCCGCTCTGAGAAATGGAGGTGACCAACTTCGATTGAGCCACTCGCTGGCATGATCCGCAGATAGCTCGCAACGCCGACAGCTTGCCCATCCGATTTTTGCACGATTGTGAAGAACAGAGGATCATCGCCCTGGCTCATAGTCTGCAGCCAGGCCTTATAACTTTCGAAGGACACAAAGGGACCGTAGGAAAGATAGGTCCAGCTCCTCCCATCTTGGTCCTGCATGTTCGCGGCGTACAGTTCTTCGGCATGGCGCTCCGGAGCAAGCGGCTCCAGACGGCAGAAGTTACCATCCATCAGTTCAAGCAATGGGCGCGTAGGCTCTTCCCAATTTGCGAGCGACTCCCCGACAGGCTGGCCGAAATCATTGAAACACTGGGTCATGTTATTCCTTATATCTAACGCTGAGAAAAGCTGCGTCAATCTGTAAGCGTTCGATATTCGTATGCCACAAACTGTTGCGAGCTATGCTGACTTCGCTTCAACCTTGTTGATGGTACCTTGAGCAACCGCAACGGTGCGTTCGCCATCGTCACCAACTGCAATTACCGTGCATTGGCAAACGGCCTGACTCCTTCCCGAAGATACGACTGTTGCCTTGGCGACGAGTCTCTTCCCAATCGCAGGACGCAGGTAATTGATCTTGTACTCTGAGGTGACTGAATCGCCCAGGACCGAGCCTCCCGCAAAAGTCAGTGCGTTGTCTGCGAGGTAACTGACGACGCCACCATGAACGAAGCCATGCTGCTGCTTTAACTCTTCTCTGATCAGTAGCGTGAGAACAGCAGTTCCGGGTTCGAACGTTTCAAGCTGAGTACCCAGAAGGGCGCTGAAAGGCTGGCTCGTCAATACCGTTCGACCAAACTCGAATAAGTCACTCATCGTCTATTTCCTTTAGGGTACATCACCGCGCTTACTCCAGATGACAAGGGCCACCCCGCCCAATATAGCAACCGATGCGATTCCCAGTCGCACTGTGATTGGCTCAGCCAGGAATACCACGCCGCCAATAGCAGCCAGTACCGGAACAGATAATTGAACTGTCGCTGCTGTGACCGCTCTCAGGTGCGGCAAAACGGCATACCAAATCGCGTATCCGGCACCAGATGCTAATGCGCCTGACGCGACGGCGAACCCGACGCCCGACCACTCAGCCTCGATGTCCTGAATGAATAGCACACTCAACACAGCAGCCATTGGCACCGCGCGGACAAAGTTGCCCATTGTTATGAATGTAGGATTTCCTATCCCCCGACCGCGCAGGGAATATACACCCCAGGCAATGCCGGCCATGAGCATGAGAATGGAGCCCAACAGGGGCGGCGCCTGAAGTCCCGGGAGCATTAAAATCAACAGTCCCGCGACGGCCAGCAGTGCGCCCATGACTTGTCGTGATGTCAGTTTTTCACCCAGCCAGAGCCCGTAGCCGATCATGGTGGCTTGCACCGCGCCGAATAGTAGCAAGGCCCCTGTTGCTGCTGACAGACTCACATAGGCGAAGGAAAAACTCGCCGCATAGACGAATAGGGCGGATGCTGACGACCAGCTCCCACCTACGGTGACGGACCGTCGCTTCCAGCTTACCAGGGCGACCAGCATGACTGCACCCGAGGTCAAACGCACCAATGTGAAGGTCGCAGCGTCAATCAAGCCATCGGCCAAAGCCAGCCGGCAAAGCAGCGAGTTACCAGCAAACGCCAGCATTGCCACAAATGTGGTGAGTTGCAGCACCTTCCCTCGCCTCCTGTGTGATGCCGACCTTACGCGAAGTCAGATGGTTCAACCATCCACGGGATCGATTGGCGTGTCCAGTAATAGCTGATAAAAGGAAAGATCCAGCCAACGTCCGAATTTGAACCCCGCGTGCTTTATCGTGCCTGCATGTTGGAATCCAAGTTTCAGGTGAAGCGCCACACTAGCCTGATTGGCAGCATCTATCCCGCCAACTATGACGTGGTAATTCTGTTGTTTTGCTTCCTCGATCAGCTGCTTCATGAGTAGGCTAGCCAAACCCATTCCACGGCACTCCTCCCGAATATACACGGAATGCTCAACAGAATATTTGTAAGCTGGCCAGTTGCGGAACGCACCGAAGCTGGCAAATCCGAGCAAGCGTCCTTTGTCGTTGAAGGCGCCTAGAACGGGATAACTACAAGCTTCCTTGGTAGCAAACCAGGGCACCATACTTTCTGCTTCGCGAGGTCGATAGTCATACAGGGCAGTGGACGTGGCAATTGTCTGGTTCAAGATCTCCAGAATCTGATCGGCAGAATTCTCGTAGGAACATTTCTTTATATGCATCCGCGCACCTTACGGCTACCGCTTGCACAGAGTGGCAGGACCCGGGGAAGTTTCTGAGGCAAGCTGCTAGGCCATTCCAATATAGTCTGGTGTATTTCGTATTCTTTCAATCCATGCTGAGACAGACGGATAGCCACGTAAGTCGAAACCGCCCTCGTGGGCAACGTGCGTATACCCGTAAAGACTGATATCAGCTGTTGTCAGCAAACTTCCAGCCAGATAGGGCGACTTCTCAAGCTGCTTCTCCATAACCGATAAAGCCTTATGCCCACCTGCCTGCAGCGATTCGTACTCCGCCCTTCGCTCCGTCGGCATACCGAGGTACTTCGCGATAAATCGAGCTACCGCAATGAAAGGTTCATGACTGTACTGCTCGAAAAATTGCCACTGCTGGACCTTTGCTAGTTGAAACAGCTCAGTGGGTATCAACTCGCTATCCGCCGCCAAGAAGTTGAGAATGGCATTGGACTCTGAAAGCAGTCTCCCATCCTCTAGCTCCAGAAGGGGGATCTTGCCGTTAGGATTCTTCTGTAAGAATTCAGGTTTCGAGGTGTCACCCGCGAGGATGTCGATGTGGATCCACTCATGCTCAATACGCAGCAGCGAACATAGCAATCTGATTTTGTAGCAATTTCCGGACTGAATATCGCCGTATATTTTCACGAGCACCCCTGTAGGCATCAAATATCGAATCTGCTTTGGTGAAGCACATCCAGTGGCTGGTTGGTCGAGCAACTGCAGAACTCTACGCCTTTCCTATTGGTGCGCCAACGCATAATCGATAGCCGCACATACCGCGATGGCTTGCGCGGTATTGCATTGCTCTGGCGTCGCTAAAGGACTGTCTGGATAGACCTCGGTGGTGGTCCTAAAGGGAGCGCTGGTGATACTGGCGCAGAGGCCCAACTGCTTGAGCGGATACAGGATGACGCCTCGCGCCACTTCAGGTAAGCCGATAATTTCACCGTTATTATCAGCAGGCGCGATATGAGTCACCTGCTCCACGGCCTCGATTATCGCCTGCTGGAATGCTGGCTGAGGGTTCTCGCTATCACCCACCAGATAGAAGCCATCGGGAATACTACCGGGTTCGAAGGGTTTGCCATCACGGGCAGCCAGGGCGGGGCGAAATTCGGTTTCGTCAGTATCAGTGGTTTCGTGCAGGTCGATATGCATCAGAGCTCGTTCGCGTAAGGGCGCCACCAGTCGCATGAGCGCTGCGGACTCTTCAGCTGACTCCTCCGGAGAAAGTCCTGCCCGAAACGAACGGTTCGGGTCGATGGCATTCGGGTTCCAGCGATGGATGCGCTCGTAGGACCAGGGGCTGACGCAGGGGGCTACGAGCAGGTTGATGCGACCACAGTAAGCTTCCGCATGCCGATCGATGAACTGCAGCGCGCCATGCACACCGCTGGTTTCATAGCCGTGTACGCCGCCGGTGATGAGCATGACCGGAAGGTCATCACGCCAGTCACGGCTCCGGATCGCCATCAGCGGATAAGTCTCGTGATCGTAGTTGAGACGGCCGTACTCTTCCACCTCGAAGCGAGGACTCATGCGCTCGATGACGCTGAGCACCTCGGATTCGTAGCTGCGTTGACGGGTCTGTTTCGATAGCCAAGTAGCGCGTTCCGAGTCGCGCCAGGGGGTGCCGGGGGTGCCGATTGGGTAGGGTGTGAAGGCCATGCGCATTGGTCGTTTTTTCTCCGTTGTTAGCCGCTTCAGATGAGCATTTCAGTAGCTGTCGATAGACCCACGACCGTCGAAGAATTTGGCGCTTTTAACCCCGAAACAGGCACGCTGGTACTATTTGACTACGGAACGGACGAGAATCATAATGAAACCAATTTGCAACCATGGATTCGAGCTATGCCTGCAATCACAGTAAAAAATATCCCTGATGACCTTTATATTCAGCTGAAGCGATCTGCTGAAGCTCACCATAGAAGCATAAATAGCGAACTTATCGTATGCCTGGAAAAAGTACTGACGCCCCAGAAGATGAGCAAGGATATATTACTCTCTTCCGCTCGCTCAATCCGCGACAGGCTCAGTCACCTTAAAGTCACTGAGAAAGCGCTCAACCGTGCCAAGAATTCGGGTAGAGAATGATTGTCGCTGATACGAATACCATTGCTTACCTTTACCTGCCCTCTGACTACAGTGATGATGTCGAAGCAGTCTTGCTCAAAGATCCGCAGTGGATAGCCCCCTTCCTATGGCGTAGTGAGTTACGAAATATACTAACGTTATATCTGCGCAAAAAATTGATAACAATGTCCGATGCAGCTGACATTCAGCAACAGGCGGAAGCGCTTTTAATCGACAACGAATATCAAGTCAGTTCTCTGGAAGTTCTTCAAACAGCACACGAATTTGGCTGCTCAGCGTATGACGCGGAGTTCATTGTTTTAGCCAGGGACACCAACTGCCAACTCGTTACAGCAGACAAGAAAATATTAAAGGCCTTTCCAGAAATCGCGACGTCTGCACGCAACTTCGTTGCTTCAGGGTTCTAGCAACTGGTTCCTTCATTGGGTTCAGTAGCGCATACGCACGCTCATTTCACCGATTTCTCCATAGGGTAGCCCAAGAGGCCACACCATGATGTTGGAGGACCAGATGAAACGAAGCCATTACGCTCGTAGAACGCACGCGCCACTGCCGTACTCTCAAGGAAGAAGTTTGGTACGCCTAGCCGTTTTCCAGTCTCAATCATCGAGTTCAGCAAGGCCTTACCGACACCCTGATGTACGACTTCAGGCAGTACGTAGCAAAGCAGAATCTCTCCCTCACAGTGCAGAAGCCCGACACCGACAATGCTGCCGTCGAAGACAGCAACTTTGCCCTCCAGTTCAGAGGCAGTAAACCAGGACGACAGGTTTTCACGGGTCTTGTTCGCCAGCCACTGTTCGATAAGCGCTCGTTCTGCACGGTGATCTGCCTGGCATAGTTCTATGATCGATCTATGTAGAACCATGCATGCCTCGGCAGCATCATCCTTTTTAGCTGTGCGTGTGGTGATAGTTTGGGGCTGTGAATCCATAGGCAAATGCTTCTTATGCGCCCGCTGTGCGCGGCGTTCTGTCGGAGCGAGTCCGAGCAGTTTGCCCTGCACGACCTATTATCAGCTGGCCCCAGATCATTGCCCAACGCGCCACCTTCTCGTCCGCCGAGAGCAGGCGAGGTTGAACGCGAATTGGCTTCGCAAATCGCTCACGATCATCGCAGACTAACGCATTGACTGCGCCTTTCGATTGCTTTGCTATATTAGCCCCCACGGCGAGAAGCTGCTCACAAGACATGCAGTGATAGAATGCCGCCTGCCCACTCCCATTGGCACGAATCAGGAATTCCGAGTTTCCAGAATCGATTTCGATGACCAGTTTAGGATCGCTGACCATCGCAGACGGATTCGACTGGCAGAATTCGCAATCACATATGCGGGGCATCAAGCCTCGGAGATCGAAAGCAGCTTCGATAGCAAGTTCGCACTGTCCGCAGCGGCATTTTCCGAAATGTTTCATCAAGCACTCGCCTATCGGTCTGCAGCCGATTGCTATGGTTATTGTTCACTGAGCTCAACGACTCTGCCATCAGGATCTCGAATGGTGTAAATCTGCTTGCCGTTGAATTCGTGCTGATTCGCAATACTCAACTGAGATAGTACCTGCTGTACATCTTTCACCGAAAAGCCGAGCCTGCTATTTCCAACAGCGTCGTTTTCCGCTAATGGATAAAGCTCGAACACGAAGCCAGCATCTTGCGATGAATAGTGCAGAGGCCCTCCACCATGCTTTTCCTTGACGAAGATGAAACCAAATAGTTCATAAAATTGCCTAGTCGTTTCTAACTCTTTGCAACGCATGACAAGCAGGTTAATTTGCATAGTTCTGAAGACCTGACCGATCCGGCTTGCCGGCGAAGTGTTTTGCAGCGAGGCATAAGATTGACCCAGCCAATGCCACGCTGCGGACTGTACGATTAAACGTACGGTTAGGTGAGATGCGTGGGCTCAGTGATTTTAGTGGTGTGAAGCGACGGGAAAACCATCCGGCAACAGCATCTGGTTAAATCTTGCCCAAGGCATACTGAACCGCCTGCTCAGCATGTATTTCTGTCGTGTCGTACAGTTTGATCTCTGTATCCGAGCTCTGGATCAAAAGTCCTATTTCTGTGCATCCCAAAATTACGCCCTGTGCACCGCGTTCAGCCAAAGAAACTACAACATCCAGATACAGCGCTTTTGAATCAGATCTGACTACACCCTTGCACAATTCATTGTAAATTACAGAATGAATGCTCTCTCGTTGGCTCTCATCCGGCACGACAACCTGGATACCATGATCTTCGAGACGACCGAGATAAAACACCTGCTCCATAGTAAACCGCGTTCCTAGAAGCCCTACGCAGGTTACCCCATCCTCCTTGAGCCGATTGGCCGTGGCATCCGCGATGTGAAGAAGGGGGATGCTTACCGCGCTTTCAATCTGAGAGGCGACTTTGTGCATGGTGTTCGTACAGAGAACCAAGAACTCTGCACCTGCCGATTCAACCGACTGGCCTACCGAACTCAGCATTTCACCTGTTGCCTGCCAATCCCCTTGGTGCTGCAACGCCTCAATCTCGGCAAAGTCCACACTATAGAGGACGAGCTTTGCCGAATGGAGCCCGCCGAGCTCTTCTCGTATTCTCTGGTTGATCAGCCGATAATAAGTCTGGGTTGATTCCCAACTCATGCCGCCAATTAAGCCTATTGTTTTCATCGAGCACCTCCCTGTTGATACTTTGAATTAACGCTATTCTCACCGGTAAATCGGGAGCGCAGTGAGTGATTTATCCGCGTGCAGCAACTGGCAGTATTTCATTTGCACGGCAAGCAGAAATATAGTCCTGCCAATCCCCCAGAATGCTCCGACGCGTGTCCAGTTCGCTAGCATGCTCCAATGCATGAAATGTTTCTATGTACTTGCTTCGAGCTTTCATGAAGAGCTCACTGTCGAACTGCTCAGAGATCCATTCCCGCTCCTGACTCGTTGGCTCTTCGAGAAGTTCCTCGATTTCCTCGATGTAGTCCGGCTGCGCCCGGTTAGATGAGTGCCACATGTCTTGTTTCGGCATCGATCGCGATAACAAATAGGGGAGCAGATAAATATTGCTCAGCATCGAATCAAACAGATACCTCCGCGCTGTGCTCAGTGAGCCTAAGCGGTAGTGCGCCAATGCGGCATATAGCAGAAATGCGGGCTCACCGATGTCATCTGCAAAGGCCTGTTCAAACCATTCCAAATATTCGGTTGCTTTCTCGGGAGCACCACTAAGCACATAATAGACGCACACCCTGTAGCGTTTTCCTGAGCCGTCCGAAATCACGTCGAACTTTTCCTTTTCCTTGAAAAGTTCTCTTCGCGCCCGGTCAGCGCGGTCTCGATACTTCTTCTGTTCATCGGTTAGCACAGACTTACCTCAAGAGATATGACGCTTGGTTCAGCAGCGAAGGTTCGGCGGCGGCCTTTTTGGGCCTAACAAAGAGGATGACAGCAAGCCTATGTCTGCTGCAGCCGCTCGTATGTACGAAAAACGGATGACCACGCACGAACGCTCAGCTTAATCGGGCAGCTGTGGGCGCCAGCGGAAAAGCCGGTCCGCGTTCAGCTGTTGAGAGGCGATAGTAAGCCGCATCGCTTCTGGCTGCCCTTGAAATCCTAGGCTACGCCAGAACAACAGTGCCACGCGGTTATCCGGATGAACATCAAGCTGCACGGCACTCACGTTATGCCAACCACGACCGCATGCGCTGTTCAAGCGCCTGCCGATCAAGATCTGTCTTGTGACCGGACGCTTCGATCATCTCTTGGTTCAGTTCCGCCAAAATCGGCGCATCCAACTCTGTTGCGTAGCGGGCTTCGTCCACCCCGGTCTCCTGCGATCTAAGGCCTTGCCCAGCCACTTACGCGCTAGAGGAGGTTTTGCGCAATAACGGCGCGAAGCGACTTGCGCAAAGCCCGTGGAAGCGCGGATGGCAGTTGAAGTAACTCGTCATGCCCTTATGGCCCCTCGAATCCTACTTCTAGCACGTCAGGCCGAAGCGCTGCTTTCCGAAGAAGGTCGATGACACTAGCGACGTAGACCTTAAGAACATCATCATTCACCAGCGAATGAATAAAATTAAGTTCTTCGATGACCCAAGGCAGCATGTCCCCCCGGTAAACCCAGCGATCAGAGCGGTTGCGCGAAACGTGATAGGAAAATTGCAAATTGTAGGCGTTGACAATCCCGAAGATTCTCCAAAAACTCTCTCCGGTACGTACACCGTGTCGGCATGCAATTCGGGATAGAAGCCAGGCTGGGAACCGCAGGGAACCAGAATTACCGAATATTCGAGATCGCCCTCGAGTTCTGTTTGCTCCAACAAGAATTTAATATGAGCTCATACATAACGTTCAGCCTAGCGGCAGAGGCTTGATGGCAGATATTGCGAACGGCAAAAAAAGTGACAGCAAGCATCTTTCCGTAACAGGCGCTTGTTGCCTGATTCAAATCCAGACGTCATTCTCTGCCGTCTTACCACCCACCTCGTCGCCAGTATTCACAACGCCACGGGGCTCGATGAGCAAAATCTTTGCTTCATGTTCCGCATAAGGCTTATGCTCAATGCCTTTCGGGACAACGTACATTTCACCCTCAGACAAACTCACCGACCCATCTTTAAAATCAATTCTCAGGCTACCCGCAAGCACGATGAAAGTCTCGTCCGTATCCGCGTGGTCATGCCAAACAAACTCCCCTTGGATTTTGACTACCTTGAACTGGTAGTCGTTCATTTCAGCTATAACCTTCGGTGACCATTGCTCCTCAAAGAGGCCGAGCTTGTTTTTGAAATTGATCGCCTGATAACTCATGGGAACTCCTTTTCAGTAACACGCTTCTCTCAGCCGTATATGCGCTGGAGCGGGTTTTGCGCGACAGTGGCGCGAAGCGAAATGCGCAAAACACTTGGAAGCGGGTATTTGTTAAGAGGGACTAGCGCGCTCTGCTTCCTCAAGTTTCTTCAATGCGAAGTCACCCCGTTCTGACACCGGTGGAGATTCGTCTAACGCAAACTGTTCAGCAAGCACCCTAGCCATAGCACCTAGACTGTCAAGCTCTCGTATCAGTATTTCCGCTGAAATACGCCTTACGATTGATGAACCATCCTCTGATGATTTTTTTAAAAGTTCGAGCAGCGGAGTTTCGACCTCCAATTGTCGCTCGCTAACGACCGGCACTAGCTTTCTTTCACCATATCGTATGTCAGTCCACTCCCACCTCCGACCTTCAATCCAAGCGATTCGCCTTTCAAACAAGCAACGATATGCTTTAGCCCGAACTGAAGGCTGAATGGCAGAATTAGCTATTTCTTCAATTGCTTCATCAAGTATCGGCGTGCGGCCAAGCTGTGAAAAAAGTGAAGGCATCGGCCCGGAAGCCGAGAAAATAAGCTTAGATCGAAGGCACCGAGCTATTTCTTTCTCGCAGATGATTTGCAGAAGAACCTCTCTCTCCGCCTCTTCTATCCTTCCCCAGGAGTTCCACCTGGAAAGTGCAACACAAAGCGCTTCAACCACACATTCAGGATCAGTCGATCTTGCTATTTCAGGAAGTTTTTCCCGTGCGGCCTTGCGAACTTGAGGCACCCAATCATTAAGTCTACGAACAGCAAGAGAAAAAAAGAAGGCGTTTGGTGCTGCCCCCGAGAGAGCTCGCAGTGCTTTTTCTCGCTTGTAACCATCCCAGCTTATCAGATCCAACCAAGTTACTAGTCCCGTCGGCTTGGACCATACCTTCCACTTCGGAGGAGTGGATTCTCTTAGGGCAGAAGCAAACTCCGAGCGAATCACGCGCTCCCAATAATCAAAACTCGACAGTGGCAAGCTATCCGTCACATGGATCAGTGCCGACACATCAGCCACAACCTTGCTTCCCGAATCAATCGAGCTAGCAAATTCTTTCAGCGCAGAAAGGACTTTATCTCTCAGAAGCTGCGACTGTTGCATCTACTAACCGCCTCTTAACGTCTTGCCCAGCCACCTACGCTAGAGCGGGTTTTGCGCGACAAAGGGCGCGAAGTAACTTGCGCAAAGCCCGTGGAAGCGCATATGTGGGTTGCAGTAACTGATTAAGCTGCCTCGAAGCCGATACGCTCAATACTATCGAAATCTAATCGACCGCGAGCCACCGAAAGGTCATAAAGATCCTGCATGGCAAGCCAACAGTCAGGGGACCGGTTGAGAGCACGGGATAGTCGCAGCGCCATTTCCAGACTTACTCCGCTAGATCCTTTTAGTAGCCTGGCCAGAGTGGAGGCTGAAACCTTCAGCTTTGCGACCAATTAGCGAGTGCAGCCTGAATGCCAGTGGTACTGCCGGTTTAAATCTTGGTCGCTCACAATCTCACCCAGAAAGTCGATCATCTATTTCGCATCAACCTCAGATAAGCCACATAACACCGGTCTGAACGGCGCTCAGAGCGAGCGTCCGGCGACCGAAGGGAGCGTATTGGATGGCTTAATTATGGGAGGTCACGCTATCACCTGAGTTCAGGCTTTACATGCTTAGCGCTCTCGGAGAACGATTTCAGCTCATCCATACTGTACGTCGTATGAACTCTTTTGTCCGACGCCGGTTGATGCTCGATACTTGTTCCTGACCTTCTTGCCACCTTTGGCCGAATCGGCCTTGACCTAAACCCACCCCCGCAGTTAGGGCAAACGTTCTCCAATATTTCATTGACGCACTTCTTGCAGAAAGTGCATTCGTAACTGCAAATCATAGCTACGGATGAGTCAAATGGTAAGTCTGTATTGCAGCACTCACAATTAGGTCTGAGTTCCAGCATTCTAGGTAGTTCCTGTTTTCACATAAGGTCGTGCTCAGTTGCCGGAAGTCGGGTGCAACGCTCTGTTATGAGTTGGACGTATGGACCTGGCTTACTCCAGTGACGTGACCACTAAGACTCCGCCTATAACCACTAGAGCAAACGGTACAACTGAATAAACAACGACTCCGGCCCATGATCCTGCTTTAAGCGCCTTGAGACCGTCTGCGATCGAGACGATAACGAAGATAAAACAGACGATGCCAACTGCGAGATGGCGTCGATATTCAGGCTCGAGACCTATCACAAAGAAGACGGGCCCTATAGCCGAGCCAATCCACGTTAATGCAACGCCTTTCGCCCCGATGAAGGTTCGATAAATGTCGTGACTCATGCGGACTCGATACTCTTAACGCCTTGCTTGGCGTGCATGCCGGTTGCAGCGACTTGTTAACCCCTAAGTGCGAGGTCTTCTCGAATAACCTCAGGATGACGAAAGGCGATTTTAATTAGTGCTTTGGCCGGACCTGATGGCTTACGACGACCCTGCTCCCACTCTTGCAGTGTGCGAGGAGAAATATGCAGCACCTCAGCAAACTGAAGCTGTGTCAGACCCGTCTTGCTGCGAGCCTCTGCCACCTCATTGGGCTCTGCAACGCTAACTCGTGCAGAGGTCCCAGCTTTCACCTCCTTGATAGACTGGAGCAGCTTATTGCCAAGTTCCTCCGCTGTCAGGGCATCACTCCTCATTTTCAAGAACCTCTCGGATCTACTTCAGGATATGCGCGGGTATGTTTTCCATAACGGCCTTCTTGTAAATGACCAGAAGCCAAATTTCTCCATTCACCAACTTAGTGAAGTAGGTGACTCGCACTCCACCACTTTTCCCAGAACCCGCAATCGACCAACGAACTTTTGGACACCCGCCGCTACCAGGAATCTGAGTGCCAACCTCTGGGTTAGCTGCAAGCCACGAAAAGAAGCTATTTCGCTCACCATCGAACCAGATTCTGTCAACGTCTGCCTTAAATGTAGGTGTTTCGATGATCGTATACATGACCATCATCATACGTCATTGACGTACCTGCACACGGCGGAATTTTGGAAGGGTTAACGCCTGGCTCATAGGCAAAGTGCAGTTGGCAGCTTAATATTAAGATTTGACACCACAGTCACTTGTTAGATTCTCGCTACTCCGTACCTTTAAGCTCAAGGGGGTTAAAATTATAGGCATTGCTAGACCAACTGGAAGTAATCCCTATGTCGTACCCATATGTAAGGTTAATCTGAATCATATCTTTTTGAAGAGCTTGAGGGTAATTAGCGACAATGATAGCAGCGAGCCGTCTGGCCAGATCAGAATCACTCACATCGTCGCTTTTTAGGAACGCCTGACTCCTAATATAACTTGTCGTTTTTGGGTCGTTATTGGTAGCACTAAAAGTTGAAGAGCCTACAAATAGAGTTGCGTAGGAGACAGCAGGATCATTTGAAATCGCCGATTGGACAGGCAACATACCCTTGAATGGTTCGCTTTCGACTAGTTGACTAGTGAGAGCTGGGGTGACGGCAGCTGCCAGTAAAAGCAGGCCGACGACTATCAGATGAACATTCCAAACCTTTCCTGGTTCTTGTTTTTCAACGTTCGCGTGAACGACGTAGGTACCTACGAATAAGTCATGAAGTGACTGACGAGTAGTCCGATTGAAAATATACAGGTATAAAATTGAAAGCGCACCACCAAATACAATCATTGAGATTATGTAAAACACTAAAGAAAAGGTAATCTCATCAGGAAGTCTAGCTCCATTCAGAGCAAAAGGGGTCGCTAGAATTAAATAACGAACTACAGATCTACTAAGACTTATCGAGTTATTTTTTACGTTAACCACTTTGATGTCAAAGATCTTCTTTCCTACCGTTTGGCCTCCAGAGATTGAACTATTCAATATTCCAAAGTAGACAAGGGCTATTGAGAAGCCAACTAGTCGCCCCCAGCCTCCGATTTGAACGAAATACCCCTCAAAATATAGGCCAAGGATAAAACCAAAAGCGCCAAGCACTAAAGTATCAATGATTAGCGCACCAGTTCGGCGCCAGAAGCTGGAAACCCAGTCGCGTTCTACTTTTTCAGTCATAATGATTCCCGGCGGGCGACCAAGACAATCTAACGCTGCCATCATGGGCAAATTGGAGTGGAGTATTTTGCGCAAACATTGAGCGAAGCGAAAGCACAAAATACGGACCGTAAATTTGTCCCTTGAGTGGCCTTGTTAAGCTGCCTCGAAGTCGATACGTTCGATACTATCAAGATCTACTCGACGGCGAGCCACCCAAAGGTCATGAAGATCTTGCATGGCAAGCCAACTCTCGGGAGACCGGCCGAGCGCACGAGATAGTCGCAACGCCATTTCTGGACTAACTCCGCTGGACCCTTTAAGCAGCCTAGCCAGAGTGGAGGCAGAAACCTTCAGCTTTGCGGCCAATTGACGAGCGCTAATTGAGTACGGCTCGAGATACACCGCATTAATGAACTCACCTGGGTGAGGAGGCATGTGCATAGTCATCAGTGATAGTCCTCGTAATCAAGTATGTACGCGTTGCCGTCTCGAAACTCGAAGGTCAATCTCCAATTCCCGTTGACCCAGATCGACCACCTACCCTTGTTCTTGCCTTTAAGCGGGTGCAGGCGAAAGCCCGGGACCTCCATGTCTTCGATAGTGTGTGCTGTTTCCAAAGCCACGAGTTGCATTCGAAGCTTTTGCTGATGTGCAGCCTGAATGCCAGCGGTACTACCAGTTTCGTAGAACCGCTTCAGTCCTTTGTGACGAAACGATTTAATCATTTCGCAATTGTAGCTCAGTGCGCAACACGCTACAAGGAAAGCAATGTGGCGGAGGGGCTTTTAGCTTAACGCTTTGCTCAGCTGCACAGCGGTTGTAGTGGATTTTTGTGC